>Ga0105103_10000028_pt1 | contig 61208 bp, 69 predicted proteins | sample PPLLaktember2015_2_FD_79107 | JGI IMG/M metagenome (GOLD analysis project Ga0105103, IMG submission 79107) | Freshwater sediment microbial communities from Prairie Pothole Lake near Jamestown, North Dakota, USA - PPLs Lake P7 Core (6) Depth... | ecosystem: Environmental > Aquatic > Freshwater >...
AACGTAGCCTGATATGTCTGAGCGCAACCTGCTCCCAGGTATCGGTTTCGTCGGTGAGACGAAGCCAGGGGAGAACGTCTTTGCGCCGGGCGCGGGGACTGTTACCAGTTCGACACTGACCCTCTACTGGGCAGTCGTGCCGACCGCGCTAGCGGACTACACGAATGACGACACCGGCGCGGCACGAATCCGGACCGGGAAAGATGATACTGGGGCCGCGCTAGAAGCCGGGACCTTCGGGTCGATAATCGCGCCCCTTCTCCCTCTTGGTGCGAACACGGTAGACGCGCTGCTACCGCCGACGACGCAACTCGATCCGGGCACCAGCTACGTCATCGCCTGGACGATCTGGGACGGCAGCGCTTACGGCGGGGATACTACTACCAAGGTAGTCAAGTCCGCAGCCTTTGACACTGCGTCTACCGGCGCAAACGTCCCAGCATCGCAGGCCGAGACGGCTACCGCAGTTGACTCGCCAGCGGCGACGCTCGTCACATCGGCGGCGCGTGTCGAGACTGCGGCCGCGACGGACACGCCGGTTCGGATGCAGTACATCCGGCCAGACGGCGTGGCGCAAGCCCCGCAGAACGCATCGGGCACCTGGGCGGACATAGATGAAGTCGTAGCGAGCGACTCAGACTATATCCTAGGGGCGAACGGGTCCAGTTTCCACTACTTCGCAACCTTCACTAGCCCACCGGAAGGTACGCCGGTATCTGGGACTTGTAGGGTACGCTACCGGGTAGTACGGGCGAGCAGTGTCGGACCAACCATCCCGGCTTCGGGTGGCGCAGCTTTCAACTTTTCTGCGTATCTGTACGAAGGGACTACTCTTCGAGCGGCGGGGACGGCTTCGGCTATCCCAACAGATGGTTCGTGGGTAGACTGGGCGTACGTGTTCAATACTAGTCTGATTACAGACTGGAGCAACGTACGCTTATCTTTCACGTGTACTTCCCCAACGGGGTACACAATAGCTCTTACCTGGGCAGAAATCGAAATCCCAGGCAGCAGTGGGATACCTGTTCTATCTAACCCTGGCGCGATTGACATACTGGCGCTGAGCGCCCGCCCGCAAGTAACCGTGACGTACTAGGATCCACCATGCGTATCACAGCAGACCGAGTCCTCGAAACCAGCACTTCCACTGGTACCACAGCACTGACGCTGGCCGGTGCGGTCACTGGTTACCGAACCTTTGGGTCAGCGTGCGCGAACAACGACACCTGCTACTACTCGATCTGGGCCGTGGACGCTGCGGGCAACCCGACCGGCCAGTGGGAAACAGGGCTGGGCACCTGGGCGACCGGCGGCACGTTGACTCGCACAAGCGTCCATGCCAGTTCCAGTGCGGGCGCGGCTGTGGATTTTGCCGCCGGCACCAAGCGGGTCGCGATGACCGCCGTCGCCAAGTCTTTCCCGTACGACGATGGTGTCTACGAGATGCCAGACCCAGGAACCGCCACGCAGAATACCTCGGCGCTACTGGCCGCGTTGCAATCCGGCAAAGGTGTGGTGCAGTTCCAGGCTGGCGAGTATGTCTTCAACGGCGCTGTGACCAACACCATTGTCGGGCGCACGATTCGTGGACGAGGCGCGGCACGCACCACGCTGAAGATGGAAGCCAGCCACACGGTTGACTTCCTGTTCGTGTCGAGCGCTGGCGCCTCAGGCACAATAATCGAGGAGTTGACCTTCGATGGCAACTGCCCCAACAGCACCAACATCTACTGCGGATTGCTGAAGGCCGACCAGAGCACGATCACAAACAAGTTCACATTACGTGACTGCAAGTTCACGAACATCCGCCTGTACCTGATCCGGCTGTGGCCCGGTTCGACTGACTTCATCATGGATCGGTGCCGGATCGAAGACGTTGAAGACTGGATGATCGAGGCGACACCCTGGTACCGGGGAACTATCCGGGACTGCGTGTTCTTCAACTACTCGATGGACCCAACGTATAGCTCATCCACCGGCTGCATCTTGGTGATGCAAGGCGGCAGCGATGGCTGGATCATCGAGGGCAACCAGTTCTACCCGCATGTCACGAATGGATACTTCGCCATCGAGTCGGTGTGGGATGGCGAGACCCCTGTGCGCGGGATGGTGTTCGCCAACAACGTGCTGGACGCACGCAACGCGCTGAACGGCAACAACGCAGGTACTGGGGTCAGCGGATGCTTCGAGGGGTGCACGTTCACTGGCAATGTCTGGAAGAACGGCGCCGGATCAGCTCACGTTTGCGGGCTTGAAGTTGTCGGTCGACGCAATACAGTCACAGGCAATACGATCCACAACGGTCAGTTCGCTTTTGGGAGCACCGCAAAGATAGTAGGCGACCCCAAGGGGGCTGTGGTCAGCGGCAATACGTTCATCCAGAATAGAACAGTGGCGTATCCGGCCGAAGCGATGCGCCAGTCTGACTCGATACGGCTATACAACGCTGTTGGCGTGCTGGTAGAAGGCAACTCGTTTTGGTACGAGCAGGGCCACATGGACGGAGGCAACTGCATCAACGTCGAGGGCTCGACGGCGGACCTTCTGACGATCCGCAACAACGTGTTCCAGCAGCACGCCATGACCAACAACACGGTTGGCATTAAGGTAGATACGACGGTGTCTGTCTCCGGCGTCATCATCGAGGGCAACACCTTCGACAAGCTGTATCGAGGTATCAACCTGGACATGACCGGCGCGTCTGAAGTCCACGTCAAGAGAAACTACTTCTACGACTGCGACTTGGACCTCAACGAGTCTGGCGGCAAGTCCATCAAGTCTGGAAACATCACAAGCCAGTTCGTAGATTCGGAGGTGAATGCAGAAGACTACGGAGTGTTCGGTGACGGTGGAGACTACACGACGCAGTTGCAAGCGGCCATTGATGCGCTCGATGTGCTGGTAGATGTCAATGGTGTCGGGCAGCGCACTCTCGCTCTACCTTCCGGCACTGTCGTCATTTCCAGCACGATCACGCTAAAAGCCGTCAACATTGTCAGTGCGTCTCGTGTGCCGAACGGCGGCACCAGGGTTATCTGGAACGGAACAGCCGGCGGCACGATGTTCCAGGCTCATGCTTCGGACTTCAATAGCTCCTTCTGGCTGTTGGAGGGCATTAACTTCCGCTCCGGCACAACAGATCCTGGCGTCATGCTCGACCTGAGCACCGCTGCCGGATATGTGGACGCCTTCTGCCGGGTGCGCGAGTGTCACTTCAACGACTGCACAAGTCACGCCATCAAGGTCGGTGGCTGGATCAACGCGCACTGGGAGCACCTGCGGTTTGACCACGTCGGCGGGTTCGCTGTGCTACTGACTGTGCCGAACTCGTCCTTGAGCCTGTCCACGTTCAGCATTGACGGCTTCACCTACGACCACAACCGCTCGACCGAGAAGGGTTGGGGCGTCATCGGCGTAAACAACGCTGCTCTCGCATCGAACGTCGGTTCAATCGAGTTGTCGAACGGCCGCATTGAAGTCAACGCCACATGGGACACGCGAGTCGCGGCTGGGACTCTTGGTGCTGCCCGTGCAGTTTTCTCCGAGTCAAGCGGAGGTACGGGCACGACGCGCAGCATCGGGTGGAAGCTGCGCAACGTCACCTACAGCGATGCCTCCGGCATGTCGGACGATGGCATCGTGTTCCGAAACACCAGTGCCGCGAGCAGTGACTATGCCGTGTCCTTGTCCTACGATAATGTGCGCACCGCCAACTTGTCCGCGGTTTTCACCGGGGCTGTCGGCACCCGGCTGGCTGGCGTGCCAACTAACGCTCTGGCCGGCATTGGGTCCATCAACCCAGCCGCATCGAACTCCGCCTTCGTCGGGTATGGGGCGGGCAACATCATCAGCGGCGGGAACGGGTCGCCGGAGAGCGTGGTCACTGCGTCACGTGGCTCGATATACATGCGCTACGACGGCGGAGCCGGGACGACCATGTATGTGAAAGAAACTGGCGACAACACTAACACCGGGTGGTATAAGGTGACCACTACCGCTGCCTAACGTGACCCCGTGATATGACTGACACCCTCGGCGGCGCACCCCTCGGCTCGGGCGACAACCCGACCGAGAATGAGCGTCTGTACGTCGTCATCTACCCGGCGGCGAAGGCCGCTCCGGCCAACGACGCAACGGGGCGTGCGCAGGTCAAGGCTGGGCAGGCTGGGGACAGCACCCCGGCAACCTGGGCGGGGTCCGTACTATCACCACTGACGACTGCGAGCCCGTTCAACTGGCCCGAGATCGCCGCGACGCTGACGACGGAAACGTCGTACAAGATAACGTTCCTATGGGATCGAGCGGGTACTGCATACTCAAATGTCAGCACAGGCACGTTCGCTACTGGTAGCCTAGTCGCCGAAAGCGCCTCCGCCGTTGCGACGGCGAGCGCGACATTCATCGCCACTGCGGCGCGGGCGGAAGCGGCCTCGGCCACAGACGCAAGCGACGGCACTACTGCCACCGTAGTCACTGGTGCGCAAGCGGAGTCTACCACTGCCGCCAGCACGCAGTCCGCCACCGCCGCTATGGTGGCGGCGCGAGTGGAAGCATCCTCGGCGGTGGACACCGTTACTGGGGATACTTCGTCGGCGTTGTCCGATTCGTGCAACGAGTCCACGGCGGCGGCAAGTACCCAGTCCGCCACGGTGGTGACGGCGGCGGCGCGGGTAGAAGCGGCCTCGGCAACGGATACGCCAGCCGCCGGCAATGCCACTGCTGCGGCTCGGGTAGAAGCAGCCTCGGCAACGGACGCGCCTGCGGCGACTAAGGCGACGACCGGCGCGCAGGCAGAAACCGCTGGCGCAGCAGATGCCACTGCGGCGGGCAACGCGACTACAGGAGCACAGACCGAATCTGCTACGCTTGCCAGCGTGCAGGACGCAACAATCCCGCTGCCAAATGCACCGGTGCTGTCGTCTGCCACGGCGACAGATATCTTGACAACCAGTGCGCGTCCGCGCGTAACCGTGACGTTCGCCTGATATGACCATCGTCACTCTTAACCCAGGCACTACATCCTGGCAGGTCCCTGCCGGGGTTTCGTCGCTGAAGGTCACTTGCATAGGCCCCGGTGGTGGCGGTGGGACGCGTACTACAACAGGCGTGGGCGGCGGCGCCGGCGGTGGCGCAGTTTCTATCGTTACGGCACTGGCTGTCACGCCAGGACAGACCGTATATACCAGCATGCCCCTTGGGGGCACTCCGGGCACGACGGCGGGACCCTGCTGGCTGAACAAGACTGCGAACAGCGCACCCTTGATCACAACAGACGGGGCACTGGCGAATGCTGGCACTTCCGTACCTTCAAACTCCGCTAATGGAACCGCTGGTGGGATCACTACCAGCGGGGTAGGGAATTCGAAGTACGCGGGCGGCGCTGGCGGCACGGGCGCCACGAACGGCGGCGGGGGCGGTTCTGGCGCTGCGTCCAATGCCACCGGCAACGCGGGTGCTGAAACTACCCCTGGCGCCGCAACGGATATCAGCGGCGCAGGTGGTGCCGGTGCTTCCGCAACTAACACCAACGGGTCCGCGGGGTCGACCCCTGGCGGGGGTGGTGGCGGCGCCCGTAGAACAAATAGCACGCGAACCGGCGGAACCGGTGGCGCGGCTCAGATCATTATCGAGTACGAGGAATCGACCCCTGGTGCTGGGGTAGAAACCGCTTCAGCCACGGACACATCCGACGCTTCTGAAACGACGACCGCAGCTCAGACTGAAACATCGAGCCCGGCGGACACCCCAGCCGGCGGCAACGCGACCTCAGCGGCGCGGGTTGAGTCCACAGCGGCGACAGATGCGTCAGACCGTGGCTTGCTGGCGAGCGTAGCGAGCGCAGAAACTACGTCGTCGACCAGCACGCAAGAAGGCGTGAAGACTATCGGCGGCATTGCTGCGGAATCGACAGCCGCAACGCACGCTCAGTCCGCCACGATGACGACGGCAGCGGCCCGCGTCGAGTCAACTACTTCCACAGACACGCCCGCTGGCGGCAATGCAACGGCAGCGGCCCGGGTCGAGTCCTCTAGCCCGGCAGACACGCCTGCGTCGAGCCGCCTGACTACGTCAGCACGTGTCGAGTCAACTACTTCTACGGACTCGGGCTCGTCAGGGAACGCGGCATCAGCGGCCCGCGTCGAGTCCTCTAGCCCGGCAGACACGCCCTCTGGCGGCAATGCAACGGCAGCGGCCCGCGTCGAGTCATCAACTCTGGCGGACACACCCGCTGGCGGCAACGCGACATCAGCGGCCCGGGTCGAGTCCTCTACGTTAACGGACGCGGGCTCGTCTGGGGTGGTGACGGCAGCGGCGCTAGCCGAGTCTACAAGCGCCAGCAGCGCGCAGGACGGGGATACTGGGGCAGGGGGCGCGCTGCTGTACTGCGTCATCTACGACGTAGCGAAGACTGCGCCAGCGAACAACGACACTGGCCGCGCCCAGATCAAAGCGGGGCTGGATGGGGACGGTGACGCCGCCATCTGGGCCGGAAACACTACCGCTCCAGAGGTCACGACTGCGCCGTTCGATTGGCCCAGTCTGGCCGAAGGACTGCCGGATGACACGACGTTCGGCATTTCGTTCCTGTGGGACCAAGATGACCTAGTCTATTCAAACGTCGATACTGGGACGTTTGCGACTGAGTCTGCCGGTACCGAGTACAGTGACTCTAGGGCTGAGTCTACAAGCCCAACTGAAACCGCTTCCGCTGCCAACACAACCGCAGTGGCGCGGGCGGAAACTACCAGCCCGGCAGACGCGCCCGCTGCCACTGCCGCTATGGTGGCGGCGCAGGCTGAGACCGCTTCGGCGCTGGACAATACCGACGCCAGCGAATCTTCAGCGCTTTCAGACTCGCGCAACGAGACCACGACGCCGACGCACGTGCAGTCTGCCACCCTGGCCGCAGTCGGCGTACAGGCAGAGACTACTACCGCCACAAGCACGCAATCCGTCACCTGGGTGACCAGCGCGGCGCGGGTCGAGACAGCGTCTGCGACTGATACCAGCAACGGCAGTGTCTCCTCCGCGCTGTCGGACTCGGTCGCAGAATACGGAACTGCGGACCACGCTCAGTCAGTCTTGATGGCCGGCGTGGCAGCGCAGGCTGAAACCGCTGCGGCCGCGAGTGCGCAGAATGCCACCTGGGCGACCAGTGCGGCGCGTGCTGAAACGACTTCGCCAGTTGAGACGGTTACGGGCGCGGTCTTTTCGTCGCTCGCGGATACGAGGAGCGAGTCTGCATCCCTGTCACACGCGCAGGCTGCGACCCTGGCAACGTCGGCAGCGAGTGTAGAGGCTACTTCTCCGCTCGATTCAGTGTCCAGCACGTACGCGACTGCTGCGGCGCGAGCTGAGACAGCAACGGCGCTTGACTCATCCAACGCGACCTGGGGCACAACATCCGCCAGGGTAGAAACTGCTGCGGCTACGGACTCGTCTGCCGTCGACTCAGACTATGGCCGTACGGCGCTGGAATCGACTAGTGCTACGGACACCAGTGCGGCCTCCGCGGCGTGGGCGGCTCGCAATGTCGCGGAGACGGCTTCGGCTGCCTCTGTGCAGGCGGCTACGGTCACGACGTCAGCGGCGCTCGTTGAGACTACTACCGCAGCTTCTACGCAGGCTGCGCTGTTCGAAGAACTGCGGCTGGCGTCGCGGCATGAGTCTACCAGTCCGACGGACACATCGAACTCTGCATTCGGTCAACGCATCGGGGCGGGTGCCGAGTCAACCAGTCCTACGCACACACAGTCTGCACTGGGCGTGCATGTTGCGGCGATAGCAGAATCTGCGCCGCTTGTCTCTGTGCAAGACTGGACAGCCGGGGCTTCTGCTGCCGCTCGCGTTGAGACTGCAACCCTTGCACACGCACAGTCCGCATCCGTAGCGGCTGTGGGCGCGCGTACAGAGTCGGCTACGGCTACTGCCACGGCCTCCGCCAGCGCAACGGTGGTGTTCGCCGCAGCGGCAGTGGCGGAGGTCGCTTCCGCTACGTCCACGACGAACTCGCTGACCTTCTCAGACCTGCTGGATGGGGTGCTCGAGACGGTTGACGCGGTTGACGCATCGAGCGTTTCGGGTTCTTGGGTCGCCGCGCAGGCCGAGTCTGGTTCTTTGCTCGCGCAACAGAACGGTGATATAACGCTGCACGGGGCAGCAAAGGCGGAAGTCGCTGCGGCGGTAGACTCATCTAGCGCAGACACTGTGTCTTCGCCTCGGTGGTTCATCGTCCCGTCCAGCGACCGCACCTACGTTGTCCCTGCTAGTGAACGCACTCATGTCGTTTCTGCCAGTGACCGGGTCTTCGTAGCATCGGCCGCAGACCGCACAGCTTCCTCGTAACTAGGGCTTTCCAAATGGCTACCGACAAGTTCAGACTCAAGGGCAACAAGTACGTGATCGAGAAGGATCCGAATGCTGTCCTCGATTACACGGTGGACTTCACAGCGTTCCTGGCGCCAGTCAGCGACGAGATCGCAGACCTGGAAATTATCGTGTCTGGCGGGCTGGTGGTTGACTCGTTCAGCTTCACGGCCACGCACGCTATCGCATGGCTGTCGGCCGGCGACCTGACGGTCGAAGGGGCGTACGCCTCCGCCACGTACCGCATCACAACGACCAATACCCCGCCACGTATCGAGGACCGCACCGTGTGGTTCGACATCAAAGAACGCTAGGGTCTGTACGCGCCTGGTCTTCTATGGTACATTTCTGCAACTTGTGAATAGGCGAGCCGCCATGCAACCACAGATCGTCTACAAAGCCTCCGATATCCAGAAGCTGCCCGATGGGACGTACGAGTACGTGGCTTCGGACGAGACGGTCGACCGCTACGGTGACGTCATCCGGGTTTCCGGCTGGGAGCTGAAGAACTACAAGGCGAACCCGGTGATCCTGTTCGCCCACCAGAAAGACAACCCCGTCGGCCTCGCGACCAAGGTTTGGACCGAGAGCCAGAAGCTGATGGTGCGCATCAAGATGGCCGAGGAAGGTACCTCGCCGTTCATCGACACGCTGCGCAAGCTGATGGATCAGAAAATCGTGCGTGCTGTGAGCGTGGGCTTTCTGCCCACCAAGCAACCGAACTACATTCGTGACGAGAAGAACGACATGATCACCGGCGTCGAGTACGTCGGCCAAGAGCTTCTCGAGAATTCTTTGGTCACCGTGCCCGCCAATCCGATGGCGTTGCAGACGGCCAAGGCGATGGGTATTTCCGAACAGCACTTGCAGCGGGTGTTCAGCCCGCTCCGGGCACCGAGCGCGATGGCTCACCTTGCCCGCCAACGTGCTGTCTTGGAGATGACAAGGCTCGGCGCTTCGAGCAACAAGTGAACTGACTGTTTCAACAATCTGGAGAATACGCAATGAAGACGATCCAAGAACGGCTCGAAGCGATGCAGCGTCAGCGTGAAGCTGCCGTCGCCGCGATGCAGGCCATCTTCGACAAGGCTGCCGCTGAAGAGCGCACCTTCGACGGTGCCGAGCAGACCGAGTTCGACAAGCAGAAGGACATCATCAAGAGTCTCGACGGCCAAATCGAGAACGTGAACGTGCTGGCTCGCGCCAGCCTGGGTGGTGTCCGCACCACGCAGTCCGCCGCTGGCGTCGGTGCCGGCGCCGAGGGCGTGAATGTGCAGGCAGGCATGGGTTCGGTGGACATCGGCAACCCCGCCAAGATCACCGTGCACCGTTCGCTGCCGAAGGGCACCGCGTTCACCCGGTACGCCATGGCTCTGGCTGCGTCCAAGGGCAACATCATGGGCGCCGCGGAAGTCGCCAAGCAGCGCTGGGGCACGACCTCGCCTGAGATCGAGCAGATCCTGCGTGCTGCGGTCGCCGCCGGTACCACGACGGACACGAACTGGGCGAAGCCCCTGGCTCCGTACCAGGACATGCAGAACGAGATGATCGAACTGCTGCGCCCGCTGACCATCATCGGCCGCATGACCGGGTTCCGCAACATCCCGTTCAATGTCCGCATGCCGCGCCAGACCTCTGGCTCGACGGTCGGTTGGGTCGGGCAGGCTGCTCCGAAGCCGGTGACCAAGCTGGCATTCGACACGGTGTCTGTCCCGCACGCGAAGATCGCTGCGATCATCGCCATCACGGACGAACTGGCCCGCCTGTCTACCCCGTCGGCGGAAGCCACGGTGCGTCAAGACCTGCTGGACACCATCGCGCAATTCATGGACGTCCAGTTCATCGACCCGACCATCGCGGCTTCGGCGGATGTGTCGCCGGGCGCCGTGACGAACGGCATCACCGGTGTGGATGCGACGGGTGCGACGGTGGCGGCGGTGACGACGGACCTGAACGCTGCGCTGACCGCGTTGGCAGTGGCGAACATCGGGATGCGTGCCCCGTACTGGGTGATGCACAACCGGGCGTTCAACTTCCTGCGCACTCTGCGCACCGCGCAAGACATCTACGCATTCCGCGATGAGCTGAACGCTGGGCGTCTGCTGGGCTACCCGGTGATCGCGTCGAACAACGTCCCGTTGCGCGACCAGAACGCTGGTGGCGGGACCGAAGGCTACATCGTGCTGATGGACGCTGCCGAAGTCTTCATGGCGGACGACGGCGAGACGATGCTGGATGTGTCGCGTGAAGCTTCGCTGCAGATGGACACGGCCCCGTCGGCGGGAGCGCAGTCGCTGGTCAGCCTGTGGCAGAACAACCTCGTCGGCATCCGCGCCGAACGGTATGTCTACTGGCAGCGCCGCCGCGATGCGGCGGTGTACCTCATCGACATGGTGACCTACTGATCGCCTGAGTTCGTATGGGTAGGAAAGGGGCTCCGGCCCCTTTCCTTGTGTGTAGTGCAGTCACATACAGGAATCGAGTAGACCATGGGCGTTCTGATGGAAGCACTCGGGTACCAGAATTACGGCGGCAAGTGGTATGTCCGCGGGGAGCAGATCCTAGTGGACAACGACGGGGACGCCGCGGACATGGTCGCCTTGCATCTGGCAAAGCGCGTCCCGAAGCCGAAGCAGCCCCCGAAGGAAGATCGCAGCATGACTGCCGAGACCGAAGACTCGGCCATGGCGGAAGTCGACACTGCCAAGGACACCAAGAAGGACACAGTCCCTGCGCCGAAGCGTGGGCAGTACCTTCATCGTGCGGCACGCAACCGCTAACCCCTCACTGAGAGGCTGGCATGGCCGCGCCTAAGAAAATTCAAGGGTTGACAAAGAGCTACCTGCCGGTGCTCGTTCAGTCCTTTTTCTCTTCGCTATGGGGTGGCGCTGGCGTCGCTCCGCGTGAGACTTACGCCGGCGAATGGCAGAACAGCAGCCGCGAGTCCGGGGGCGCTCAGCGAAAGAGCCCGCTCTCGCACAGCGCGGTCTACACCTGCATCAACAATATCGGGTCGGACATTTCGAAGCTGCCGCTTCGCGTGATGCGGCCCCGCGCTACCGGCGAGGGGCGCGAGCCCCACGTGAACCACCCGCTGACGCGGTTGTTCACGAAGCCGAACAACTACCAGACCAGCCTGCAATTCTTGCAGCACTACCTCGGCTCGAAACTCTGGACAGGCAACGCGTACACCATCTTGTTCCGCGATGCGCGAGGCGTGCCGGAGTCGATGCACGCCCTGGACCCGACGACGGTGACGCCTGCTGTCACAGAAGAAGGCTCCGTGTGGTATCACGTGAAGGCCGACCGGCTGAACAGGCTGACTGAAGACCTGTACATCCCAGCCCGCGACATCATTCACGACCGGGCCATCACGCTTTTCCACCCACTCATCGGGGTCAGCCCGCTGTACGCCGCTGCGGTCAGCGCATCCATCGGCAACAGCATCTCCGCGAACTCGGACCAGTTTTTCCAGAACATGAGTCGTGCCAGCGGCACGCTGACTGCTCCTGGGGAGATACCGCCGCCGACAGCCGACCGGCTCAAAAGAGAGTGGGACGGCAACTATTCTGGTCTCGGCTTCGGCAAGGTGGCGGTGCTTGGCAGCGGGCTCGAATGGAAGCCGCTGACGATCAACGCAGCTGATGCGCAGCTGATCGAGCAACTGCGGTTCACTGTTGAGGACATCGGTCGGGTCTATCGGGTGCCATCATTCATGCTGGGCGAGACCAAGCTGACCTACCGCAACAGTGAGCAACTGGCGCGCATGTACTACCAAGGGTGTCTGTCCTACCACATCGAAGCGTTGGAGCAGTGCTTCAACCAGAAATTCGAAGTGAGCGGCGGCGTCGAGATCGAGTTCGACTTGTCGCCCCTGTTCCGCCTCGAGACGGATCTGCGGTACGACACCCACTCCAAGGCGCTCAACGCCGGTATCAAGTCGATCAACGAAGTTCGGGCGGATGAAGACCTGCCGCCGGTCAAGGGCGGCGAGGAGCCGCGCCTGCAGATGCAGTACGTACCGCTGAGCACGATCAACGCTGCGGCTGCGGCTGCGATGGGGGCCAAGCCACCGGGCACCCCTGCGGCACCCGCCCCAGCACCCGAGCCGGAAGATGACGACGAGGAAGACGAGGATGAAACCGTGGAAGACGCTACCGAGGACTACATTGCGCGGGTGCACGCAAAGATCCTTTCGGCTGCGACCACACAAGCGGGGGCATGAGCGTGGATAAGAACGTAGTCATGATGGCGGAACAGGTTGGGCTGTTCCTGGCCCCAACGCTTCGGAGTATCGTCGGCACTTTGTTCACGGAAGCGGTCGGCGGGCTTCTCGGCAAGATGGCCGAACTGCAATCGACCACCGAGAAGTTGCGCGCTGACATGGAAGTGCGCAACGCCGCAGTGGATGCTGCCGCTGCTGAGCTGCGGGGTGTGTGCGCCGCGCAGGATGTGAAGATCGCGGACCTTGCGAAGTACGCGGATTCGATGCTGGCGACAAAGGCTGACCTTGGCGACTCGCAAGAAGCCTGGGGCCGCGCCGTGGCGAAGACCAACTCCGATGTGGAAGCCGCGCAGGAAGCGTGTCGTGAGACTCGCGCCGCTAGCGAACAGCAGGTCTCCGCCATCAAGGACACGCTGCGCGACCTGACGAACGACCACGGCGCGCAACTGGTCGCCGTCCACCGCACGCTGGGGCCGTTGTCCGCCAGCGTCGAGACGTTGCGGCAGACCCTGGATTCGGCTGTTGCCAAGCAGAGCGAAGACGTCGAGTTCCTCGTCACTGCGGACCACAAACTTCGCGAAGAACTCACGTCGTGCGTTGTGAAGATGCGCGAAGCGTATCAGCTCGCGATGGACACCATGGCGGAAACTAGCAAGCTGACGGATATCGGCCGCGGACTCGCCGCCCGTATCGACTCGGCTGCGGATCGGGTCGGCGCTACGGAAAAGGTGTGTGACGTTATCGCTGCTGATCTCAGCGGCACCTTAGCCCGATTGGCCGGGCTCGAGATGGCGATGGACGATACCCGCAAAGTGCTTGCTGAGGGAATCGAGGAGCGCGTCGCGCTGAAGCAGACCGCATATAGCGTGCAAGAATTCGCGCAGACCCTGCAATCGTCGCTGGTGGAGTTGCAAAATGCCGAGCCGCGAACGGTGACGATCAAGTCCGAGCCCGACCCTGCGCTCATTGACGCCGCGATTGCCGAGGCGGTCAAGGGTATCAAGGTGCCGGTGCCAGACATGCGGGCGCTAGCGGACGAAGCCCGCACTGTCGCTATCGAAGAAGTCAACACCCTCGTACCCAATGTGCGGGAGGCTCTCGCTGCCAATGTGCGTGACGAAGTGTCGCGGGCGGTCGCTGCGCTGCCCGTACCCAAGGACGGCAAAGACGGCGAGCCCGGTCCCGCTGGGCAGATGGGCGCCGTCGAGCCCTTCATCGAGGGGTGCATCTACGAACGGCTGGCGCTGGTTTCGCACGCTGGGGGTGCGTGGCAGGCCACCCGGCGCACAAAAGCCGCGCCAGCGCCCCGCTCGCCCGACTGGCAGGCTATTGCGGCGGGGGTTTCGAGCGTGGCAGTGCACGCCACAAACAACCTGCGGTCCGTCGAAGTGATCGCAGCGCTGACGAACGGCGACGAAGTGCGCTCCGCCATCGAAGTGCCGGCCATGGTCTACCGTGACGTCTACTCATCGGAGGCGGCGTACGACCCCGCGGATGTGGTGACCTATGCTGGCTCGATGTGGATCGCGTTGAAAGAAACCACCGGTGAGCAACCGTCAAAGTCTCCTGAGGCGTGGCGGTTGGTGGTCAAGCGCGGGCAGGAAGGCAAGGACGGCAAGGACGGCGCCCATGGGGTGCAGTTCCAGGCTGGCTTCGAAGGCGAGTACGAAGAGAACAGGTCCTACTCGAAGAATACCATCGTCACATACGCCAGTTCTATCTGGATGTCGAAGCGCGCCACCAAGGAGCGCCCGCCGTATATGTCCAACCAGGACAACGAACACTGGCTGCGCTTGAGGTAATCCATGCTTGTTCAAATCGACACGTTGAAAGAGATCCTGGGTCTACCGCTTTCGGCTGACCCGGCAATCGACCCCGTTCTCGAGCGGTCGAGCTTGACCGCGCAGATGCTGGTCGAGGCGTACATCCGCACGCCTATCGAGCAAGACCCTGCGTCACCCAAGACGTACGCGCGGTTCCAGTTGTCGAACTTCAGGCTGGTGCGCTTGCCCGAGTACCCGGCAGCGCTCGTCTCGGTGAAAGTGGACGATGTGGTGCTTCCCACCACGGAGTACACGTTCGACACCAAGACCGCGATCTTGATGTTCATGTCTCAGCGGTATTCGGTGGCGAAGCTCGAGATCAAGTACATGCCCGGGTTCACCGCTGACACGACGCCCGCCGACTTGGCCGGGGTCATCTCAAATATCGCCATTGCCATCTACGAGAACGGGGGCAAGATTGCTGCCGCCAGTTCGTCGGGTGCGTTGAAGAGCATGACCATGTTCGACGCCATGAGCATGTCCTTCGAAACGGGCAGCGGCGCGACGTCTGCTTCCAGCGGGCCAGAAGCGATGGTCGGCCAGTGGGCCTTCGTTCTGGACTACTACAAGGTCGACAAGTACGTGATGGGGTCGCAATGACTGTTACGTTTCCATCCGGTATCCCTGCCATGGCTGAAGACGTCTGGGGCAGTTCTATCGTTGCGTTCGGCCGCGAAGTCACGCTCAAGTCGAACGACGGGGTTACGCCCGATATCACCTGCAAGGCATTCTGCAAGCGGCCGAAGATCCTGGGTCTGTTCGACCGTACGGAACAGTCCTACGACCAGACGCGGTACATGGTGATGGTACGCGCCAGCGACTTGCCGGCCGAAGGCCCGCAGAAGTTTGACCGAGTGCGTTGGAACAGCCAAGACCATGCCGTACTCAGCGTCACCGAGATCGACCTGGGTACCGGGGTCTTCGGGTACCGCTTGCTTGTGAAGGGCTGACCCATGTCTTCGCGTGCAGTGCGCCAGTGGTTCAGGACGTTCGTGCCTGCTGCGGTGCCCTCGGTGCCGTACCTCGAGACGATCAACTCGATGCCGAATCCGCAGAACATGCCAGACCTGTGGACGACGTTGGAGTTCGCCAACGCGTCCGAGGAGCGGCTGACCATCGGCGCGAACCCGATTTTCCGCGAATACGGCATGGTGAATATCATCGTGCTGGGCCTGTCGGGCCGGGGTGATGGCGACCCGATGGATGCCGCAGAACTCTATCGTGCCGCGCTGCAAGGCATCGCGGTGCAGATCCCCGTGGGGGCGCAGTTTGGCGATCTGCGAATCGACGCCGCCGAGCCGCCCAACACCGACGCCACTGAGAGTGGCAATTGGTTCTTGGCTAGCGTATCATGCTCTTACACATTGGATGTGGCGAGGGTGGCGTGAGTCCTGGAAAGTAGCGGCCTTACTACATAGGCTTTCAACACTTGCATAGCGAGGTCCTCAAATGACTGTTATTTCCGCAGACGTCTTCCAGCTTGGTGCTGTCCGTGAAACCGGTGCGCCGCCTGTCACCCCGAGCAACCCGGCATTCATGCTGGCTCGCTTGTCCAGCGAGTCGCTGAACTTCCAGCCGACGACCATCATCTCGCCGGAGCTCGACCCCAGCGGTCAGGTGCGGGACTCGATCCTGACTGGCGCACGCACGACGGGCGCAATCGAGATGCCCGTGTCGCGGCATCCGTTCTTCGATGACGCACTGGCGGCTGTGCTGCGTGGCACCTGGAGCGCGCATGTGCTCAAGGTTGGCAGCACGCTTGCGCTGTACACGCTCGAGAAGCGGTTCACGAACCCGGCGGGCGGCTTCATCTACCACCGCGTGAACGGCGCCGCAGTGGCGAGCGCTTCGATCAGCATCTCGCCGGGTCGCGAGATCACAGCCAGCGTGAACTACTCGGGCGGTACGATGGACTTCGTGGAATCTGCGATTGCAGGATCGACGTACCCGGACCCGGGCACGCGCCCGCTGTTCGCCGCGCCTGAAGTGTCGGAGATCACTGTCGCAGGGTCCACGAACGCGCTGTGCTTCAGCGACCTGTCGATGGAGTTCAACAGCAATGTGCGCGGGATCGAGTGCATCGGCACCCTCGGCTTCAAGGAGCAGGTGCTGGGCCGCTTCGAAGCGACGATCCGCGGAACCGCGTACTTCGTCAGCAACGACTTGCTGGACTATCTCGTCAACCAGAACGAGTTTGCCGCCACGATCACCATCGACGATTCCCAAGGCAACAAGTACGACTTCGACTTCCCGCGCTGCCGCATGACCTCTGGCGGGGCTGTGGCCGGCGGCACGAACCAGGACGTCGTGAGCAACATCGCCATGCAGGCTCTGTACGACCCGGTGACTCAAACCACGGTCACCATTACCCGCACGCAGGTTGCGTGATCATCCTCCAACTAGAGGCACTTGTGAAAAACCTTTACGAAGCATTCGGCACCGAGAAGACCTACGAGACGGAAGGCGTGACCCTGGACTTTGGCGTTGCCAAGTTCCGGGTCCGCCGGGCTGGCGGCAGCAACCGCAAGTTCCTCACAACTCTGTCGGCCAAGCTGCGGCCACACCGCCGCGCCCTGTCGGCCGGCACCATGGACGAAACCCTGGCCGAAGAAATGCAGATGGAGGTCTACTTCGAGACCGTGGTCATTGGCTGGGAGAACGTCAAGAATCGGGCAGGCGAGCCGCTGGAGTACAACCTGGCGAATTTCAAGCAGGTCATGAAAGATCTGCCGGACCTGTGGGCTACGCTTCGCGAAGAAGCCGACAACATGAAGAACTTCCAGGTCGATGCTGCGAAGGTCGACGGGGAGGACCTGGGAAAATCTTAGTCTGGTGGGTCGAGTGGGGGGACAAAGTTGCGTTCCTCCAAGCCATGGCAAAACGCGGGCACCCAGTGCCCGCTTTGCTGAATAGGCCGGATCTACCAGACTACTTGGCCGATGTGTTCACGTGCTACACGGACTTGGTCAACGACGGCGATATCCCCTGGACTAGCTTCGTACGATGGGCTGACGAGTATGACCTGCAAGACCGCGAGTATGCTTGGGAAGTAATCTGTAATGCGAAACGGACGGTAGACAAGTGGCAGTCCTCACGAGCACAGTCGCAAAGTCCAGGACCACGATCTACAAATCAGGTCGGGAAGAGATAACGTCGCGACTCGACACGTATATCCTCAAGGTTTTGCCGGAGGACATACTGACCGTGCTACGTGGCGTGGCGATGGACGAACTCGACGCGCAGATTACCAGTGGTAACCTCCCAACGCAGGTTCTGGTCGATGGGCGCTCGGTGGCGAAGCGCTCGATCCTGGAAGCCAAGCGCTCGGTCAGCCTTCGGTTCTCGGATGCGGCCATGGTGCTGCAAGCCATCCGCGACGTCTACCGCCTGCTGCTGCGCGTGACCCGCATCGAAGTGCCCCCGCAGAACACGATCATCGCTCGCCGGCATTTCTGGCTGTACAAGGACGGGGTTTCAATCGGCAAGCTGCCTGGGGCACTGGGCAAGCTCAACGAGAAGAACGTTGACTACAAGACTGTGCTGCGCGTGGTCGGCCCGCTGGTGAACTACGGCCGCAAGCTGTACTGGAACCCCATCGGCCGCGCCAAGGTCATGAACCTGCGTCAGGTGGTTTCGCCGTCGGGCCGCGAGATCTTCCGATACGACTCGCAGACCTCGCCCCGGTTCAACCCGTACCGCATGCGCACGCTCCGCAAGTTGGCGAACTCGCAGACGGGCAACCCTGCCGAGAACCTCAAGCGCATGCTGGCGAAGCGGCCGGGGTACGTGGAAGGTGCCGGGCAGATCGTCAAGCGCGTCATGCGTCGGGACAAGCGGTACGTCTCGCTGCACATCAGCGATGGCTGGGTGAGCTACCCGCCTGCCGGCTCCTGGGGCAAGAGCAGCCGCAACGACCGTGTCCCCAGCGTATCCGTCCAAATGGCGCGCAAGGGTGGCATTAAGATCGTTAAGATTCTCTAAGGAAGTGCGATGGCAACGACCGTAGCCGAAAAGATTATCCGCATCGACGTAGTGGCGTCGGCCAATGCGCAGCGCACGCTGAACGCTATGGCCGCGGACATGAAGAAGATCGAGGGTGCTGCGGCTACCATGCAGCGTTCTGTGAGCAGTGGGTTTGGTAACATCAGCGGGATGCTGGGGAAGCTAGCTGGTTTCCTGGGCGCGTTCGGCATTACCGCTGGCCTAGGTGCCGTGACCCGGGCCGTGATCGAAGCCGCGACTTCGTACCAAGTTCTCGAGGCGCGTATGTCTCTGGTGCTGGGTACCTACGAACGTGCAGAGAAAGCGACCGAGCGGATCGCAGCGATCTCCATCAAGACCGGCCGCGAACTTGACGGTGTGGCGAAGCTGTACGAGAAAGCGTCGCGCTCCGCCCAGCAGTTCGGTATCAGCGAGGGGCAGGTCGAGCAAATCACACTCGGCTTCTCGCAGTCGATCCGGCTATCCGGCGCGAGTACGCAGGAGGCTTACGCCGCACTGGTGCAGTTCGGGCAGGCACTGGCCTCCGGCCGGTTGCAGGGCGATGAGTTCCGTTCGCTGATGGAGAATAACGCCGTATTCATGTACGAGTTTGCAAAAGCCGCCGGGATCTCTGTGTCGGCTTTGCGCAAGATGGGTACCGAAGGGAAACTCAGTGCCAAGTTCCTGTTCGACACCATGGCGAAAGAAGGTGAAGATGGCCTGAACATGATGGAGCGGCTGAACAAGATGGCAGAGAGCGTGTCCCTCACGTTCGGCCAGTCTATGAACTCGCTGAAGAGCAGCCTGATTGAGTTGACCGGCGAGACCACCAAAGCGCTCTCCATGAAGTCGGAAGACAAGTACGGCATCTTTGGGCCGTGGATCCGTGGCATACAGGAGCTGACCAGCAAGACCCGCGAGATGATCATCGAGTCGCGAGCACTGGACGAAGGGTTCTTCGCTCGGTGGTGGCGGCTCGCGAAGTTGTGGGGCGGCTCAGACATGGGCAAGTTATCCCCTGGCGTCGGTGGCATCCTGGGGATGCTGGACGACAGCAACCAGCCTTTGTCCGTGCGGCTCGACAAGGCAGTATCTGAAGCCGAGAAGAAGCTGGAAGGTGCGAGGGCTCGGGTAGCTACAGAACAGGCTCGGTACAACAAGATGTACGGGGGTGAGACTTCCACCAAGCCTGGAAGTGACTCCGCTAAAGCCTTGGCAGTGCTGGCGGAACGCCGCATGCGCGTGGAAGAACTCGAAGAAGCGTATATCCGAGCCCGCAAGGTGCAATCGGACTTTTTGTATGGTGAGCGGAACACCACGACAGAAGGCACTACCAAGCCCGAGCCCGACGCCAAGGCGGAGAAGAAGCTCGCGAGTGCCCGCGAGACTCTGAAGGACTTTGTCGAAGCCAGGGAGCGTGAAGCCGAAGCGAACAAGCGTGTCGCTACCGGACAGGAAGAGGTTTCCCGCACGGCGAAACAACTGGTCGAGCTGGAAGGTAAGCTCAAAGAAGCACTGGTGGGTGGGAATAGCGAACTGGCGAAGCGCGGCCGGCTCGCCATCGAGCAGAATGAGTACTGGAAGAAGCAGATCGATGCGCAGGAAGAGTTTGTCAAGTCCGAAGAAAAGCTGCGCGAAGCCGAGAAGACGGACCTCGAGAAAGTGCAGCAGCAGATCCTGCGCGACCAGGAGTCTATCGACGCCTTGAACAACCGGACGCGAGCTACAGACGAACTCACCGATGCAATGCTGCGCAAGAATCGCGCCGATGCAGAGAACGAGATCCTGCACATGGATCCGAACACGCAGGGTGCGGGTTTCCGGCTCGACGCGTTGCGCGTCTATACAGCTGAGATTGACAAGGCACTCGCCAAGAAAGACGAGTTGATGGACCTGCGGGCTGACAAGAAGCAGCAGTCTGAACAGGCCAAGATCGACGCTGAGAATGAGAAGCGCATTGAGAACACTGCAGAGGAATTCAACCGCCGCATCAAGGACAGCATTCTCAAGGGTAGCGACGGTAAGACCATCGCGGAAGCGCTGAAGGACAACATCATCGAAGTGGTCGGCAACACCACTGTCGACATTATCCTCAACCCGATCACATCGGTGTTCTCTCGCATACTGGCGAACCTCGCAGACCAGTTCAGCTTGATGCTGACGAAGAGCATGTTCGAAGCAATGTCGAATACCTCCTCCGACAAGATTGGCATGTTGATCAACCTGCTCGGGCTCAGCTCGGGCGGGGGCGGGTCAATGTCGTCGAACGTCGGTGGCACAGGCATGAAGATCACGCCGGTCACGGGGCTCGCCAAGGGCATGTCCTACGTTCCGTACGACAACTTCAGCGCGTCGCTGCATCGAGGCGAGCGGGTGCTCACCGCACGCGAGAATGCCGAGTACTCTTCACGTGGCAGCATCAACATCTCGAACAGCCCGGTCATCACTATCGACTCGCGCACAGATCAGGCTGTGATCTACAACATGGTCGCTCAGGCGGTCCAGCAAGGTAACGTCGCACTGGTCGAAGAAATGCGTGCGCAAGGAGTTATGCCGTGAGCATCATCACACTACCGACGGGCATCTACTTCGGTGCCTTCGCCATCTCGCAGAAACGCTTCGACTTGAAGGAGATGAGCGACACAACCGGGGACACCCGCGAGCGACTCATCTCGCCCCCCAGGTGGCGGGTGCGCTTCGCGCCGCCTTCTGTAGGCATCCCTTACGCGCAAGCTGCGCTGTGGAAGACTATGTTGCTCCAGCTACGGGGCGGCGTCAACCATCTGGCCGTCTACGATGTGGCGCAACTGGTACCTACCGGCACGATGCGAGGCACCCCTCAGTTGGTAGGTTCCTTATCGGCTGGTTCAGTATCTATGTCTATCGACGGGGCGACAGCCAGCGGTACGCTGAAGCGCGGTGACTGGCTGCAGATCGGTACCGGCGTCGGTAGTCAGCTGGTATCTGTTACGGTCGATGTCACGCTCAGCGGGGCTGGCACCGGCACCGTCCAGTTCGAGCCGCCGACGCGGGTTGTGTTCGCGGACAACACCCCTGTCACGTGGGATAAGCCGGTGGCATACTACAAGATGACGAGCGATGTGCCGGAGTGGGCGTACACCCCTGGCGCGTTTTTGATCGCAGGGTTTGCCTGTGACTTCATGGAGCAGTGGACATGATTACCGTTGACGCGGGGCAACTCGCGCAATTCAACTCTTCGGTTCGCGGGGTAACCCTGTTGATCGACTTGGACTTTCAGGGTAGTGCCTTGTACGTCACGACCTTCAGCTCACCCATCGTGGCGAACGGGCACACGTATACGGCTCTCGGCAACCTGCTGTCGGTGTCTGACCTCCGCGAGAGCGAAGTGCTGTCGACCGACAAGCTGTCCCTGAAGCTCAGCCTGGTCAGCACGGCGATGCTGGCGTACGTGATCGGCCCGGCGGATGTGTACCGTGGCCGTAGCGTGAAGATCTACATGCAGTTGCTCAACGACAAGTGGGTGCCGGTCGAAGCGCCCATCCTCCGCTGGTCTGGGCTGATGGACAAGGTGCGCATCAATCGCAGGCCCAGCCAGACTGGTGGGGGCAGCGGAGATGTGGAGATGGTGTGTCAGCGGGCAGGCTTATCTCGGTTCCGCAATGCCCTCGGGTACCGCATGACGCACGCCCAGCAACTGCAAGACTATCCCGGGGACATGGGTCTCGAGTACACAGATTCGCTGGTGGCGAACCCGCCAGTCTGGATGTCGAAGAAGTTCCAAGAGGCTTGAAGTGCGCCTGGAAGAGTATCTCGACCAGTGCCGGCCGCGCCGGTTCAACTGGCATAGTTGGAACTGCGTGCACTTTGCACTTGGCTGGGTGCAAGAGGTCGAGGATTCCCAAGTTCTGCTGGTGCACTACGTGCAGTCGACAGAAACAGCGCTGGCAGCGGCGCGGGTCGCGCAGAAGATGGGTGGGTTGCGCAATGCCCTGACCTCGGTACTGGGGCGCGACCCGATGCCGGCGCTGTCCGCGAGTATCGGTGACGTCGTGATGCTCGAAGAGTGGCGCTGCGGCAGTGCGGGCACGCTGGGTATCTGCAACGGGGTGTCTGCTGTTACGCTGCACCCTGCCCAAGGTTTTGCGAGCGCGGCCATGGGTGCCGCCTCTTGCATTTGGAAGATAAACCGCAATGGATAACAAGCTGATCAAGACCGTCGTCGGCGCGCTGCTGGCGACGCCTCTCTATGCCTGGGCGGACCCAGCGACCTTGCTGATTCTAGCTGGGCAGTTCATCGCTACAGCCGGGCCGGTTGCCGGGGCATACTTTGGGACGGGCATGGCTCTGGTCGCGGCCGGCGTCATCTACGGGTCGGTGTCCAAGCGCCGCGCTGCCAAGAAGGCGGCGACCGAAGCGAAGAACGCCTACAACTCGCAACTGGAGGACCGGGGCGCGACCATCCTCAGCGCGGTGCCGCCGTGGCGCATCGTCTACGGGCGGGCTACCATCGGCGGGTCGATCCACGCCATGTTCACAGCGGACAAGGTCAAGACCGTGAACGGGCAGCAGGTAACCCGCAAAGATGCGCTGCACTATCTGGTCTACGTGTTCGCGGCGCATGAGGTCGGGGCACTGCACAACGTGTTCATCGACAACACGCCCGCTGGCCCGTTCGACGCCGACGGGTATTCGTTGAATAGCGAGTTCCGATCCTCCGAGTCGATGATGATGGCGGGCCAGGTATCTCTGGACATCGGGGCATCGTGGACGTCCGACAAGCCAGTGTTGAGTTTCACAGCTATCGGTCATCCGACGGACTATGTCCCCGAGTGGGGCCAGGCCCACGATGTGACCGGGTACATCACCGTGACGAACGGTGGACGGACGCTGACCAATAATTCAACGATGATCTCGACTGTTTCGTATCAGATGTATTCTGTTATGGATAGTTCGTTTCGGTTCATCTGGCACGATGGGGATCCGAACCAGACGGTGGACGGGCCGTTGCACAGCGCTTTCCCGGACAAGTGGACCACGAACCACCGTATCCGCGGGCGCGCGTATGCCGTCGTGGTGGTTGACCTGGAAGACAGCCGCTTCCAGAGTGGCCCGCCGAGCATCACAGTTGACGTCACCGGTAAGCTGGTCTATGATCCACGCAACGCGTCGACCACTGCTTCCAACAACGTCGCGTTGTGCATCCGAGATTTCCTGCTGGCGAAGTACGGTGCCAACGCAGACACGACGGAGGTCAATGACACCTACGTTGCTGCGGCGGCGAACGCGTGTGACGCTTGGATCAGCGTCGATGTGCCCGGTTACCTCGACACGATCACGTACACTTTCGCTGCCACCGTGGATGGGTGGGTCGGGAGCAACGCGACGCTAACTCAGAACAGCGGCACGCCGACCTTCCTCCGCGTGGCGTGCACTGCCGAGGATACGGTCGCGTACAAGGAAGGCCTCAGCTTCTCAGGCAGCACGAACCGGTACGTTCGCTTCCGCATGCGGCGCAATGCCGGCGACGGGTGGGTCGGCAAGCTCTACTACAAGACGGCAGGCCACGGCTACAGCGAGGACTACCGCAAGGACTTCAACACTGGCTTCCCTGTCGGCGGCGATTGGGTGGAACTCGTATACGACATGCACTCGTTGACTACGGGTGCGGGGGATTGGAAAGGCTCGACCATCACCGGGTTGCAGTTCCGGTTTGGCATCGAGGCGGGCGACGTCTTTGACATCGACTGGATCTCGGTGTCGGAGTTTGCGCCAGATACCGAACTGCAACCCAAGTACACGATGAACGGTGCGTTCACGACGGACGACAGCCGCGAAAGCGTACTCGAAAACATGGCCGTTGCCATGAACGGCTACGTCACGAACGGTGGGCAGTGGCTGGTGGTCGCGGGCGCGTGGACTGCACCGGTGCGCGACTTCACAGACGACGACCTGGACGGCCAGATCGCTATCGTGCAGACGGACACTGGCCTTGACGAACTGGCGAACTCCTCCAAGGGTACGTACTACCCAGTGGGCGTATCCTCGCCCGTCGAATTCCCGCCGTACAAGAACGCCACGCTGGTGACGAACGATGGCGAAGAACTCTGGGAAGATATCAACCTGCCGTACACGAACTCGGAAACGCGTGCGCGGAACGTCGCCCGGGTGCGGGTCGAACGTACGCGCAGCGGCCAGATCCTTACGGTGCCTTTGAAGCTGCACGCGTGGCCGACGCAGGTAGGCGACCGCATCCGGTTGACCAGCACGGAGTACGGACTCAACCTGAAAGTCTACCGCGTCACGGACTGGGGGTTCAGCGTTACTGGCGCTGTCGTGCTCACAGTGCAGGAAGATGCCGAGGAGATCTATGACGAAGCCGACACAACGCTTTCGGACCCGACCCCGAACACAGACCTTCCGAACCCGAACATCGTACAGAATGTTGAGAACCTTCTCGCGGCCAGCGGCACCGACCACTTGACCGTCGCGTCAGACGGCACAATCACCACGCGTGTCTTCGTATCGTGGGATGCCGCTCGAGACGCCTATCTGGTCGCGGGCAGTGCGTATGCCGAGATCAAGTGGCGGAGGGTGCTGTTCGACCCGGTGGACCAGTGGAATATGTCCCGGGTGCCGGCGACCTCGGTCTCCGTGTACATCGAGAACGCTGTCGAGTTCGAGTTCCTGGTCATCGGTGTGCGCTACGTGAACAGCGTGGGGCGTGAAGGGGCCTGGTCCTTCGTCGAGCATACGGTCATCGGCAAGTCGGAGCCGCCGGATGCCGTCACCGGTCTGGCATATACAAACACCGCCGGTGGGATGCGGATCAGCTGGGACCCGTGCATCGAAGTCGACTACGCTGAGACGGAGCTCCGCTACGGTGCAAGTTGGGCGGCGGGCGTCCTGGTATGGGTGGGCAAGGCGAACGAAGCCTTGTGGATCCCGCCCGGCGAAGGCGACTACACCATCTGGGCGGTGCACCGCGACACGACCGGCCACGAGAGCACGCCGGCCAGTCTGGCTGTGAACTACGACGCCTCGGGCATCACAAGCGCCCAGACCATGGTGCTGTCGGCGGACCGGCTTGCGTTTGTCTTCGCGGACGAGAACGCGGCCACGGCGATAACGACGGACGACATCACGCTTACTGCCAAGTTGCAGAACTTGGTTGGCGCGGTGAGCTTCAGCGCCGTCGCGTACAACTCCGCTGGGACCTCGCTGGGTGCGGTCACGCTAACCGGCACCAGTGATACCGTGCGCGTGCTGACGGCTGCGAACTTCGTCGCCCCGGGCTTGACCGTGGCGTACGTTGAGGTCACTGCTGAAATCGCCAGCACGAACGGCTCGGGCACACTGGACGATACAACGACCATCTACCGCGTGAACCACGGTAGCAACTCGGTCTACGTGATCCTGACCAACGACTCGCACACGATCCCGACAAACTCCGACGGGACCAACGGGGTCTACACTGGGTCTGGTACAGACATCGGCGTGTTCGAGGGGACCAATCAGCTGGTCTGGGACAACGTCGGTACGACCCCGGGCAAGTGGAAGGTTGTCGCCAGTGGCGGCGGCACGATCACGCCGGGCGCGATCTCGGCGGCGGGCAACAATGCTCGCGTGGCGCAGCACGCCGGCATGACGAACTACACGGCAATCGTCACGTACACGATTACCGGTAAGACGTTGACCGGCGAGGCGTTCACTCATACGAAGCTGCAAACGCTGAGCAAGGCTATCGCGGGCAACAGCAGTGCGTTGCTCACCCTGGACTTCAGCGGTGTCGCGTTTGTATTCCAGGGTGAAGACGGCAACGTCTCCACGACGCCCAACATCACGCTCACGGCGCTGCTGAACAACATCACGGGCACAGCCACGTTCACCACGGCGGCTTACGATATTGGCGGAGGGTTGCTGGGCACCGGCACCCCACTGGGCGGGTCGGGCAATACCCGGACGCTGACGCCGGCGCAGTTCCTGACGTACCCGACGACGTACACGCTGAAGATCACGGCGACGCTCGACGCGTTGACTGACACGATCACAATCTATCGCGTCAACGACGGTGCGGACACGATGCAGGTTGGTTTGTCCAACGAGGCGCACCTGATCCCGTCCGCAAATGATGGTACCGTTGAGAGTTACTCGGGCGCCAGCGGCTCCATGGTTGCGGCCAAGGGTGGGTTGCTGCTATCGAATGTCACAGACCCTTCTGTTTCGTTCAGCATGGTTGGGTACACCGGCTTCAACACTGTGTACCCTGCTGCGCAGGCTGGCATTACGATCAACGCCACGACCGGTTTCTACTCGGTGACGGCGGGCATGACCGCCGATGTGGCAACGGTTACCTTCCGCGCTACCTTGTCGAACGGGTTCACGGCAGACCGCGTGTTCAGCCTCGCCAAGAGCAAGGAAGGCGCCGCTGGCTCGGCCGCAGTGTCCATCGACTTGCTGTCCGAGTCGGACATCACCGCTGCGAACTCTGACGGCACCGGGTATGTGCTGCCGGCGAACAACCAGATCAAGCTGTACGAGGGTGGCGTCCTGCTGGTGGCAGGGGTGACTTACGCTGGCGACATCACGAAAAACGGATTGACTGCGAACGTCAACGAGAGTACCGGTATAGTCACGTTTACGGGCTCGACCCCGACCTGGACGAGCAACGCCGAAAGCTTCACGTTCCAAGCAACATACAACTCGATCACATACTCCGCGAATTACACGTACGCCAAGTCCAAGGCCGGCTCCGATGCAGTGAATGCCGACCTGCTTTCGGAAGCAGATGTGGTCGCGGCCGCAGCGGATGGCACTGGGTACGTGCTGCCCACCGGCAACGAATTCAAGCTGTACAAGGGTGGCACCGACCTGACCTCGGGGGTGGCGTACTCGGTGTGGAACACCGGCACGGCAACTTGGCTGGCGTCTACTACCAAGAACGGGCTGACGTTTGCCATCGACGCCAGCACCGGAGTCATCACGCTGTCGGGCGCTTCCTGGACGAGCGACTCGGAAGTCTTCACTACCAAGGCGGTCTACGGCGGGCTCGATTACTCCAAGCTGTACTCCATCGCCAAGTCGAAGCGCGGCGAGACCGGTGAAGCCGGCGGCGTCGTGCTCACTTTGCAGGCTACCGCTGCTGCATACGTTTTCGAAAGTCCGGACGCCACTTCCTCCACTACCCCGGCCATCACGCTCACCGGTTTGCGGGGCACGCTGGTCGGCACGATGACCTTCACGACGCAAGCCTTCAACGCGGCGGGCACTTCGCTGGGCACCGGCACGCCGCTGAGCGGTTCGGGCGACACGCGCACCATGACGGCGACGCAGTTTCTGTTCTACCCGACCGCACGTTACGTCACGATCACCGCAACGGTTGGCGCATACAGTGACACGTTCACGCTGTATCGCATCGACCACGGTTCGGACACCATCACGGCAGGTCTTTCCAACGAGTCACACATCGTACCTGCGGACCCTGCCGGCGTGGTGTCTAGCTGGGTCGGCGCGGGTGGCTCGATGGTCGTCCTCAAGGGTGTTGATATCCTGTCGAGCGTGACGACACCTTCAGTGGCGTTCTCACTGGTTGGGTACACCGGATTCAGCACCACCTACCCGACGGCGCAGGCGGGCATCTCTGTCAACACGACGACGGGGGCGTACTCTGTATCGAACAACGTGACGTCAGATGTGGCGACGGTTACCATCCGGGCTACCCTGTCGACCGGGCTGACCCTCGACCGCATCTTCACAGTCACGAAGGCGCGGCAAGGTATCGACGGTGACGGCGGCGTCGCTGCTCAGCTCTTGACCATCGGTGCAACTGGACTGGCCTTCATCTTCGCGGACAAGAATGCGACGCTGGCGACCGAGCCTGAGAACATCGTGTTCACGGCTACGCTGCAGAACGTCTCGGGTACCGTGGTGTTCGCGGGCACCGCATACAACGCGGCCGGAACCATGGTCGGGTCCGCTGGTGGGGTTACCCTCACCGGCACGGGCAACACCCGCACGCTGTCCAAGGCGAACTTCAACGCCGCTGGGGCCACCGTCCAGTACGTGGTTGTCACGGCTACGCTCGGGTCGCTCAGCGACACGACTACGGTCTACCGTGGCGACCATGGTAGTAGCGTGGTGCAGATCCTGATGTCCAACGAGGCGCACACTCTGCCTGCGGCGAACGACGGCACAGTCAGTAGCTACGTGGGCAGTGGCACGGCGATTGGCATCTTCGAAGGCACCACACAACTGGACTACGACGGTATCGGAACTGCCGCCGGCAAGTGGACGGCCAGCCGTAGCGTCACGACCGGTACGATGACGACGCCTGGGGCGCTGAGCGAATCGGGCGCGCTCGCCATCATGGCCGACCACGCAGGCATGACTGCAGATCTGGTGCAGGTTACGGTCACGGCTACAGGCAAGACCTTGACCGGAGCAAGCTTCTCGATCAGCAAGGTCCAATCGCTGACCAAGAGCAGGCAGGGCACAGCCGGCGTCACAGGTACGCGGACCGCTGTGCTCGAGATGTATAAGTGGGCGGCTTCGCAGCCCGTGAGCAGCTTCCCGGCAGGTACGTCCACGTACACCTGGGCCACCGGCCAGTTCACGGACCCGGCCACGCCTAACAGTTGGACCCGCGTGCCGGGTGCCGCCGTTGCAGGGCAGACGCTGTGGGTGGTGCGGCAGGTCTACGCGGATCAGCTTACCTCGGCAACATCCGACGTCACGTGGGCGGCTACGTCCAGTGCGGCCTCCGGGGCGGCGGGCACTTCTGGCACGGACGGCCAGCGGGTCGGCTTCTTGGAAGTCTACAAGTGGGCACTCGCGCAGCCGGTGAGCAGCTTCCCGGCAGGTACGTCCACATACACGTGGGCGGACGGTTCCTTTACCGCACCGTCAACAGCGAACGGATGGGCGCTGGTTCCGGGTGCGCCGACTGCGGGGTACACTCTGTGGGCGTGTTCGGTCCGGGTGTCGAACAACAGCACAAGCGCTACTTCCAGCGCTACGTGGAACACTGCCGTCTCGTATGCGGTGGGCTTCGCAGGTTCGGATGGTGGCCCGGGCGACACCGGGCAGAGCAACCACCGGGTCTACCGCGCTGTCACAATCGGGGCCGCGAAGCTGACGCCTGCCAACACGACTAACGGGGCGACGCCGACTTCACCCGCGGTGTGGAGCGCGGTTCCGCTGACGCTCACGGCTGGGCAGGAACAATACCAGTCTGATGGCACGACGCCAGCCGGCAGCACCACGACGACGTGGACTGTTGAATACCCGAGCTATTTGAAGGTCGGCACGCTGGAAGCTATCACGGGAAACATGGGTACGCTGACGGCGGGCTCGATCAACACGACGGGGTACCTGCGCGCGGAAGGGTCCACTGGCGTCACTGTTCCGGTCTCTGGGGCATCGGCGTCAAGAACTACTGCGGGCGCGTTCAATACTACCAACGCTCAACAGATCGGTGTGATAGCCACCAACAACAACTCTACTAACCCGGCGCTGTACGGGTGGAACGCGTCTGTGGCATCCGGGATCGGGGTCTACGGGCAAGGCGCCATCGGGGTAGTTGGAATTGCCAATGCAGCTAATGGAGACTACGGCGCAATCTTCTACGGCAATGGATCTCCGACATACGCGACGGTCGCTCTCTCAGCTTCGATCAACAATTCCAACGCAGGCAGTAAAGCTCTTGAAGTTTTCGGTGACACATCTGCCTCCCAGATCGCCATGGATGTCGCTGGCGCGGTAGTGTTCAAGGGGGCCAACGGTGGGAGTCTTCGACTCAAGCCTACAAACGGTGCACTGTACCGCGGAGTGATCCATTCGGTCAGTTCGACAACGTACTCGCTTGGTGTCACGGCGTCTGGGACTGCAGACGGTGCCGCAGCGACCACCCCGCTCAGCATCAATCTATCAACGGGTGCGTTTACCTTCTCTGCTGCACCTTCGTTCCAGAGTAACTTTACGGTCGGCAGCACGACCCTCGTATCGAGCTTGAACGCTGACCTGCTCGACGGGCAGCACGGGAGCTACTACGCTGCGGCGTCCAGCGTGCCTGCCGCCGCCAATAACGGTACGCTGACAATGGGCGTGTCTGGCGTTGGGCTGTCGGGGTCCGCATCGTTCACGGCTAACCAGAGCGGTAGCGGCACGTTCACAGTCACATCGAACGCAACCTCCGCCAATACCGCGAACGCTATCGTGTCTCGCAATGCCAACGGGGATGTCTGGGTTCGGGACGCCAATATGGCGGGCACCATCAGCTTGAATGGTGCGACAGTTAGTTCCCTTGGCGGTGGTATTCCAACCTTCTCGACAAAGAAGCCGGGCGCGGATACCGTCAATACGTGGCTCCAGGTCTATGTCAACGGGGTCTTCTATCAAATTCCAATGTGGCCGAATAGCTAGCTATGATAATCCCTTTCACACTATACGTCACGTCTACTGGCGAGATTGACTACGCGGGGCAGACTTCGTCAGAAGACCCGTCGATTGGGGGTTTCCCACCGAATCTCACTATGTACCGTGGCGCCGCATACACGCGGGACACGCATTACTTTGTCGGGGGAGTACCCACGGCGTACACCACTGAGCAAGCGGCGCTGAAGGCGACCCCGCTGTACCCGGGCGCCGTCTGGTCGAACGCGACCATGAACTGGATCGAGGACCGCACGCTAGCCCAGGTCAAGAAAGACAAGCGCTTCGAACTGGCCGACGCCTGGGATGAAGAAGCCAAGAGCGGCGTTACCTTCGGCACGAAGACCGCCCCTACCGACGACGCTGGCATGCAGCGGTACATCCTCCTTCGATTGATGGCTGGCGAGAGCGGCTGGGTCGACACGCCGATACCACTTGAAGACGGCACCTGGGAACTGATGACGCTCGCCAAGGCGCAGACCCTGTGGGCTGCGATCAAGGATCAAACCCGTACGCTACTCACGAAGCTGCGCGACAAGGTTCTTCTGGTCGATGCGGCGACGACCATCGAACAAGTGAGCAATATTTACTGGGAAGACTAGGCGCCCGACATGGCGCCGGCACCCAACGGCGAGTAAGATACGGCTCGAAACTACTGAGGGCGACTATGCTGAAGCGTCTATCTGCAAGCATCGCAGCGGTACTGATCTCTGCGTGTGGCGGCGGTGGAGATCCAGAGCCAGTAGTGGTCCTGGAACCCGCAACGGCGAAGATGCTGATGCTGCCGGTTCTTGGAACGCAGAACTGCATCCCGGTCAGCGCGTACCAGCAGATGGTCAACGACGGGCGGTTCCGGCCGTACCCTACCGATCCGCCTGAAGGGTCTATCCGCCACCCGCCGTTCTTGCTTGTGCCCGCAGGCTCGACAGCCACGGTAGAAGTCGCGCCCGGTCTCGTCGGCACTCCTGTGGTGGTGCCAGGACCGAACGGCCCGATGAACATCCTGGGGCTGTACTACGTTGAAGGCGAAACCCCCGATTGGGTATGCACGCCGTGAACGACGAACACGCACACTTGCACGAACTCATCCGGGATGCCACGCGTCGTGGGGTACGGGATGCCATTGACGAATTTCTACACGACGACTCAGAGTTCGGCCGGCTATCGGAGCGGCTGTACGGCAAGCTATCTGAGCACACCACCAATGGGATCACTCAGTGGGTTGGTAAGCGGATACTCACTATCATGTTGGCGGCAGCCCTCTCGGGAAGTGTCGCATGGGCGGTACTGACCGGGAGAATAAAGTGATAATCAAAGAGCTCCTCCATATGTGGCCGTCCGTAATCATCGGTCTTCTACTGGGCCTGATCACAGTGCCCCTCAGCGACGTAGGTCTCGATGCTGTGCGCGAAAAGTACGACAGCCGCAACCCGGTCGTTGTCACGAACGGCACTTTGCTGCATCGTGAAGAAGATTCTGTGGAAGTCGCCATCGTCGGCGAGAAGAAGCGCGCCTGTATCTACGTTGCCCTGGCGGCATACGCTACTGGGGCGGACGGCTTGATGCGTGACACGTACACCTTGCGCGTCGACATGCCTTCTGGTGGTGCGACTCGCCCGGTGGGGCCGCAGAGCTTCGGAGTGTGGCGCCTCTGGCCGATACCGAAAGGGGTGACTCGTATTCAGATGTGGAGTACGCACCAATGCGAAGGCCGGCTGGTGCGCTCGCTGATGGCCGAAATCGAACTGGGAAAGACGGTGCAATGAAGCTGGCGCTGCTGTTCCTCTTACCGCTGCTGTTGCTGCTGCTGTTCCTGCTACCAGCTATCAAATGGTGAACAACATGGAGATTACCAATCTCGACCGCAAGGTCCGTCTCCTGAACAAGACCAAGCGGGGCTGGCAGATCGTACTGACGGTGCCCGCCAGCAAGATGCCCGAGGCAGAAGCCTTCGCCATGCGAGGTTTTGATCTGGACCCAACGACACGCTGGAAGTTCGAAGAGACTTCTGGCAAACTGATCCGTGACTCGCTATACCTGCGATTCAAGGATATGCCCTTACCGTAACTACCAAGGAAGATGCGATGAAGACAAAGACGCTTACCCTTTCCATTGCCAACGCCCTCGACGGGGTTGCCATCAGCGACGAGATGCCCGCCGGCACGCTCATGGCGTTCTACGACAGGGCGCGCAAGCTGGTCCCGCCCGAAGAGTGGGGCTCAGCCAAGGTCCACGGGGCCAGCCATCTCAGCCTCACGTACGAGCACTCGCTGTCTAGCGAAGAGGAGACCCGTTCGCTGCTGCAAGACGCCAACACCCGCGCCAGTCAGGTCCGGTTGCTGCTGCCGCCGCACCCCGGCGAAGGCCTCAGCGCAGAACAGGTCGACCAAATCCGGCAACTGCTGGGGTAGGCTCCTATGCGAGTGACACCCGCACTGCTGGTCGCCGCCGTCGGGTGCACCGCTGCCAAGGCGGCGGAGTTCGCGCCGCATCTTGCCGGGGCGTGCACTGCATACCAGATCGACACCCCCCGCAGACTGGCCGCGTTCCTTGCCCAGATTGGTCACGAGTCTGGGTCGCTCAAATACACGACGGAGATCTGGGGGCCAACCGCAGCGCAGCAGACGTACGAAGGCCGCATCAGCCTGGGCAATACCGAGCCGGGTGACGGCGAGCGGTACAAGGGTCACGGATTGATCCAGACTACGGGTCGGTTCAACCACCGTGCCGTGCGTGACCGCTTGCGGAAACGCGGCATCGACTGCCCCGATTTCGAAGCGGAGCCAGACCGGCTGGCGGAGCCTGCGTGGGCAGCGTGGTCCGCTGCCGACTACTGGGACTGGCGGCACTGCAACCCGTTGGCGGATGCCGGGTCGTTCGAAGCCATCACGATCAAGATCAATGGCGGGACCAACGGGCAGTCCGACCGTCTCGAGCGCTGGGCCAAGGCAAAGGCGGTCCTCGAGAACTGGGTCGAAGACGCAGCCGCGCCCATCATCGAATCACTTGCCCCGACACCTGCACCGGTACCGGACCCGACCCAATACTCACAGGAGGCTGGAATGCCACTCCCCGCGATCCCCGCAATCGTCAGCGCCCTGCTGCCTACTGTCGTCCAGATGATACCTCGGCTGGCGACCATCTTCAAGCCGGGCAGCGAAGTCGCAGAACGCAACGTCGCCGCCGCTTCGGCTGTGATCGATATCGTCACGCAGGCTACCGGCGCGGTCAACGCGCAGGCTGCGGTCGAAGCGATCAAGACAGACCCGACCGCACTGGCCGCTGCAACCAAGGCGGTGGAGTCAAACTGGTTCGAGCTTCACAAGGCCACCGAAGAAAGCGTCGCTGCTGCGCGCCTGTTCAACAAGTCGTACGTCGAGAACATGAACGTGCGCACAGTGGCATGGAACTTTACGTTCCTCGAAGTGCTGTCGTTGATCCTTGTGCTGTCAACCCTGTCGGGCGGCATGTCCGTACTGCTGTGGGGCGGCATCGACGATCAGCTGAAAGGTGCCGTTGTGACCCTCATGCTGATCGGCGGGTTCACCGGGGTTACGAACTTCTGGTTCGGGTCGAGCCTCGGCAGCAAGAAGAAAGACGACAAGTAGGCCAGCCCCATGGACCCCAAGAAAATCATCGTCGCCGTGGCCGGCGCGGGCATGGTGGCTCTCATAGTCACCGTCGCCGTAATGGCGTACTCCGCCTGGGTGCTGTTCGCTTCGTAGGGGTGGGTAAACCCTGTAAGGGTAAACCCTAGGTGCCCTCGGCGCTGGCGGGCTTTGTGCCCCGGGCGGCTACCCTACCAGCCACCAGCCACCGAAAAGCCCGCCAGCGCCCCGGGCGGGGCCTGCGCGGGGGTGTCGCCCGCTAGGCGAACTGCACCAGCAGCGCGGCCAGGGCTTTCAGGGCTTCGGCTGGGGTGGGCGCGCAAGCCATCAGCGGCTGGCTACCGTCGACCGGGTCAAACAGCAGCGCCAGCCCGCCGCCCCATATCGGGGAAGACAGGCTGGCCCGGTAGACACTGCCGTTGGCGTCGGCAGGCCCCAGCGTCAGAAACACTTCGTCGCCCGTTTCGTCCACGATGTCCGCCAGGATGCGGGCAACGATGGCGAGATCGTTGTTGGTTGCTGTAGTCACGGTGTGGGTTCCTGCTTGGCGAGTTGCACGATGGCGTCTACGACGCGGCGGGTGGTTGGCTTGGTGACGAACTGACGCCGGCTCCTGGCGTACTTGGCCTGGATGCCGTGGCCGATGAACCCTGACACAAGCACTACGTTGGGAGCCGGGTCCCGTACGCCGCGCTCATCAGCGCCGATGAAGCGTACACCCCGCAGCGCGTCTCGCAGTTCGAGTTCTTGCTTGACGCGGGTCACTTGGTGCTTGATCAGCCCGACCACATCCACCCGGTTTACGCGTGGCGTTTCGTCGGTGGCTTCGGGAGCCACGATTACCGGTGGTAACCGGTCATCGGGTTCGGCGTGGTGCACCTGTATGAACCGGGGGCGCAGGTCCGGCCGCGCCGCTAGCTGGGCGTCGACTGCCGCGAGCTGACGGCGCAGGTACGCCAGTCTGTCGTTGAGCATCTCGAGGTCGCCGGGCTCGCGGGCGCGGGCCAGGGCTAGGTCCTGCGCGATCTTGGCTCGGTTAAGCCGGCCAGCGAACACCGTCTTGGGGCGGTGCCGGTCGGGCGGCAGCGCGGCACGCTGCGCCTCGTCTAGCTGGGCGGGCGTGGGCGACCTGACCGCTGGCGACAACGCGGCGGCGACCGCCTTCCACTCGCGGCTGGTCCAGTACGTGCGGTGCGCTGTCACGCGAATATGCTCTTAAGGTAGTCCAGCAAACCTGGGCGTGGCGAACGGAGCAGCGCCGCCTGTAGACGCTCGGCAGTGGTGCCGCTTGGGAACTCCATGAACGACACGTACGAACCGTCTGGGTGCCGATACTCATACGAACGGGGCGGGGTCACGTACTTCGAGCCGATGATTGGTTTGGTCATGGTGCTACCCGATGATGTCTTGACATTCACGAAACTCGTCGTGCACGCGGCGGGCCACGCGCACAACGTCTGCGTCGGCCGGCAGGTGATACCCGCTCGACCCGTTCCAGTCGGCAAACGCCGCGTCGTAGAACCCGATGCGCTTGCCGTACTTGCGGTGAAGCTGAAACAACTGCTGCGCCCACTTCGTCCACGTGGCGTCGTCGATGATGGGCGAGTCCATGTGGTAGTACAGGAACGAGTGCAGCAGCATCTGCCGGCGGCGCCGGGCAATGGCCGCGACGACGCGGGGCTCGATGGTCTTCGACCGGGGCCGGTTCGCCCATTCGGTCACGGTGTTGGGGCGGGTCTTAGCCATGCTGGGCTCCCTGCATTTGTTTCGCGTATTCGAAGTGCCAGTCTGGCTGCCCGTACGGGAACCAGTCTCGGTCGCAGTAGAAGCAGCGCAGCTTCGGGTCCGTAGCTTCGAAGGTGTCGCTGTCAACAGCCACGCCACCACGGCAGCACCACGGGTGCATGTGACCATCGAACTGCGTCTCGTGGCGGTGGATCTTAGCCATGGTCAGCTCCCTTGGTTGCACGGTACGCGGCTTCGGCAGCATCCGCAGCTTGCTCCGCTTTCGCGAAGTCGGCTTCGCTTTCGAAAATGAGTTCATCCCCGATAGCCGCGAGCGTGAAAGGCAGCATGGCTTCGTACCGGAGGACACAGATCCGCGCTGCTTCGGCTTCTTGATGAGCGTAGTGCGTAAGGTTCCAATAGGTGTCAACCACGGCCAGCCTCCACGTTGCGCGACCCGAAGCGCTCGCGCAGAAAAGCCTCGGCCTGTTCGACGCTGCGCAGGGTCACGTGTTCGGTGTGGGGCAGGTCACGGATGGCCGTCTTGTACACGATGGTGATGAAGCTCGGCCCGTAGACGCGGACGCTGCCATCGACCGACTCGGCGCGGCACAGCAAGATGCTGTAGTAGTTGTGACCCTCACGCGGCGGTTCGAACCCGCCAGCGTAGACTTGGTCGAGCTTGCATTCTCGAGCCACTGTCGCCAGCCGCTCGGCGGCGGCGAGACGTACGGATGTCTTCACGGTTGTGCTCCTTGGTTGCGGATGTACCCTACCGGTTCGAGTAGGTCGTCCAGTTTGAATGGGCGGCAGCCAGTGGCGCAGCGGTTCTCGAACTCGAACTGCCGCACGTACTCGCTGGTGGATTGGCCGGTGTATTTAGGGAATGTGCGCGGCCCCGGGTTGCGCAGAGCCATGCGGCGCCCGGCCATCATGGCGGCGATCTTGCGCTTTTGCTCGGCGGGGCTCATTGCGGCACCCGCTTGGTCTTGTGCGCCGTCAGCAGCAGTTTGATCACCGCCTTGGCCTCGGGGGTAACCTCGAGACCGCTGCGCCAGTAAATCTTCACTGCGCGCAGCACCGGGTAGTTGTGCAGGAACTTGCCGTACTGGTGGGCGAAGACCGTGTCGCTGGCGGTGCACAGTGACACCCGCTGCGCCGTGACCTCGTAAGACCCGCGCCCCCCATCGGTGGGGCGGGTAACGTTCATCGTCAGGTAGGTAACGATGCCATCCTTGATCCGCACCACGATGGCGCTGTGGTTGTTGGGATCGAGATAGCAGCCTGTGACTAGCATGTCGGCTCCTTGGGTTGCGTGCCCGGTGGTGGGCACGCCCCAAGTATACAGCAACTGTTACTAGACGGGCAAGGGGGCGGCAGCGTCTGCCGGTGGGGCGGGCTTGCGTCGAATAGCGGATGACGCTTTCTTAGCAGGGTTTGCTTCCCGCACCACTTCCGTAACCCGTAGCTTTGCTTGCCCTACTGAAAGGCTTTTCTTCGGCTTGTGTTGCAGCAGAATATTTTTCTCGTTGAATGCCGTGAGCGCCTGCGCGAGCATTTCGAATCTCGCCTGCCCATGGCCGTGACGGTACTTGTCTGTTGTCCAATCCACCAGCTTAGAAATAGAAGCAGGTTTCGTTTCTTCGGCAAGGATAAGCGCCTTGTACCCAGCTAAGATAGTAGGACGGTTCTCTTCTTTTGCCGCCATATACTGCACGACCACTGCGAGCAGACACGGGGCCGAGCTGAACTTTGGTCGGATGGTAGAGCAGTGCGTCATCACATCGTTGTACGCGCTGAACAGCCTATCCTGCATCGCGCGCACTTCGGTACCATCAAACTTGCAGCGGCCAGTGGCGACTGTCAAAGCCAGCACCCCTATCGCGGCGAAACGTTCAGTGGTCCGGGTTACGTCCCCCATAGATTTTGGTACGTGACGGTCGCTATGGTAGGCGTCTTCTTCGTCGCACCCTATCATCACGGGGCAGTCGAACCCCTTGCCGGTTTTGATGGCTGCACGCAGCCGGTGTTGCCCGTTGAACATGCGGCCGCTTTTTGTAATGCAGAGCATCGAATCGCTGACACCCCAGATCCCACGTTCCATCATCCTTGAAATGAAACTGACCGCAGACGGCTTGAGTTTTCGGTTATCGAAGTTGTACTTCTCCAGTAGAGCTTTGGCTAGTTCTACTGTAATATGTACGAGGAATACCTTTCGCTCAGTGGAAACGAATTCGTCAACGTGCATCGCCATGTCTTGCTCCTGTTGGTTGCGGGTTACGTGCCCACGCCGGGCACGCCCCAGTGTACAGCTACTGTGTATGGAATAGCAACGGGGCTATACGTAAGGCTCGCGTAGGTTGAGGAGCTTGTTAGCCACGGCGACAACTTCAGGTTTTTGAAGGGCAGTGCAGTTCGTATAGTGTTCTGGGCTGTACACGAACGGGTTGTGATCCGTACTACCCTGGACATAGTCCCCGTTTTTGTAGAAACCTTTATGTCCGCGCTGCCCCACTACATGCCCGAGGCTCTCTATGTCCGGCCATATCGAAACGCACTGTGCGTACAGGTCTGCGACTTCTGGGACCTTCCGCATGCGTCTAGCTATGTATTCCCCATTCTCCTGTAGCCTAAACTCCCCATTAGTGAGTACGAAGCCGTTTTCTTGCTCGATACGTACCTGTATGGCGCGCTTGACTGCTCGCCCTGCTACGGTGCTCATCCAGCGTACTTGCACACCGCCGTTCCCTTTCTTTCTCTTAGTCTTAGTGCGCTTTTTCTTCCGCAGCATTTCACCGCTATCTTTGGTGGACATGCCCCACCCCTCTACGCAGCGGCGATCATCAGCGCGCCGAGGCCACCGATAACCGCGCCCATGAAGAAGATGAGTATGGCCGCTGGCACGGCGGCGATTGCCATCTTGATAAACAGACCAACGAGGTCGCCAATTGAAATGTCGACGCCAGTGATGCGGACATTGTTGTCCATTACTTTGCTCCTAGGGTTTGGCCGCAAGCGTGGCACACCGGCACTGGCCGGATCGCCTCTTGCAGCTTTTGCAACGTGACAGGGTTGACGATGCGCCGCCATGCGGGCGCCCGGTGCTTGCCGTAGACACGGATCTCGGCCTCGATGATCGAAAGGTCGTTGTCCAACCGGGCACGGTACTGCCGCCCGTTGAACACGAACTCGGTCCACTGCCACCATGGCGGCTGCATCGGAATCACACTTACTCCTTACTCTTTTTCTCGACTACCCAGGTCGTCCGCTTGGCAGTGGCAACCGGCTTGAGGTCGGGCAGCATCGCGGTGAAGCACCCGCTCTGGTAGAAATCGACGCGGTGGCTTTTGTCTCGCACGACGGAATCCAGCCGATCACAGAACACGTGGTGCCCGTCGGGGTAGACATCGTTCGGTCCGTGACCGGTGCCGCCCCCATCGGTGGCAGTGCTGTAGACCACGTACCGCCCGGCGAGGTAGGCCAGATCGCCCTCGATTTTCACGTGCGCCTTGACCAGCCTGAAGTCTCCCTTGCAGTCGCTGTAGAGAAAGTGCCTAGGCACCGAAGCGTAGACTTCGTGCCCCACCTTCAGCTCGATGACGTCGCCTTCTTTGAGCATGGCAGGGCACCCCTTTAAGTGTGAATACGCCTGGGGCCGCGCGGGGGCGTCGGTTCGTCGGGCGGGCTATCGGGGCCAGGGTTGCCCTCGTCGGCGCCAGCGCTGGGGCCGCTGGCGGGCTTGGTGCCCCCCAAGCGGGCCGCGATGGCAGCACCCTCGGGGGTTTGTGCCAGCGCCGCGAGCATGCCCGTCAGGCTGGTGCCGCCGGCCGGGGTAAACAGGTCGGTCAGCTTCGCCACCCCGCCCGCGACTTCCCCATTGGTCGAGATGACCTTGAGGTCGGCCTTCTCGAGTGCGACGGACATTGCCTTGCCGACACCTTCCGCCGCTTCGACTTGGCGCAGCGTGACGAGGTAGGTCTGGTACCCGGCGTTCTCGCCAATCTCCTTGGCAAGCGTGATCTGCGCGGTCACCGGCGCCATGAGCAACAACTCCTGCGCCTTAGCAGTCGCTTCGCCCGTGACCAGTGTGCCCTCGGCTTCGTTCTTGGTCTGGGCCAGCACACCCTGCGAGCGAAGCTCCACTGCCTGCCGCTCTGCCTCGGCCCGGGTAACTTCCACCTGCTTGGCAATCTCGGCGGCGCGGGTGTCCTTGACGCGCAGCACTTCCATGTCCTTCTCAGCAGTGACGGCGGCTTCGCTGGCGATCTCCTGCTTGGCCTGCTCCTTGGCGATGCCGACAGCGCGCTCCTGTGTGGCGGTGCGCTCACCGACTTGCTGAGTGGCCTGCTGCGTGCCCAGGTCGACTTCTCGAGCCGCCTCGATCTCGGCCAGTTGCGCGGCGCGATTGTTCTCCGCGACGACGGTGCGGCTTTCCTTGTCGATACGGCTCTGGTGCTTCGCCATGATGTTGGCGATCACGTGGGACTTGGGTGTGTCGCGCAAGTCCATGAACTCGATGGTCTTCACGGTTCGCACGCCCCACTCGGTCCGCGCTTGCAGGTCGACTTCGTTCGTGAACTGCTGGCCCAGTTCGCCGCGAATCTCCATGATCTGTTCGAGCGTGTTCATCGCCAGGATGCGCCGCACCGAGCCTTGCAGTACCGCGGTCAGTTGCTCTTCGAGTTCACTGAACGAAGACACACGCTGCGCCGCGACACCCGAGTCCTCGACCCGGAAGAACGCAACTACGTCCACAATGAACGGGAGTCGGTTCGTATCGTACGCCTCGTACCCGTTGAGCGGCACCGAGAATATGCTCTCTGGGAACTCGAAGACCACGACGCCGAAGTACGGCACCCAGGAGGGCCACGCATAGTACGTGTTCCCGGCGTCTTTGCCCTTGCCGTATGAAGTGGTCTTTCGCGTGGACTGCACGATGTGGACCATGTTGGTGGGCACCACTCGGCGGAAGATCGCGGCCAGGAGCAGCGCCCCGAACGCGACGGCGATGAGGGCAACGATGCCCCCGGTGTATATCAGGTATTCCATGGTAGGGGTTTTCCTTGGTTAGGGGTTTTCAGAGACGAGCGCTTGCGGCCATGACCGCACCCTCGAACTGGGCGCGATCCACTTCAGCGCACAGGTTGGCGGACACCTTCCAGCGTGTGCCGTCAACGGTGGCGCCGTAGACGACGCCGGCCGGCGTCACCTTTTCGACTTTCAGCATGATGGTCCGGCCATCCTTGCGGCTCACGAACTTGACGTACTCGGCATCGGCCAGCTTCTGGCCGACGGCGGCGCGTTGCAGCTTCGACTGCATGTTGATGAACCTGACGAGCCGCTTGTTCAGCATCGTCATCTGCGGCAAGTTCAACTGGTCGCGCACTTGGCGAAACACTTGGTTGACCAGGATTTCGTTTTCGTCAATCTTCACGGGTTGCTCCTTGGTTGGGGGAGGGGGACTGCGTTACCGGCGGCACGATTACCACCGGTAACCGATTCAGGGTTCAGATGATGTCGTCAGCGTCGGCCGTCTTCTTGGCGGTGGCCTTCTTGCTGCTGGCCTGCGCCTTGGCAATCGTCTGCACGGCGAGCGACCAGAGCTTGGTGTTCACCTCGACGTCACGCTCGATGCGGCCGATGCCTCGCGTCATCACGACGCGGCCATCCTCGGCGGTGGTCTCGTTGCCGCCGCGCAGCATGTTCTCCTGGATGCGGTTGAACACGTGCCACAGGTCGAACTTGTCATCTTCCTTGCGGCGGGGCACCAGCAGGGTCTCGGGGGCCAGGATGGCCGCACGCGGCGGGCGGAACGTGACCGCCTGCTTGGCGAACGCGAGCGCCGTCTTGGGCGTCAGCTCGGTCTTGAGCATGTCGCCCCGCAGCCGGTAGACCCCGTCGATGCACTTGATCAGCTCGAGACTGCGGTCGACGACGTTCTCGACCATGCGGATGGTGTGGTGCACCTTGATCGGCGTCACCTCGGCGCCATCGCTGACGATCATGCCATTGTCGCAGATTAGCCGGTACATCGCGGCGTACAGGTGGAAGCCGCTCGACCGGTCGTGCGAGTTGAGCATCATCACCTGCGGCACAACGTCGCCGCGCTTCACCTTGCCGATCAAGCCGGTCGGGCGGAACTTGAGCATGTGCTTGGTGAACGGCATGCGCTCGAGATCGCGGCGCTGCGACTGCCGCACTTCCACGATGTCAAAGCCGGTGTCGCGCATGGCGTCGATCACCGTCTTGGTGTTGACGAAGCCGTACTTCTCGCTCACACCGGGCATGCCGCCCTTGGCGAAGATGGTGGGGGCGAACTCCTTGAGTTGCCGGTCGCTGATCGGGTCCAGTTGCGGGTTGCGCAGGACCTGGGTATTGCCGATCTTGATCGCGTCGAACGATGCCATTGCGTGCTCCTGATAGAGGGTTTGGGTTGCCGCCGATCCAACGATTGGACCGGCTGCACCCAGTATACACGCACTGTATCGTGACTTGCTAGTGCCTTTTATCGGTCCTGGTCTACGTAGGCCGGGGTGGCTTCGCTGCCATCATCGAGCGGGGCAGGGCGCGGGCACTGGTGCACGCTGCTGGGCACCACACCGTCCATGGCTTGGAAGTACGTGCCGCACACGCGGCACTTCCAAAGCACGCGCCCGTCGCCCCAGTAGCCCTCAGGCCCGAAGCGGCTATCCATGGCCGCAGCGATATGGACGGGCACGTTCGTGAGCCCTTCGGGGCGCGGGGCCGGCGCCGATTCTTCGGCGTACTGCTGCTTGAGTATAAAGTCCAGCAACCCGTACGCGTGGCGCAAGTCTGCGACGCTGGTGGCGTTGGCTGTGAACATCATGAACCGAGATTCGAGTGCCGCACCCTCGACGTCAATGTCGTTGGCATCGAAGAACCTGTTGAGCATCTCGCTGCGCGCGATCATGACCAGATGCGGCGGCTCGATGGGCGGAGGCATGCGGTCGTGTTCAATGAGTTCGATCAGCTTCTCGAGGTAGTGTCCTGCTTTGAGAATGTCCTCGCGGCCGTTCTTCTTGCGGTGCCTCGTGACGTACTTCGTCGCGTTGGCGACGTAGTAGTTCAACTGGAGATCGGCCACAAGGTCCCAGTGCTGGTAGTCCGCTTTGTAGTGCGAGCCACCGTGTTGGATTGCGTTCACTGTCATGCGAGTATTCCCCGATAAAGTCTGTCGTAAAGAACGTGCCGCACGGCAGCCGTTACACCTTCATACAGTTCGGTGGCGGGCGTCGTGTCACCGCATACTACCGGAGCCGGCATCTCGGCCAGCCACTCCGTGATACGAATCAGGTACTCGTCGAAGAAACGGTTACCCATGGTAACCTCTTCGAGCGCGTACAGGGCAAAGTCCATGCGGTCACACCACAGCAAGATGTGCTGTTCCTCGGCGTCGATTTCATAGCGCACGCCCATGTCATGTTCCCACTTGGTGCTGAGCTCGTTGAGCATGCGCTTCAAGTCTGGGTTGTGGCGCTTCACAGGCGCAGGTACGTCACCGGTGGCGATCTCGCTAAGGTCGTGCACCAGTGCAGCGGCCAGCAGCGCCGCTGACGGGGTGTAGCCGATCCGCTCGTATAGCGCCAGGACCAGCATCGCCACGCCATGCGAATGCTCCGCCACGTTGCGGTCCATCAACGTGCGGCAGGTATGCGAGCGCTTGACCACGCCCGCATCGCGCAGCGTCAATACCCGCTCGGTGATCGAGTTGAGCTTCGGGCGAATATTCACAGCTTCGGCCCCCCAGTCTGTGCGGCGGCGCGGCGCCGGTCGATCCACTGCTGGCCGGCGTGATGCCAATCGAACTCTGTGGGCGAGAACCACTCGACCGGGGTTTCGCGGTACGCGTGCTTGACCAGCATCGGTTTCACGATGCGCGTGAAGAACCAGGACTGGAACTTCTTGTCACAGATGGCGCTAGCAAAGTCACTGACGTCGTTGCTTCCATCAGCGATGTGGAATAGCAGTTGGAGGTCCCAGTCGAACTCTTCGATTGTGCGGGATCGCCCCGCTGGACTAAGCATGCTCGTCTGGACCATGGTGCACCCCGGCCAGAGGTCGTACGGGCACGGCGCGACGTAGACCCCGGCGCGGTGCGTCTCGATCCAGCGTTGCCAGTAGGGGTTGTCCGTGTAGACATGCAGGTTGTGGCTCATCTGGGTGTAGCGGCCGACGCCCACGCCGATACACTCCGCCATGTACTCCTGCAGGAAGCTGAACTGCACAGCGTTGGCGCCGTACGCGCCCCAGACTGCGTCGTTGCTGCGGCAGCAGACCGTGATGTCGAGCAACATGCGGCTGGAATGGAACGAACCGTCGTCGTGGCGCACGCGCAGCATCACCATGTCATTGCACGGGATATCCAGCTTCGTCGCGCCCAGGTCGCGGTCTGTGTCCCAAAGCTGCAAGACCGCCTGCCGGCTGTACGGGTTCTTGATCAGGATGTTGCACGCCTTCGTAATCTGGTCGCCGTGCAGGTGACGCAACCGGTACCCGTACGCGCCGTGGAAAGAATCGCCGTCGTCGCTGTAGTTGATCATCCGCGAGTTGTACCAAGCGAGAGTGCGTACGTCCCGGCGACCGGCCAGTATCCACAATGCCTCGAACAAGTGGAAGAAGGGGTTGGCGTCCCGCTCGGCGTCGAACAGCACGCGGCGGCGCGGCTCGCGGTAAGTGGTGGCGACGGGGCTAGGAGCCACCAGTGCGGGGCCGTTGCGCGTGCTTTCGAGCGTGCCGCAGTCGCGCAGGTACGCCAGCGCCCGGGGCAGCGCTTCGTTCACATCGCGCACGTTCATAGTGTGCATGGGTTCAGTACTCCATTGGTTGGGTGGGGTTTCGATTGTAGGTGTACAGCCGTTGTGGAGCAAGCGGCTACAGGAAAGCCGGGGTGCGGTCTATGTACTGGTCGAACGGGCCGAAGTCTGCCTTGTATAGCTTCATGAATTGTGCGTACAAGCTGGGGTGCGTGATGATCGTACCATCGGCCATCCGGTACGCGCACGGTTGAAGCTTGGTGCCGTAACGCTTGCCCCACTTCTTGTTGATGCGACGGTGGTACTGCTGTGTCTGGTTGCGGCGCTTCTTGTGGACCTTGGCCTGCACTTGCTGGACACACAGGTCATTCTGTAATAGCTTCGTTCCTAGTAGTGCCGTCGGGCGGAGAATGTCCATGTCGCCGTACCTCATACGCAGTAGTCCGCTGCGGTGTCTTTCACCAGTTCGAGGAACTCGTACTTGGCATCAGCGTGTCGGATGTCCACCCGCACACCGCCACGGTCGATGACGCGCTTGTAGCAGAGCTGGACTCGGTAGTAGTCGTCCCGTATGTTCTTCTCGATCTTGGCCGCTCGGTCGCCCTCGGTGTCTTGCCCCCGGGCAGCGCGGCGCTTCGTCACACGCTTGATGCACTTCTCAACCGGCGTGTCGAGGAACGCGTTCACGTACCGCTCGCCCCAGCGCGGATGTACGTACTCACCCAGTGCGCCCCAGGAGTGTGCGAGGAGCAAGCCCTCGAAGACGACGATGCTGTTTTCCTTGCTGCCGTACCGCTCGACCAGATCGATGGTTTCCTGCACCGTGGGGATGGTGTCGCACCCGCCAGCGCTACGTTCGGGGCTGTAGTCGCCCAGGATGTACGTCGTGACGCGGCGCATGCCGGCGTGTGCTTCGATCTCGAGCGTGCCCCGGTACACGCGGACCTTGCGGCCGCGCTCATCGAATCGGTACGGCTCGGCGTCTACCGCATCGAACAGGGCGCGCATCGCCGTGGTCTTACCGCTGCCGCTGGTGCCGCGCAACTGGACGACGGCGCTGCTCTTGATGCGTTTGCCGGGGACCGTGGTCGCGGCTACTTTACGTCCCATGCTTCTTCTCCTTTTTGCGTTTCGGGTTGGGGTTCTTGAGTATCTTGATGATATGGTCGGCGCGCATGACCCGAGTACGGGCGGCGCCGATCAGCTCTTGGATGGCTTCGCAGTTGTGGTTCTGGATCTGCTCGGGCTCCGACCATCGTAGGACGATGAAGCAGTGCGGGCAGGTCCAGTACGCGTGCGTCCCAGCGGTGCCGACCATGGCGCTACTCCGTGAGCGAGTCAAGGATTTGGTTGAGCTGGGCCTCCTTGTACGGCGACAGTTCCAGCAGCGTACCGGCCATCTCCTTTGCGGTGTCGCTGGTGGCGGCGCGCAGGCGCATCACCGCCTTGGCCGTACGCGTACCGTAGATGTAGCTGCCGCTGGACATTTGCTTGTAGACGCAGCACACGGTCTCGGCTTCCTGGATGCCGAACTTGCGCGCCCGCGTCGTGCGGGGTGGGATGTTGTTCTTGCGGCCGAAGTCCGATACACCGTCGTAGATGTACGCGACGACTTCCTTGTCCGGCACGAAGCCTATCTCGCCATTGACGCTTCCCATCTCGTATATCAAATGTGCGCCTTGCTGCGGCAGCTTGGGGCTGTGCTTCTCGCTACCAGTCATGTCGACGGCGCCGAACCCGAGGACTTCGTGCAGGTCGCACCACTTCCAGTAGAAGTAATCACCATACTGGACCACCTGCTTGCCTTGACGGCGGATGTCGAAGTACGTATGCCCGTCGCACATGAAATCGGCCAGCGCCTCCGGCTTCGGCCAGACGCTGCGCCATTGAGCCAATGCCTTCAGCCCCTGCTGGCCGCGGAAGTGCCTGCGCTCGGTGGCACGCTTCGCCGTCGGGTAGATTTTCTCGAGGTAGTCCCAGAAGCGCTTGCCCTGGTACTGACTGGCGTCAGCAGCGATGCCGAGATTGTAGTAGGAACACCACGCCACCGCAGCGCGGAGCCGCTGCGACCAGTCCAGCCCAGTATGCTGGAGTGCATAGTAGCCGGGGTCTGCATCCCACTCCTTGTAGATGCGCTCGGTGAACGTCGTCCAGTGGTCGAGTTCTTGCAGTGAGGGTTTTCTGTACGCCACGGTTATCTCCTAAAGAATAGGTACTTCAAGGTGACCTGTGTGAACATGCCTGAGACAACCCCTGCACAGAAGTGTTCCCAGATCGTACCTTCGTCTACAGCCATTGAGCGCAGCACTACATACCCTGGGATAGACAGAGCTATGAGCACTATCGAGCCTACGAGGTATTTCACGATTCTCCTTTCGTTGTTGGGTACAGCTATTGTACCGACCGCGTACTATGAACGACTAGCCTTCGGGGGATAGCTGTTCTTGGCGTGACCGCCATTCTTCACGCGGATGTACTTGCCCAGTTCGCACAGCGTGTTCTGAATGTCGTGCGCTTCCAGGCCCAGAGCGCGGAATACCTTGCCGACCTCTGGGTGCTTGCGTGCGATGAAGATCAGCGTCGGAAGGAACTGGAGGAATTGCCGCTCGGTCAGGTCGCTGCCGCGCCCAGCCATGTCATTTGGCGACGACAGGCCCAGCAGGTACTTCATGCCCCGGCTCGAACCCGGGCCGGGGGGCGCCCAGACCATGCGGTCGAGCCAGCAGTCATCATCGTCGGGGCGGAACACCCAACGCAGGTCCGCCACTACCTGCCCAGCCATGAAGCCGCCGATGCCGGGCAACGCATGCAGATGCTTGGCTGTCTTCTGCATGCTGCTGCTATCAAGATAGTGGAACGGTCTGGTCCGAACGCACTTGTCAATGGCTTTGAGTACTTGCTCGATCTTCGGCCCGCCCGAGGCGCCGTTGATGATGTACGCATTGGTGAAGACCGGCGTGCCAGACTCCTTGACTTCGTACATGCGCTTCAGCACGCGTTCGTATTTCCAACCGCTGAACGGGTTACCGCCGGTAATGTGTGCCAGCGTCTCGGTTCGGTTGATCATGCGCGCCATCAACGCCGCGGCCATCAACTGCGGCGCTGGCATCTCGTGTGCTATCGCCGGGTCCGGGTACCAGTTCTTCATCAGCCAGATGCTGACCTTGTCATCCATGCGCCGCACGTTGCACCAGCGGGTGCCGGCCAGGATTGGGTCTGGGCTAAACACCGTCCGAGTGGGGTCCTTGTTCGCGGCCTTACGCTTACGCATGGCTTCGCGCTCGATAATCCAGTACGCCCATTCAGCGATGCGCTCGGGGACGAAGGGGCCGGCGGTTCCGGGCGTGTCAGACATGGTTGCTCCTCTTAGTGCGTTGGTCGTAATACCGCTTGAACAGGTTGCTGATGCGCTGCTGTCGCGCACCGTGGCCTTCCAAGGCTTCGAGCACCACTTCGTCCACAGTGTCGCGGGCGAGGATGATGTAGTTGTAGACCTTCTTGCTCTGGCCGCTGCGGCGCAGCCGGCCGATGGTCTGGTCGTAGAACAGCCTCGAGAACGTGGCGCCGAACCACGCCAGCATGTGTCCACCCTTTTGCAGGTTGAGCCCATACTTGGAATTTGCCGGGTGCAGGACCAGCCCGGGTATCTTGCCGCGGTTCCACTGCTCGACTAGGGTCTCGATGTGCTTCTTGTCGAACTCCTTGAACTTCGGGAACGCGGCCAGCAGGCGCGGTATGTCGTGGCGGAACTGGTACGGCACCAGGATGGGCGCACCGTAGGTCTCGGCCACGATCTCGCGCAGGGCGTCCAGCTTGGCATCGTGCACTGGGCGCCATGACCGGGCGCCTGTCTCGATGTTTGTTGTGAAGATCGCGCCGTTGGCGATCTGGCGGCACTTGATCGACAGGCTGGCGGCGGTCTCGGCTACTGCTTCTTCGTCGCCGTCGAGCGCGAAGTTCTCGAACTGTAGAAACATCTCCTCTTCCATGCGGTTGTACAGTTCGCGGGCCTGCGGCGGCAGGTCCACCCATATCGGCACCGTGACCAGCTTGGGCACTTCTATCCAATCTTCGGCGGCGAGCCGCACCACGCGAGGGGACATGGCTCCGGCGATGACTTCTTCAGACCCGTCCTTGGGCTCGAACTTCTTGCCCATGTATCCAGTCTTGTAGAAGTGGTTTGCGCGAAAGTCGGTGAACTGCTGACCCAGGCTCGCGCCGAAGTCCGCCAAGTACATCTGCGGCCAGACCTGCAACATGCTGCGGGGCGTCGGCGTGCCGGTCATTACGTACCGACGCTTGAAGTGGCGCAAGCCTTTGCGCAGGGCGCGGAACCGCACGGCCCGTTGATCGGTGAACTCGGTCGACTCGTCCACCAGCAGCATGGTCCACGGCCAGGGCTTGCGGCCCAGCACCCCGGCCATCCACTTGAGGCCCTCGGGGTTGATCATGTGGATGTGGGCGGGCGCACGCAGCGCGGCCATCCGTTCGGCGGGCTTGCCGTGCACCAGCGAGAACTTCAGCTTGCGCGTGTGTTCCCACTCGCGGGCCTCTTGCCGCCACACTGCCTGGATGACGCGGATGGGCGCGACCAGCAGCACCGAGTCGATCTCGCCAGAGACAAGCATGTCGAGTATCGCAGTCAGCGCGATGATCGTTTTGCCCAACCCCATGTCGATGAAGAGCGCGCCATAGCGCCGCTTCTTCATGAAGCCGACTGCGCGGCGCTGATACCCGCGCAGTTCGAGCCTAGTCCGCATGGAGATGCTTCCTCGCGGCTTCGTAGTACGCCTCCATGGAGTCCTCGGCGTCCATGCCGGGCAGCAGGTTACTCTCGGGCACTTCGACAAACTGCTTGAGCGCCAGCGTAGTCATGACTATGCCGAGGCAGTAAATCTTCTTGGCGTACTGGGGGTGCTGGGCGTCAATGCAAAACTGCTTCATGGCCGCGTCGAAGTCGGCGGCTATTTGTTCTTCGCCGGCGCGAAGAGCTTTGTTCGTGGGCATCGTGGGTGTCGGGTAGGGGTTGTAGATTACCACCGGTAACCAGCATCCGGCGGCAAGGGGTGCCCATTGTAGCCAACTTTACAGTCAACGTAAAGTTGTGACCATCGGTGTGGGTGGCATGTTGTGAGGCCCGACCTTCACGACGTCATCAATGTACGCGTCGACCAGTTCGCGGGTATTCACTACACGCACGACGAACCCCATCTTCCGCAGGTTGGCATGGCACCGGAGTTGCAGCGGCTCGAAACGCCCACCCCGGGGGCGCTTGACTTCCAGCCAGTGGGTGCACCCTGGGAAGCCGAAAGAGTTTGTGTCGAACAGAGCGACGCGGTCCGGCCAGCCGCGCCAGCCTGGACCACCGATCTTCTTCACGACGACAAGCCGGTACGGGAAGGTGGTCCGCATCGCCTTGAGGCGCGTGACCAAGTGCTTCTCGATTACCGACTCGCGTACGTCTGCATCAGGCTGCTTCGGCACTTTCTTCCTCGACGGGCAGCAGCGCCGCCATGGCGTGTGTCTCGATTTCGCGGCGCAGGTTGCTGAACCGCTTGTACAGCCGGTCCATGATATGCGGGCGCGGACCTTCTTCGCGGTTCAGCTCGATGTGCATATATTGCCGGCACACCGTCAGGCTCGCTTCGTCGGCTTGCAGCCGCGCCAGTTCCGGGTGCAGCAGGAACCAGTTGCGACACGCGTGCGTCATGAACGCCAGTTGCGTCTTCTTGGGCGGCACCACTTCCAGCAGTGCGGTGAATTTCTGGTAATCACGCTTGTTCATGGCTCTCTCCTTACTTGCGGTACCTGGGGCCTTCCCAGCCTTCCGCGTTAACTGGGCAGTCTGTCGCCCACTTCGGTTTCTTACGCAGTATCTCTTCGAGTTCGTGCGCGCTACCGAAGTCTTCCGGCACCAGCGCAATCAACTCGTCGTGCACGGTGCCAACGATCTCGTACCCCTTGGCTTCGGCGTTGAAGCACGCGTTCACCATCAAGTCGCGAGCGATAGCCTGCACGATATTCTCTACTAGCTTGCCACCATAAGTCCCTTCCCTAACCCACTTGCCCTTGATCTCGCTACGGAAGGTCAGCTTGTTGACCATCTTCCGGTAGCGCAGCACCTTCTGGACCTCGGGGTACGGGTACCGCAACAGGCGCCCGCTGGGCAGCTTGATGCAGAGCCATATCCCGTCGACAAAGAATGCCAGTTGTTGCCAGTATACAGGCTTGGTAATAGACGCGCTAGTGGACACCGCACGAATGGCGCTTTCCTCTACACCGGCCCACATCTTCACGACCATGGGGTTCTCGTCGCGGTAGGTTCCGATACCGGCCTTGGCCTCTTCTTCAGTAACGACGATGCCGCGCTTCAAGCAGTTCGTGATGAAGCCTGCCCACCCAAGTTGGAAGCCGCTGCCCAGCCAGATGTCCTTGGCGAACTTGCGCTGTGGAGTAGATACTTCGTCTTCACTCTTCAGGTGGTACAGGCGCACCGCGAGACGCTTGTACATATCGGCGTTCTCATGGTACGCCTTGATGGCCCACATCTCGCGGGCCAGCCACACGACAACGCGAGCTTCAATGGCCGCGAAGTCCACCACGACAAACTTCATGCCGGGCGGGGCCTTGATGTACCCGCGCATGCCTTGCGCCAGAGCGTCGATGGGCCACTCATGGACGATCTCGATGGCGTCCGGGTCGCACAACATCAACAGGTCGAACAGCGCGTACAGCTGATCCGGTGTGTACTCACCACGCGTGAAGTTCTGCGGCTGTATGAGCCGGCCCGCCAGCCGGCCGGTGCTGGCCCCCCAGTAGAGGAAGGCGCCGCGCACCCGCCCGTCGATGCAGACGACCTGGAGTATCTTCTTCAGCTTCTTGGTCGAAGCCTTGCCCCCTTCGATGCGGAGCAGCAGCAGTTCCTTGGTCTTGGGGTCGAGCTCATGGCCGCGCAACGCTACAAGGTCCTTGATGGTCTTGGACTGCGTGTTCTCCATCTCGAGGCCGAGCGAGTTGAAGAACTCCAGCATCTTGTCGCGTTGCGTCGGCCGAATGCCGCCGGTAATCTGCTCGACCTTGGCGACGACACGCTTCTCGAGGACTTGCAGCACCTGGAAACCTGCCCGGACTGCGTCCATGTCGATGGGCAGGCCGCGCTGGTTCATCTTCTCGGTGTGACGGTAGACGCGCCACTCGTAGTCCGACAGGTCGGGCAGCACGGCATCTGCTTCGGCTTCAGTGTCTACGTCGGTGCCGCAGTAGTTGACGAAGCTGGCGAACTCCTCGGGCTTGTCGTCGGGGTAGATGCGCGTGGCGGGTATGTTCTTGGTGGGCTTGCGCGGCTTGCAGAAAATGTTGATGAGCCGGGTGCCCTCCTTGTCTTTGGTAATGCGCAGCCGCAGCGCGGGGCCGAGGTTCGCCAGCGCCCGGGGCATGCCAGCGGCGGCGGCTTTGGCCGCAGTGCAGCGCCAGCGGCGGGGCGCTACCTGGGGGGCGCCGTGGCGGGCGACCAGTACGTTCTGCCAGATGCACGCCTCGAACTGCGCATTGTGGGCGGTGAGCGTGCCCTCTGTTTCCTCGATGTACTGGCGCAGGTCTTCGGGCAGTTCGGGGCCGTCACGGTGGGGCAGCCATGTCCGGTTGGTTTTCTTGCCCGGCATGCGGTACTTCATGATCAGCACTTCGCATGACGGGTGTTCGCTGTACCGGTGCGCGCCGACTTGGCGGACATCCAGTTCGCAGTACGTTTCAAAGTCTAGATGCAGGGTTCGGTCCGACACGCAGCGCTCCAATTGAAAAAGGCCGGGTCTCCCCGGCCTTGCCCCTTCCCAACCCAGCAGGTTAGACCGGCGGAGTGTCGGGTACCAGATCGTCCACGGCTTGCACAGTCGCCGCGAGAGTGGTGGTGCGAGCCTGCACCGCCTCGAGAGCGGCGTCGATCTCGGGCGTGGTGTTGGCGGCAGCTTCCACGGCTGCGGCCAGGGTTGACACTTCGGACAGCAAGGCTTGCGTCTCGACGCCGATCTTGTTGACGCCAGCGTCGAGCGCAGTCAGTGCGGTGTCGATGCCCGTCAAGCGCTCGACCAGTTCAGCACGGTTCACGTTGAATGTCCTTTGCAATTCGTTGATGGGCGCGGCCACCGGTTGCAGTAGCCACGCACGGATGACTTCAGAGAGGGATGCCATTCGGGGTCTGGGCGCCGGCATTGTTGGGGCCGGCGCCCGGTGACCGCGTCAGACGGCGGCGCTGATGTAGACGATCTGGCCTTCGCGGCTCAGATCGATCTCGCCGGCATCGCGCATGGCGCGGGCGGTGCGGCGCACGCTGCGGATGTTGAAGCCGTTCGCTTCGGCAAAGTCACCGTAGCTGACAGCCTTCTTCACCTTCAGCAGTGCCTTGCGCAGCGCCGAGTCGGCGGCAGGCTTCTCGGCGGGCTCGGCCTTCGCAGCCGCCTTGGCCTTCTTGGCGGGCACAGCCGGGGTGGCGGGCGTGGCCTTCTTGGTGCCGCCCTTCTTCGGGGGCACAGCCGGGATGGCGGGCGTGGCCTTCTTGGTCTTCTTGGCGGGCGCAGCCGTGGTGTCTCCGTTGCCGTTGCCTTCCAGCATGGCGTCAACGTCGTTCTCGGCCGCAGCCTTGGTCTTCTTGGACATGGGTATCTCTCCTGTAGGAGTTGAGTTGTCGAAAATGGTGAAAGCGGGTTCGGTTGGGAGGTTAGATTTCGTCGTCGTCATCCCCCTCGTCTTCATCGTCACCGTCGATGGAGTCGAATTCTTCCTCGGCGTCGAGGCGTCCGGCGAGCTTCGGCCCGTCGCCAGTCTTCTGGCAGTTGTTCAGCAACAGCGTGACACCCTTGCTGCCGTCGGTGTCGTACGGCCAGACGCCGAACGACACGCGCATCTTGCAGCCGGCGTAGATCTCGCTCTCCTTCATGATGGGCTGGGCGCGACGGTCGACAATGCCGGGGGCGGTGTTCGACTTGAAGTTGATCATCACCGCGCCTTCCACATCGAAGGGTGCGCCGTATTCGTCATAGTCGCTGGCGAGGCGCCAGGGCATCGCGATCTTGCCGGACTTGATGCGCTCGCGGGTCTTGTCGACGCCGAACTTGGCTTCCGCGGCTTCGATGCACGCGAGCTTGAGGGCCTTCATCTCGGGGGACTTGGCCGCGTCCTTGTCGAACACCAGCAGCACTGAATACTGCGGGTCCTTGGCGGGCTTGCTCTTCGTCGCAGGGAAAGCAAACGGCTTGAACAGGTGGACGAACGTCGCCGTACCGATGGGCGACTGGAGCGACTTGCGCTCCTTCTTATCTGCCATGTGGTGCTCCTAGGGTTGGGGTGGTGAAGTGGTACTGTACCCACTTCCTAAACGACTCACAAGGAGTATTTTAGGAAGCACCCCGCCGTGCGTACCTGCCGTGCGAGGAAGCTTCGGGCGGCTGAGCCCCGCGCTGTTCTACGTTCGAACGAAAACGATTAACAAAGTTCCTGTCGCTCTACCGCTAAGCTAGCATCCCTTGGAACACCCAGACGGGCGCTGTGGAGGGACGCACAGGGATCGAACCTGTGTCTACAGGAAACATGGTTGTCGTAGTCAGTGCGCTTCACGATACCGATGTCAAGGCAAGTCAATAACGACAGGGTCAGTGACTATAGCGACAACGATAACGCAGCCTTGAACCTGTACTCCTTAGTCGTTGATGAACGGGGTCATCAGCAGTGCGACCAGCGGCTCGCTGACGTTGCCCTCGACCACGACGGTCTCGTTGGCGCGCATGCGCGCCTGCTTGAGTTCGACCAGCAACTTGTCCACCAGTGCGAGTGCCACGGCTTTCTGGTTCGTGGTGCACGCGCCTGAGCGAACGACAGTCGTGAAGATACCGACGACGTTGTCTTTGGTCACAGCCTGCACCTGGGCAGGGTGCTTGTCAGTGGGCGGCGCCATCACGACAGGCGTCATGACCTTCTCGGTCTTCGTATTCGTCTCGGGGTGCACCGCGACCCAGACATGGTTGCCCGAGGCGGGGTCTTTCACCCACGCCTTCGAACCGGCCAGTGTCGGCATCGTCTCGAACAGTTCGCGGATCTTGACCATGCGGGCCTCCAGGCCGAGCAACTGGTCCACCGGCATGTCGCGCAGCAGCACCTGCCCGTTCCACATCACGCTCGCCGTGGCGATGCGGTTCGTGGCGTTCTTCTGGTACTGCAAGTCCTCCGACTTGCCGAAGATGTCGAACGCGTATTGCAGCGTATCCACTACGGTCGTGGTCACCTGCTTTTCTTCGCTGGCCTGCTGCTCCAGCACCTTGTTCGCAGGCGTGTCTTCGATCATCGCCAGCGACTTGCTGTGGCCGAAGAAGAACTCCGACGGGCTCTTCAGCTTGTGGATGGTTTCGGTGTGCAGTTTGTTCCACGCGGCGACGCGCGTCTTTTCCGCGGCCAATACTTCGTGCAGCTTTGACATGGTAGGGTCTCGAGTTGGGTTGACGATAGCGGCCGGCTGGTTTACCGGCGCGCAAAGTGTACAACATCCTTGGACGGAAACGCAACGTCGCCTGGAGCTATTCTTCTACGGGTTCGAAGTCGGCGGCGGGGTCGTCGGCGTGCACCAGCTTGGCGGACGGTATGGTGTAGCGCACGAACGCGTCCAATGGGTTCGGCGCCTCGGGCTCACCACGCTTGCGGCGGGGCGCCGGCTTGCGGCGCTTGATCATCTTGGTCAGCTGGGCTGGGCTGAGCAGGCCCCGGGGCGAGAAGTCATCTTGCTTGAGGCCGAGCTTCTTGCAGTAGTCGATGACCTTCGACTCGTCGTCCCACTCGCGCATGCGCTTGGACCAGCCGAGCTTCCACCCGGGCAAGGCGTGGGGGTCGCGCTCGACCATCTTCAGGGCGTGGCCGCGAACAGCGTGCAAGTAGTCCTCGATGAACTTGGCTTTGCTCAACACTTCAAGGAACTCTTCGACCGACAGCAACTCGGGGTCAACTTCCTCGATGGCGCTGAACTCGACATGGGCTACGGCCATCACCTTGTTCTTGCGCGTGCGGCAGCGCGGCGATGCCTTGCACCAGCGGCAATGGTCACCGGCTACCCGGGGGGCATTCGGCAGCAGCGCGGCCCGAGCTGACGGGCGTACCGTGTCGCGTAGGAACTTGCGCAGCACGGCATCGGAGTACTCCCATTCATCGACGGGGCTGCGCTTGCCGGCTCGCGGCTGGATGATGACCGAGCGGTACTTCTTGAACTTGCCGAACAGTGCGCGGGCGCCTGCGGTGTAGAGCATGATCTGCGGGTTTTCCTTGGCCGCAACCTTGTTCACGCCGTTTTTGTAGTCGATGGAAGTGCACAGCGACATGTCTCGGTGCGCGATGATGACGTCACTGGTGCCGTTGCACAGATCGTTGTCGCGGGCCTGGTCTTCGTCGTCGTCGCCGGTGATGCCAATTTCGGCGCCGATCAGCACTCGCGTCTCGGGCAGTATGATCAGGTTCTCTTCACCGTAGGAGTCGATGTACTCCTGCACGTAGTCGAGCGCAACCTGCACCCAGTCACACATGTCCTCGTCTACGGCGGGGTGGTCGTCGCCGGCCAGATGCGAACCAATCAGGGCCTGCGGTTCACACCCGACGGTCAGGCAGGTCTCGAGCAACGCATGCGCTGCCGTGCCGAGCCGGCTATCCGGATTGGAATCATCCAGAGACGGGTCGAACACTTCCACCTGGGCTTGGATGCTGCCGGGGCAGGCTATCCAGCGGTCGCTGCTGCTGGGCGCCAGCTTGGCATGCGCCTCTGGGTTCTCGCGGTCAAGGACTTTTGTCACTTCATCTCCAGTTTCTCGAGTCGCAGGGCTTCGCGGGCGGCGTCCCAGGCTTCGGCCTTCAGCCGAAAGTACGCGTCATAGTCAGTACCGTGGCCTCTTTCGTCCAGGCTCTTCAGTCGGTATTTCATGTCCTTGGCTTCGACCAGTTTGCGCAGTGCGGCGCGCAAGGCGGCGTTCTGGTCGAGCAGTTCTGCAATCCAGCGCCGCTGGATGCGCCACTCGGCATCGTAGTCACGCGGGGCTGGCGCAGGCGCGATGGGGCGGGGCGGCGTCCACTCGGGGTTCATGGTAGGGTTAGATCCAAAAAAGGTGAGGGGTGACGAAAAAAGAAAATGCCCGGTTTTTGGCCGGGCATTCAGTACTCCCATGCCGGGTTGCGGCAAGGCTAGTGTCAGACGTCTTCGTCTTCTTCCTCTTCTTCGCCGGCTTCGGCAGCCTTCTCGAGCGCGGCGGTGCACGCCTTGACAACGGCGGCATAGTCCGACTCATCCAGGTCGGCCGACTTGGCAGCGCCGTACTTCTTCAGGATGTTGAGCACAGCCTTCTTGCCCAGCGACGCGTTGGTCATCACGGCGGTCAGCTGTTCCTTGACGTCGTCGATGGTGACTTCCTTGCCCTTCGCCTTGCCCTTCGCGGGGGTCTTGGCTGCGGGCTTCGCGGGGGTCTTGGCTGCGGCCTTGCCCTTCACCGGCGCCTTGGCCGGCGGGAGTTCGTCCTCGTCTTCGTCGGTGTCGTCGTCGCCGTCGTCGTCGGCGTCCCCATCCACGTCGTCATCGTCATCGGGTGCTGGCCGCGATTTCTTCCCCGCAGCAGGTACGCGTCCAGCCTTGGCCGCTTTGCCGGGTTTGGAAACTTTGCCAGTATCTTCATCATCAGCGTCACTTCCGCTTTTCGAGGCTTCCAATTCGAGCGCCTCCTTGAGCTCTTCGAGACCCGAGATGACCGCGTCCAGGGCTTTGATGGTTTTTGCTTTCAACTGTTTACTCCGTTGGGTTTGCCGGGGTGTGTGGGGCTGGGCGCGGCCCCCGGGTGAACCGCGCCCAGTGTTCGAGGGGTGCACTGTGCCACGCTGCGCTGGGAAGCGCAATCACGCGCGGCCGCGCCCCTCGTCGTCAGGTCGCGTTCACGCGCCAAGTGTCCGTGGCGATCTTGTGCAGACGCGCCATTTCGTACTGCGCGCTGATCGCCAGGGCTTTTGCGGCCGGCTTCTGCAAGGTGACACCGGCACCCGCAATGGTCGTGATACCAGTGCCTTTCATGCACACCCAGATGATCGTGCCGATCTCGAAAGGTTCGTTCGCGTTCGTCGGGATGTTGAGCGTGTTGGCCGCAGCGTTGCTCATGTCGACCTGCTTGCCGGCATCGGTCAGAACCAGTGTGTAGCTGGTACCGGTCTGTGCGTTGATCGGCAACGAGACCAAGTTCATTGCGCTGTCGCCCGCGATGAATGCGTTGTCGAGTTGCGTGATGTCGAGGGCCACCGCCCCGTCACCGGAACCAGCGGTCTTGCGCGTGCGCAGAACCGAGTTGGCAAGGTTCAAGTCCAGCGTTGCGGTGGCGCGGTCTGGCAGCAGCACCCAGGCGCCCGAGTCGATCTTGTATTCGACGTCATACTCGCCAGTGTTGATCAGAGCGACACTGGTCGAATCGGTTGAGTCGCTGATCACGGCGCCTGCACCGCCAGCAGCGGAAGTCACAGCAGCAGTAATGCGGGCGACAGATGTCGTTGCATGGAGAGGAGTCTTCGGCACGATACGTTCCTTTACGAGAGGTTGCGGAAAAGGGGCGCGGGCATTGTACGTCGCAGACCCCCTGCAGGACTATTCGCCGGTAGGCACCGCATACCGGAACACGTACGTCGTCATCGGCATGTGCCCGCGCTCGGCTGTCATGCCACGAAGCAGCACGTAATACCCGGGCCAGCGTTTCACTTGGTGCAGCGACACTCCAAGCACGACACTGGCAGCGATTGGGCGCATGATGTCGACCCCCACATCGGCCAGGATGTCGGACAGCCGGTGCTGCGGGCTGAGGTCTTCTCGAGCATCGAGCTCCCCGATAAAGATGAACTTGGCGGACTTGCCGAGGACGTCATCTACTTCGCGCCAAAGGTCCAAGTAGTGGATCGGGTGGGTGGAATACTTCTTGTACGAGTCGGCATCCGCCATGAACCATGCGTCGAGCATGTGCAGCGGCTTCATGTCGTTGCCGAGGCGGGCAAAGCGCACGCCGGGTGATGCTGTTTCAACCATAGGGTTCTCCTGGTTAGGGGTAGGGTCAGAGGTCGGTAACGTCGAACACGTGAAAGACCAAGGCGTCGTGCGCTACCAGATACGAGTCGATGTAGACGCCCGGGTTGTCTGGCACCGGGGCGCCGGTGCCGTAGGTGGCAAGAATGCGCGGAACGGAATGCGCCGATGGGTCACACAGCGCCCAGAGGCGTGGGTAGTCACCTTGGACTTGGACCCGTAGCAAGCGGGCGCCCATGGGGATGTGCAGCGTCTGCCGGTCGGTCATGCCGAGGGTCCACTTCCAGATAACCATCACTACATTCCTTTTGGTATGTGGTTCAGAGCGGCGTCTGCACGCCGGCCGTTGTCGAGCGAGAGCACCGCGACCGATGCCAGCAGCGCATGATACTGGTTGGCACTGGCGCTGTTCTTGGCGAAGGCGCGGGCTTCGTCCGCGTACCACTCAAGCGCCGTACGCAAGACGGCGATGTGGTGGTCTTTGGCGGCGCAGGCTGCGGCCATCAGGGCTTGGGTCTGCTCGGCGGTAAAGGTCGCCGGTTGATTGGGTGTAGTCACAACAGTCCTATACAAAGTGCGACGCCGGTGAGTACCCCGGCGCTGAAGATGGCGAACACGCACACCATGAGGTACCCCAGCGTGGATCCGTCGCTGGGCTGGGCTTCTTCTGGCGGGCGGTAGTGCATGGCAGGGGCACCAGGAAAAACGGCCCCTCGATGGGGGCCGCTGGCGGGGCTATCGGGCCGCTAGGCTGTCGGGGCCTTGCGGCTGCGCTTGGGGGCGCTGGCGGGCTCGCTGGGGGCCTTGCCGGCGGGCTTCGCCCTGCCCCGGGCGGGCTTGGCAGCGGGGGCCGGCTCGGCGCTGGCCGCAGGGGCGGCGGCGCCCTTCTTGCTGCTGGCGCTGGCCTTGGCAAGCACCGAAGTCACGTCTGCGAGCGCGGCCTTGCCCGCGTCGGCCTGCGCGTTGAGCAGCGGCCATTCCACCCTGCCCTGGTTCACGCAGGCTTCGACGGCGGGGCGCAGCATCGACCATGCGAACTTGACGAAGTCCACACGCTCGGGCTCGGTCAGCGCCTTGAAGTGCTTGGCGGCAGCGCTGGCGGGCGTCTCGCGGCTCTTGTGGTCGTGGCCGATCCGGCCAGCAGGCAGGTTGCCTTTGTCACCCTTGGGGGTCGGGATGCGCGGGCTGGGCGTGTCGTCGTCCAGCAGGTCGTCGATGTCCGCGCCACCGAGCAGATCGTCGACATTCCCGTCGAAGTCGCTATCCTCGTCGTCGTCGCTTTCGTCCTCGGGGTCAGCTCGCGTGGTGTCGTCCGGCTTGGTGGCGGGCTTGCGAGCGTTGATGTCGATGATGCCGCAGTCGACCAGCATCGTCTGCAGCATGGCAGTGGTGATGTCCGCGTTCGTGTTCAACGAGGAGACGCACCGGGCGGCGTCGGAGTTCGAGTCGGCTGCCCGCAGCAACTGGACGATCTCGTTGAGGCGCTGCAACGAGCAGCACGATGACTTGGCGATTGCCTTTTGCGTGATGCCGGTCGTGCCCTCGCCCGACACGTGGAGGAAGTACTTGGCTCCGAACAGTGCCTTCTGCACGCTGCTCAGCTTGCGGCGTATGGCGTTGGCGCCGAACGCGACGGCAGCGGGATTGGTGCCCTTGTACTCCTTGTACTTGGGGGTCAGGCCCATTTGCAGGCACCCCATGTACCGTTCCCAGCCATCGAGGACCATGCCTTCGTAGGTGATGATCTCTTGGTGCTGGCCGTTCGCGGCCATGTCCGTCGCCAGTGCCAACCGCTCTTCTTCGCTGGTGGGCAGCGAGAACTTCTCGCTCAACGGGTGCCGTTGCAGCTTGGCGATTGTGGGGGCGGCGGCAGCGGCTACGCTGACGGGCTTCTTGGCTTTTGCCATTTTTGAAAGCTCCTTGGGTTGGTCGCCAGACAAGCACCACGCCTGCTGGCGGGGCCAGTATACAGCATGTGTGCACGTGACCCCCCTAGGGGTAAACCCTAGTGCCCGATTACCGGTGGTAATCTGGCTCTTCGACCGGGTTTACCCTGTGGACAACCAAAACCAGTCCGCTAGTGCCGCTCCTCGACCTTGTACTCATGCGTGGGATTTATGCTGCTGAACGTAGCCACGGCTTGCGCTGCGTCTTGGCAGAAACGGTACGGGCAGACATCCTCCCATTCTGTCCACACAGTCTTCGAGGAAAAGTGGTGACCGTCGTAGC
>Ga0105103_10000029_pt1 | contig 60989 bp, 49 predicted proteins | sample PPLLaktember2015_2_FD_79107 | JGI IMG/M metagenome (GOLD analysis project Ga0105103, IMG submission 79107) | Freshwater sediment microbial communities from Prairie Pothole Lake near Jamestown, North Dakota, USA - PPLs Lake P7 Core (6) Depth... | ecosystem: Environmental > Aquatic > Freshwater >...
GCAAGAATATTATTGAAATCATGGGCTATGCCACCTGCAAGGATTCCGATTGATTCAAGCTTCTGCGCATTGAGCAGTTCATCTTCAAGGCGTTTTAAATCAGTGATATCCTCACATGTGACAAGGTATCCACCTTTTTCAAGCTGGACAGCTCTAAAATTAGCTATCTTCTCGTTGCCGTCCTTAGATGTAACGGTAAAGGTTCTCGGTATCTTCTTTTGCTTGCCTTTTTTTCTAATATCCTCCTTCCAAGCAGCAATAACGTTTCGGCGATATGACGGTTCAGGGTATGCCTTTCTCAGCCAGATTCTTCCATTGGGTGAGTCATTCAAGTTGTACCCGAAAAGTTCTCGAAACCTCGGATTCATATATTTATAATCACCGTTGATGTCTACGAGCACCATGCCAAAAGGTGCTTGCTCAAGCAGGGTCTGGAGTTTCTGTCGTTCCCTCTGCAGCTCTTCCTCAGCCATTTTTCGCTTCGTTATATCTCTCACAATGGCCTGCAAAAAACTTTTGCCTGATAACTCAACACGATTAAGGCTAACCTCTGCATTAAAAGGTGTTCCGTCGTAACGGCAATGCTTCCATTCAAAAAATTGAGGGAACCCTTCCAATGCCAGCTTTATTTTTTCTTGAGATGTAAGCTTTGAGAGTTGACCATCATATTGGTATTCTGGTGAAAACTTCCCAGGATACCCTTTCATTAACTGTGATTTTGTGCATCCAAAAATTTCTAATGTCTTCGCATTACAATCTATTATTTGATCTCCCTGAGTCAATAGAATTGCATCGTTAGCTGCTTCAAAGAGGGTTCGATATCGTTCTTCACTCTCTATCAGGACGAGTTCCGCTAATTTTCGATACGTCGTTGATTTTTCAAAGCTGTCTATTTGCAGACGAATCGATTTGAGGGAGTCGAGAAGCCTTCCTTCTTTTTTGGTTTCTTGTTTCATGTCACAGAATTACTGTTGCACTGATTGTAGACTACCAAAAATGACCGTTCAATGATATAAATCAAAGGCCCTCCACGCGTACCTAAATGGTTCTTGAAATCTTGAAAAATATGATTCAATTCTAACCTAACCTCATTCAAAGATGGTTGTGTCAACAGGATGTCATGGTGTCAACGAACAAACATGGTGCAGTTTTATGCTTTCAGACTTGCACCATACTTATATTGAGCAACCATTGTTTGCAAGTTCTTAATCCGGTTGTTCCATCCCTTCAGATATTTGCCGTATTGTTCCGGTCTTATCTCAGCGAGACGGGCATAACGCTGTTCTCTCAATCTTAAATAAACGTCGGTATTCCCCTGGGATTTCGAAAGGATTTTTTCAGCTGCTGAAGGGCTGTTGACATAGGTGTCAAAATGGACCGTGCTCAATGGAAAAGGCAATGATTCAGCACCTGATTTCTTCCATATTTTCCGGTATATTACTTCTGCGTCAGCCTTTGTAAGATCCTTTATGTTGCCTTTGAAGCCATGTTCTCTCGCTGTTGACTGGAGTATTCCGTACTTTGAAGATTCTCTGCCTCCATCCTCTCGCACATGTTTGCTGCCCTCTCGTTCAATAACAAACCTAAGACCTTCCTGGAATTTTGCATCAGCCTGAGCAATTTCATTATTAAAAGGCAAAACAGAATGACCCACCTGAAGATTGTTTGTCAAAACCTTTTCAAAAGACTGGCCTAGACTTTGAGTGTGAGGCAACTTGCCTGCCCTTCTGCTTAGATCAAGCTGCTTTGAGGCCAATATGGCTTCAACGAGATTTATATGAGACAACATCTTGTCCTCCAGTGGTATAACATGAACTCTGATATAGCTTTACGTTAATGCAACAACAATGCCAGGAAAGACGAGAGAGCGCAAGTGTGCGGGCGGGGAAAGAGGGGATAGGTGGGGGGGGTGGAGTCATAAAACGTTTAAAGAGTTGGTTGAGATTATTGGGTGAATAGTGGGATATAAAAAAATACGTTAATTTTAAAGATATTATCTACATTTTGTATATTCTTGTCGATGTTGTGATAAATAGCCATCTTTGTATAGTCATTGTAATCCGTCCTTGTTAGGTAATTGAATACTATTTGTAGAATTGCATTCTTGCATTCAACTCCAAGGACATGCTGAAAGGAAGTAACAAAAAAAATTAGCACGCTTTTAAAAACGGGGGCAAGAGTATGGCTATGTAGGTAAATCAGGATGGCTTTTTATCAGACAGTCAATCCCTTTCTTCTTTTGTGCCGAAATCGAGCCATAAGATATGGTCGTTGAGGTCCCACTCTTCATCAGTGAATATCCACTGAGCACGAATCCTTTCAACCATGCGGAACATATGTTCACGCCATGAAAAGAAGACATTATTGGCAGGTATCCTCCTGGCCCCATCTTCTTTCCCTAATCGTCCGTCCTCGTACCGTAGTCCCCTGTCAGAATTGATGCACAGCACGTTGCCATCACCTATCTCTCGAAAAATCTTCAGGATGTTCAGGGCATTCGGTTTCAGCGTGCACCGAATAAGGGTATTTCCTCCTTCATAGGTGAGGTTTGCTTTCTGGATTTGATCCATATACACATTACAATGAGTCCTCCATAACGGATGGTGGTTGGCCAACCGCATCAGGTCATGTGTCGAGATGGTCTTGATATAAGATCGTTTCTGTCCACGGAGCGTCTCCTTGAGACGAATCAGTTCGACATTTTCCTGGTCTGCCCATTTTTGTATCTTTACCTTTTCCTTCCGAGACAGACCAGAGAGGCGAAGTGGGTCAAGGCGTTTGTTGAGTCTTGTTATGCGGATTACCAGCTCCTCCGCCATGGATTCTATCTTATTTTCGTAACCGCTTGCATTTGTAGGGCAAATAACATCTGAGGTAACAGCATGCGGGGGATGCTGAAGGTTTTTTAATGTCAGCTTTATTGTAATAGCCTCCCTTACACTGTATCTAGATCAGGCAGGAGTTACTTGTCCTCCTGAATTCTTGTATTATCTTAGCTGGCCTTAAGAGTTCTTCCTATGACAAGTATCATGAAATCGAAGCGTGCAGAAGCATTATCTCTCCCCGGACCACGCTGCAGGTAAGACGGCAATATGTCAGAAAAAACTGTGCGCCAGATCAACATGTTGTAGAAGCAATGGATGATGGTAGCAATGAAATGGCTACCATATTGTAGCTTGGTTCTTGTTGGTATATGAAATATGGTTCAATTGGACGTAAGCTGCCGGTGAGGACTTCAGAAACAACTAAACGGAGTTTACCTCAGACTCCTTCTCTGGGTAAAGCTCACATAAAAATCCTCATAGCTTCAGGCTTTATTTCCCCACAGAGATTCCTGTACCCCACGGAGGTTTTCTTTCGAAGTAATATCCATCGATTCTCGTTTTATTGTAATAGTAGGGGTTTTGGGTTCTGGTTTTATTCTGGTGCGTAGATGCTGTTGCATGATTCCCCGAATATTCCCTGCTATCCCTTTCGCCCAACGAAGGTTATTTTTGAGCATCCACTCCAAAACCTTATCAAGTGCTTGATCAATTGTCGGGTCGTCCTTACGTATCTTTTCTAAATCAGCTATAGCCATCTCAGCATAAGCAATTGCACTGAGTTCAGGCGAGGACTTCCTTGCTTCTGGTTCGGCAGCAACGCCCTTCTTTAACTTTTTGTATGCAGTACCTATCTTGACTTTACCGCTCCTGAGGTGCTCCTTCATCTCCTCAGGTGCTTCTTTCGCAATTATCTCAATCCGTGCCATAGTTCCCGAGGATACCCCTGCATCTTTCGCCATCTTCTCACGGGTGCTATGGGGTTCTAACTTTTTGTCCACCATGGACAGAATGTCAGTCCGTTTACCTTGTTGTTTTTTACCCTTCTTTAGCAGGATGTCCTTTTTCTTCAGAACGAGTTCGCCTTTCTGGTAATCCGTTACGTTCCTTCTGCCAAGCTGGTTATTGATAATCCACACCAGTGCATCCTGTTCAGTATCGAAGTCTATTTCCTCGATATCATAGTGGAGTCCATGTTTCTGACATATTGCATACCTGTTATGACCATCCACGATGAACCCATTCCAATGTAAGGATTGCATCACGGCAACCATTCGTGACGATACTCTTCTCAAGTAACGCATATTCCTCTGGAGCCAATGATGGTATGATCGTCTTAAAAGATGCCTTGATTTTCAATTCCTTTACCGCAGCCAAATCCTTTTCCATTTCCATCTCCATACTATCCACCAAGCTTACAAGCACATAGCATTTTTTTTATAAGTTCTTTCTTAAAAAGTTTTCCAATACGAGCTTAATGATAGAAAGACTCAACGATGTGCATCGGATTTTACATCGTCTCCGGGAATCAGTCAAGACCCAGAATGGACGACAATCCGTAAGCTTGAATACCATTTAAATCAAATATCGTTGCTCGAAGGAGAAGAGACTACTTGAAGTACTTCATTAGGTTGCTTGCGATTTTTTCAATGTATGTGTTAATGCAAACCGTTAAGGCTGGAGATAAATAGCAATCAAAAATAGATTGATTCTTGTTCTTGATTGAGCTGTTACCTATTCCGTTCTAACGAGACCGCTGTTGCCCATTTCGTCAATATTGATGTTTAATTCCTCAATTATTCTCTTTGAGGATTTCCAGTTCTTTATTATTCGCTCACGGATAATTGCATCATGTTTGTTGGTATATATCTCAGAGTAAACAAGAAACCAAGATCCTTAATGTCTTGTATAGGGGCTTCGACCCGTGTTGTGATAGTGAACCCTCTTCTCTATGTCTGAAGTGACACCCATGTAGAATTTCTTAATGGGTGGCGAATAGAGAATATAAAGATGACACATATAGTTTTTCTCTCTGGGTTGCAGGTTTGAGACACTGCACGAAATATGAGAAAAAGGCGCTTCGGATGAAGCGCCTTGGTTTATCTGGCTCCCCGGGCAAGACTCGAACTTGCAACCTACTGGTTAACAGCCAGACGCTACTGCCGATTGAGCTACCGGGGAGTGCGTATATTGCAAAAGAACATCAAAACATTTTAAAACCCTGAGCAGTGTCACTCAGAGCGTAAAAGTAAACAATAAAATATCCTTCGTGTCAAGGCATACTAGTCTTCAAACACTACCTTTTTGAATTTTCTCTTACCAATCTTGATGACAAGTTCACGAACGCCTTCAAAGGTAATCTCGTCAGAGGTTACCTTTGCACCATTGATATGGACGCCACCTTGTTGAATCATGCGCCTGCCCTCGGAAGTGGAGGCAACCATGTCGATAGCTGCAAGAAGTTTCGGAAGCCATGTCCCAATCTCTGATTTCTTCATTGTTACCACATCAATGTCTTCCGGCACTTCTTTATCCCTGAACATCTTGTCAAAGTTCTCGTGAGCGGCTTCTGCTGCCTCTTTGTTGTGGAATCTGATAATCATCTCTTTGGCAAAATTGACTTTGGCATCCCGCGGGTGGGTCGTTCCTTTTTTAATTCCTTCCTTGAGGGAATCGAGTTGCTTTAACGATATATCGCTGAGCAGTTCATAGTATTTGAGCATTAACTCATCTGAAATTGACATAAGTTTGCCAAACATAACATCAGGTGGTTCATCGATTCCAACATAATTCCCATAACTCTTACTCATTTTATTGACGCCGTCGGTTCCTTCCAGAAGTGGCACGGTAACAAGAACCTGGGACTCCTGACCATAGGCACGCTGGATTACCCTGCCAACAAAGAGATTAAATATCTGATCATGGCCGCCAAGCTCCACGTCCGCCTGAAGAGCCACTGAATCATAGCCCTGTACAAGGGGATAGAGAAATTCATGAATACTGATGGGCAGGTTATTCTGATAGCGGTTTCTAAAATCTTCTCGTTCCATCATTCTTGCCATAGTATACTGAGCGCATAGCCGGATCATATCAGCAGCATTCATGGCCTCAAACCACTCACTGTTGAACCGCACCTCTGTTGTTTCAGGGTCAAGAATCTTGAATACCTGTTTCTTGTATGTTTCTGCATTAACGAGGAGTTCCTCTTTTGTCAGAGCAGGTCTCGTTTCGATTCTTCCTGTGGGATCGCCTATCATGCCGGTAAAGTCCCCGATTAGAAAAATAACAACGTGCCCTAACTCCTGGAACTGTTTCAACTTCTGGAGAACTACTGTATGTCCAAGATGAAGATCTGGCGCCGTAGGGTCGAGTCCAAGTTTCACTCTCAGAGGCTTATTCTCATTGATAGACCGAGCAAGTTTATTTCTAAGCTCCTCCTCATTGATAAGATCAACTGCCCCCCGTTTGATAACTTCCATCTGCTTGTCAACATCAAACATATTCCACCCCGTCTAAGCAATAAGACCTATTTCATAGACAAGATACACTCGGCATTTTCCCCAGGGCCTTGCCTTTAACTTCTTACTTTTAACTTTTCACTTTTACTTACGCTATTTTCTGCTTTACCCTTTTAATTGCAATGCAGCTATTTCCTTGATTCTCCAGCGTTAACATCACGCCCTGGACCTCAATGTCATCCTTTCCCACTTCGAACCTCTGGGGTAATTGGGTAACAAATCTCTTAAGCACAACACTCTTCTCCATACCAATTACAGAATCAACAGGGCCGGTCATGCCTGCATCGGTGATATAACCTGTGCCCTTCGGCAGAACCCTTTCGTCAGCAGTCTGAACATGGGTATGGGTCCCTAAAACAGCAGCAACCTTTCCATCAAGATACCAACCAAGAGCAATCTTCTCTGATGTTGCTTCAGCATGAAAGTCAACGAGTACGGGCATCTTTTTGTCCAGTTCCTGAAGAAGGTTATCCACTGCCCGAAAGGGACAGTCTAAAGGGGTCATAAACACCCTCCCCTCGAGATTAACAACGCAGAGCTTTTTCCCGTTTTTGTTGATAACACCATGACCAAAACCCGGAGTTCCGGAGGGGTAGTTCAACGGCCGGAGCACCCTTTGCTCTTCCATGAGAAAAGGAATCATCTCCTTTTTCTTCCAAACGTGGTTACCGGTTGTGATTAAATCAACGCCACAGGAAAACATCTCCTGAGCAACGAGAGGTGTTATGCCTATTCCCCCAGCAAGGTTTTCCCCGTTTATGATAATGAAGTCGGCACTAGAACCTTTGATGTACTTCTCGACGGCCTTTCTTCCCGGTTTACCAATGACATCGCCCAGGAACAAGACCTTAATCTCATTTGGCATATTCTATTGCCCGCGTCTCTCTGATTACGACTATCTTAATCTGACCGGGATATGAAAGGTCCGATTCTATCTTTTTTGCAATATCCCTTGACAGGAGATAGATATTCTCATCATTGATCTTATCACTGTTGACGACAATGCGAATCTCTCTTCCTGCCTGGATAGCATAGGATTTGTCAATCCCTGGAAAGCTATTTGCAATTCGTTCAAGCTCATCAAGCCTTTTTATGTAACTCTCAAGCATCTCTCGCCGTGCACCGGGTCGTGCTCCTGAGAGGGCGTCTGCAGCCTGAACAATAACATCAAGGATACCGGTTGGTTCCACATCTTCATGATGAGCCATGATTGAATGGATAATTGTTTCATTTTCCCCATATTTGCGGGCAAGATCAGCGCCGATAAAAGCGTGAGATCCTTCTATCTCATGGTCCACTGCCTTACCGATGTCATGGAGCAATCCAGCCCTCTTAGCCTCTTTTACATTTACTCGCAATTCAGAGGCAATAACACCACAGATAAAGGCCACTTCAAGAGAATGCTGATAGACATTCTGTGCGTAACTGCTTCGAAAGGTCAGCCTTCCGAGGAGTTTAACAATCTCAGGATGGACATTATGAACACCAAGATCAAAAACTGCCTGTTCACCGGCCTCTTTTATCCGGTCTTCCATCTCTTCTGCCACTTTTGAAACAATCTCTTCGATTCTTGCAGGGTGTATTCTGCCATCACTTATCAGTCTCGAAATGGCAACCTTGGCAACCTCTCTCCTGATCGGGTTGAAGCAGGACAGTATTACCGCCTCCGGTGTATCATCTATAATGATGTCAACACCTGTGGCTGCTTCAAGGGCCCGGATATTTCTCCCTTCCCTGCCAATAATTCTTCCCTTCATCTCTTCATTGGGAAGTGGAACTGTTGAAACCGTATCTTCCCCCACATAATCTCCTGCATAACGCTGGATAGCAAGGGCAATAATCTTTTTTGCTTCCCTGTCTGCCTTCTCTCGTGCCTCTTCCTCAATTTTCTTACAGATCTTCAGGGCCTCATACCGTGCTTCATCCTCCATTGCTTGCATCAATGTTTTTTTGGCTTCTTCGGTTGTCATCCCTGAGATCTTTTCGAGTCTCGCCTTACCTTCCCTGATTAAAGCTTCTTGCTCCTTGATCCTTGTGTCAAAGTATGACTGTCTGCTTGAGACTTCTTTTTCCTTCTTTACAAGCTCTTCTTCTTTTTTCTCCATAAGTTCCGTCTTCTTGTCAAGGCTGGATTCTTTCTGGGAGAGCCTTCGCTCAGCGTTCTGGAGCTCAATGCGCCTGGATTTTATTTCCTGTTCCAGTTCATTCTTTGCCTGGAGCGCAACATCCTTGGCCTGGATTGAGGCTTCTCGGGCAAGAACATCTGCCTCTTTCTTTGCATCCTCAAGGATCTTTTTTCCTATCTTCTCGTATTCACCGATTTTTTTTCTTTGTATAAACCGGGCAAGCACAAACCCGACACAAAGAGCTATCAATACACTTACAATTATTATTATGATATTTATATTCAAGATTCCCCCTCATATATATGTATACAAGGGGTAAGGTTGATGAGGTAAAAGGGGAACTATTTCTTTATGTTAAATAGTGAAACTATTTTTGATGCCTCCAAACCACAGAAAACTATTTATATTAAACCTCTATTGCCTCAACAACTACCCCATGTTGTAAGATTTGCCCCGCAGATGCCGTGTAAATAGTAATATCTTGAACCTCTGGTTTACGTGGGCGCCTTGTTGTTGCATCAGGCTTCTCGTCATGACGAGTATGCACACAGCAATAAGTGAAGGCCCCCAATAAAGAGGTGTTGGCTCGAAGCTTACCATTTATCACGAGCACTGCAGGGAACCTCAAATTCTTCAATTTTTTTTAAGAGCTTCAATGCCCTCCCTTCAAACTGCTCAGATTTTTCTCTCATCTCAAGGTATTCGTCACTTAATTCCATCATTGCCATTATAACCGCGTTTATCGTATTCACAATACCGTAATTGTTGATGACAAAGCCTATCTTTTCATCAACAAACCGTGCTGCCCTTTTTATTCTTCCTTCATCCTCGCCAACAAAGGTAAATGGTTGATTCAGTATGCTTACCTCAACCTTTCGCTGCATTAAACCTTTTTACACCTCTACCTTTTCAACCTTCTCGAGTATTTTCGTAACCTTCTCGATCAGCAGCTCCCGTTCGTTTTTAACGTCAGTCATCTTGGTTTTGAGTTCGGTGTTCTCAGTTTCGAGCGATTTTACCTTTCCTAAAAGCTTTTCATGCTCTTCTTTCATACCCTTATAGTTCTTTATAAGGTTGTCAATTTTTTCTTCTAGTTCAACTATCCTGTTTTCACTAAAGAGTTCCATAGTCTATTTAAGTATCGCTTTTCTGTTCAAAAGTCAAGTACAAAAGGTACGCCTTGATGAAGGGATCTATCTCTCCATCAAGCACTGCATCAGCATTGTGAATCTCGATTTTTGTCCGATGATCCTTGATGAGTTTGTATGGATGGAGTGTGTAGGAACGTATCTGGCTTCCCCAGGCAATATCCTTTTTCTCCTTTTCCAGGGAGTCCATCTTCTCTTCTTGTTTCTTCTTTTCGACCTCATAGATTCTTGATCGCAAAATAGCCATAGCAATAGCCCTGTTCTTATGCTGGGACCTTTCATTCTGACACTGGACTACGATACCTGTTGGAATATGGGTGATCCGTATAGCAGATTCAGTTTTATTCACATGCTGCCCCCCGGGCCCGCTTGAACGAAAGGTATCAACCTTCAAATCATCATCCCGGATTTCGACATCAATATTTTCTGCGAGTTCAGGATAGGTGTAGAAGGATGCAAAGGAGGTATGTCTCCTGTTGTTCGCATCAAAAGGTGATATTCTCACAAGCCTGTGGATTCCATTCTCGCACTTGAGGTAACCATACGCATTGAGCCCCTTTACAAGGAAAGTAACATTCTTTATGCCTGCTTCCTCACCAGGAAGTATATCAACAACCTGGGTTTCAAACCCTTTTCGTTCAGCCCAGCGTAAGTACATCCTCAGCAGCATCTCAGACCAGTCCTGCGCCTCTGTTCCACCGGCCCCGGCATTGATATAGACAATGGCATTTGCATCATCATTTTCACCGCTGAGCATTCTTTCGATCTCGTAGCGGCCGAGATCCTGATCCAGGGAGTTGACCCTTCCCATAAGTTCTTCGAGGTCTTTGGGATCTTCAGTTTCACGAACAAATTCGCTCAGAATAAGGATCTCTTCAAGGTCCTTTTCTTTTTGAGACCAGTTCTCAATTTCTGTTTGAATTCTGGATCGCTCTTTCAACCTTGTTTGTGCTTTTTCCTGATCTTCCCAGAGAGCCTGTTTTGAAAGTTCTTCATCCAGCTCTTGTATCTGACGGTTTAAATTATCGAGGTCAAAGATAGCCTCTAAGTACAGCAATTCTTTCAACTAATGCATCAATTCTTGCCTTGATATCTTCTACCATAGATTTATTACCTCATTCTTAGCTTTTGAGCAGTCAGCGAACAACGGCAGGGAAAACTACCGCGCTATGCGCTCTGCCCTATGCGTTTTTTGATTGCCTCCCCATACTCTGAGCAGGTAACGGGACGAACGTTATCCATTTGTCTCGCCAGATCATAGGTAACAATTTTTTTATCAACCGTTTCTTCTATTGCAGTTTCAAGGATATCTGCTGCCCTTTCGAGTCCGATATGACGAAAGAGCATCGCTCCTGACAGCAGGAAGGAAGTTGGATTCGAGAGATTCTTTCCGGCATATTTGGGAGCGCTACCGTGAGTCGGCTCAAAGATGGCCACGTCATCACCAAAGTTCGCTCCAGGCGCAACACCGAGCCCTCCGATGAGAGCTGCACAAGCATCAGACAGATAATCGCCATTGAGGTTTGGACACAGAAGAATATCATAGTCTTCGGGTCTCAAAATTACTTGTAAAAACATATTGTCAGCTATCCGGTCATTAAACAGTATCTTGCCACCTTCATCGTTGAAGGTTAGTTGTTCAGTGAATTCCCTTGCCACTTCATAAGACCATTCCCGGAAGGCGCCTTCTGTGTACTTCATGATGTTACCCTTATGAACAACAGTTATAGCTTTTCGTTTGTTCTTTATGGCATAATCGATAACCCACCGGGTAAAACGTGCTGTACCAGCCTTGCTTATAGGCTTGATGCCTATCCCGGTATCATCAGAGAGAGAAACACCCATTTTTTCCTTGAGGAATGACAAAATTACTCGTGACTCTTTGCTCTCTGCCTTCCATTCTATACCTTTGTAGAGATCTTCAGTGTTCTCCCTGAAGATGATAAAATCAACATGTTCAGGCTTTTTAAGCGGACTTGGAAGCCCAGGTAAGAACCTGATAGGACGCATACAAACGTAGAGATCAAATATCTGACGCAGGCAGACATTGACGCTTCTAAATCCTCCTCCCACCGGCGTAGTGAGGGGCCCCTTGATTGCAACCTTGTATTTCTTTACAGTCTGTAAGGTCTCATCGGGTAAAAGTTCACCCTTTTTTGCAAGGGCTTTTTCACCTGCCAGTAAAGATATCCATTCTATCTTTTTTTCTGCGTTATATGCTTTTTGAACCGATTTCTCAAGAACCTCTTTTGAAGCATGCCAGATATCCTCGCCGGCGCCATCACCTTCGATATAGGGAATCGTTATTATATCAGTCAAATTATGAATCCTCCATGTCGTGCAATATAGTGGTCCAACCCTCCCTCGTTTAAGATAGAGCGCATAATCGAACTGAGGGGTGAGAAGCTTTTTTCATCGCCGTTTGCCTTATTTATAAGCACGCCTTCATCTACTCTGATTTCAAGAAGGTTCCCTTCATCGATACCATCCGTATTGCATATAATCGCCGCAAGACCCACGTTTATGGCATTCCTATAAAATATTCTAGCGAAGGATGTTGCAATAATAGCGTCAATCCCTGCCATTTTGATGATCAAGGGCGCATGCTCCCTGCTTGAGCCAAGCCCAAAGTTCTTTCCTCCCACAATAATGTCACCCTTCTTGACCTTTTTGTAAAAACCAGCTGAAATGTCTTCAAAAACATGTTTTTTCAGCTCTTCAAGGTTCGAACGCAGGTGGTAGAATCTGCCTGGTATGATATGGTCAGTAGAGATATTATCTCCAAACCTCCACACCTTTCCTTTCAAAATCATCAAGGACCTCCCGTGGATCTGTCAGTTTTCCCTTTAGGGCGCTTGCAGCCCCCGTTGCCGGCGATGCGAGTATAATATGTGAATTGGGGTTTCCCATCCGGCCGAGGAAATTTCTATTCGAGGTAGAGAGGCAGATTTCTCCATCTCCAAGAACCCCCTGATGTATACCAATACAGGGCCCGCACCCTGGTGGAAGAATAACAGCTCCCGCTTCAAAAAGCGCCGTCAGAATGCCTTCTTGGAGAGCCTGATAATAGACCATCCTCGATGCCGGACCCACGAGGAGTCGGACACCTTTCTGTATCTTTCTGCCTTTTAAGATAGTTGAGACAATACGAAGATCATCAATCCTCCCATTCGTACAGGAACCGATAAAAACCTGGTGAATGTTAATTCCATTTGTGGCAGGGTCATCAATACTTTTTACGTTGTCGACCTGATCAGGGAAGCTCACCATTGGGGTCAAGCGATCAGCATCAATTTTGATGACCTTTTCATAGTTGGCATCATCATCGGGCAGAATCTCTATATAGGATTTTTCCCTTCTCAGCTTCTTTAAATAGAGAAATGTCAAAAGATCAGACGAAAAAAGCCCGCACTTTGCACCGGCTTCAACCGCCATGTTCGACATGGTTAGCCTGTCTTCAACATCCATATGTCTGATAGTGTCACCTGTGAATTCCATGGACTTGTAGGTTGCACCATCCGCACCCATCATCCCTATGATAGCAAGGATAATATCTTTCGGAAAAACACCGGACTGCAGTTTCCCGTTAATAGCAAGCTTTATTGCCTCCGGGACCCTAAACCATGTCTGTCCAAGGCCCATGGCCACAGCAATGTCCGTCGACCCCATTCCTGTTGCAAATGCACCTAAACCCCCACCGGTACATGTGTGGGAATCTGCGCCAACAAGCACCTCTCCTGGGGAGAGCACATGCTCCGCCATAACCTGGTGGCAGATTCCTTCTCCGACTTCTGATATGCGTGCGTTGTTTAATTTTGCAAATTCCCGAATCAGTTGATGATCATTTGAGAGTTCCATACGCGCGCTTGGGGATGCATGATCTATAAAAAAGGTAACGCGATCTCCATCATAGAGCTTCTTGAAACCCATTTCCTTGAATCTACTGATTGCTAACGGGGCAGTACCATCTTGGAGTAAAATACGGTCGACTTTTACAACAGCGTAGTCCCCTGCCCTCAGGTCCGTTTGCGTATTCATACTCAGGATTTTTTCAGCAATTGTCTTGCCCATAGATTATTCCTCAGCCTTTGTGAGGTCTTCAAACTTGATGTCAAGACCCAGAACACCAACGATGTCACCGAATTCATCCCGTATAGGGCCAGACACCGTAACGCAGAGAGCTCCCGTCATTTTTGACGAATAAAGATTCGTTACACTGATTTCACCCGTCTTCATTGGATTGATAAACCAATCTCTATCTGAAAAATCCTCGTGTAAACCAATTTTGTAATACTTTGCACGGTCAACCGCTTGTGTAATGTTCTTGGTAATCTTGATACCTTCACTATTTACTGTGTAAGCAAATTGAATGAATGGATATTCTTGAACGATATTTTTCAATGTCTCTTCCTGGATATCAGGTTCCATACTCTTTATTGCGTTGTCTTCGATGTACCGTTTGATCAGGTGGGCAGCCATATCGTATGCCTTATTTTTGAGAAGTTCAAACTCTGACACAAATATCTCAGGTATGAATCTTCTTACAAGGTGTTCCATCTCGTTGTCCGATATGGAAGTAACCCTCCCTTCATCATACTGTTTGATAATCCACTTATTAATCTTGCCGATGGCAGGATGCGTCTTTTCAAGGCGTTCTTTTCCTATAAGGGCAAAATGGGAATTGATCCAATGAGTTATCCCTGCCATGCCTGATTTATCTGTAATATTGATCGCAATAGGCCTGTTGAGAATCCGCTTCGTGTCAAAAGGTGTATAGATCTCTTCATTCTTCAGAATTCCGTCTATATGAACACCGGCAGAGGTTGCATTGAAATCTACTCCGATAAAAGGCTGGTTTCGTGGTACCTGATAGCCCATTTCTTTCTCGAAATAGTTTCTTATTTCAGTAATGACGGTAGTGTCGATGCCATTTTCGTTTCCAATAAGGGAAATATACTCCATGATCAGTCCTTCTATGGGAGCATTTCCGGTTCTCTCTCCAATACCCAGGAGGGTTCCATTGGCATGGGCACACCCGTAAAGCCAGGCGCTAACTGTATTGATTACAACCTTGTGGAAATCATTATGTCCGTGCCACTCAAGGCATTCTGACGGGACACCTGCATCATCAATCATCGCCCTGATTAACTTTCCAATAGACCTTGGCAGGGCGCCACCAGGGTAAGTAATGCCAATCCCCAAGGTGTCACAAAGTCTGATCTTTATGGGTATCTTGGCATCCTCAGAGATTTTCATGAGTGCCTGGGCAAACGGTACGCAGAATCCATAGATATCTGCCCGCGTTACATCTTCAAAATGGCATCTTGGGATAATGTTGTTTTCGAGAGCGCCTTCTATGTTTTTTAAATAGTCCTTGAATACCTGGGAACGAGTCTTCTTCAGCTTCAAGAAAATATGGTAATCTGAAACACTGGTTAGAATACCTGTCTCCTTCAGGCCAAGCTCTTTAACAAGCTGCAAATCGTCCTTGTTGGCCCGTATCCATCCAGTGATCTCGGGATACCTATAGCCTTTTTCAAGACATTTTTCAACAGCCTGTCGGTCTTTTTCCGTGTAGAGAAAGAACTCAGATTGTTTGATAACACCGTTTGGACCACCAAGCCTGTGAAGAAATTCAAAGAGGTCCTCTATCTGCTTGGCGGTAAAGGGTGGCCTTGATTGCTGCCCGTCCCTGAAGGTCGTATCGGTGATGTAGATTTCTTCCGGAGGGTCGATTAACTCAATCTTATGATCGAATTTAATCTTACAAACCTCAGAGTAAGGAAAAATATCTCTGTAAAGTTCAGGCTGTTCAACATCGATAAGGGGATACTTGGTTCCCTTCGCAACGTTCTTGAATATAAAACCTGTTTTTTTTCTCACTCTATCCTCCTGCTTGCCACATAAGAACCACGCAATTATCGTTGAAGAATCTCAACGCTGGCTATATCCACTTTTTATTGCTGTTCTCCTGTAACGCGAATCCTTAATTCATTTAACTGTTTCTGTGGAATTTTCGACGGAGCCCCGCTTAGAAGACAAGTACCCTTCTGTGTTTTTGGAAAAGGTATAACATCTCTTATGCTGTCAAGCCCGAGGAGCATCATGAGAATCCTGTCAAAACCAAAGGCCAAGCCCCCATGGGGTGGAGCACCCATCTCGAGCGCTTCGAGGAGAAACCCAAATTTCTCAATTGCGTCCTCTTCTTTAATATTGAGAAGCTTGAACATCTCCAGTTGATCATCCATACGATAGTTCCTGATACTGCCACCACCAATTTCAACACCATTCAAAACAAGGTCATAGGCTTTTGCTTTAAATGACTCATAGTCTCCAGCGAAATCTTTAATACTTCCCTGAGGTGAAGTAAATGGATGGTGCCGTGCCACGAAGCGTTTATCTTCTTCGCTGTATTCAAAAAGCGGGAAATCAATAATCCATAGGAATTGGAACTGGTCTTTCGTTATACGTTCAAATTTATCTCCGAGATAAAGCCTAAACCTTCCCATGATGTCATTGACTTTTTTCCGGGAATCAGCCATGATGAAAACCACGTCTCCGTCTGAGAGACCCAGCCTTTCAATCATAGCAATTTTCTCATTGTCCTTTAAGTATTTTACAATCGGCGACTGCAAACCTTCTTTTTCTTTTCGTATCCAGATAAGTCCGCCAGCGCCCATTTCTTTCGTTATCTCAACGGCTGTGTCGAGATCTTTTCTCGATAATGTCTTACCTTTCAACACTATGCTCTTGATGGCGCCGCCATCTCCTGTGGTTTTCTTGAAAACACCAAAATCGGTCTCTGCAAAAATGTCAGTTATCTCTACCATAGGAAGTTCAAAACGAATGTCCGGTTTGTCACTTCCATAAAGTTCCATAGCTTCGTTATACGCCATTCGCCGGATAGGAACCCGAAGGGGTTCACCTCGTAATACTTCATATATTACAGCTATTAGGCCTTCACAAAGGCCTATCACATCATCAACATCAACAAAGCTCATTTCGATATCGACCTGTGTAAACTCCGGCTGTCTGTCTGCCCTCAGGTCTTCATCCCTGAAACATCGAACGATCTGAAAATAACGGTCAAAGCCACCGATCATCAATATCTGTTTAAAGAGCTGTGGTGACTGGGGGAGAGCATAAAATGTACCTGTATTGAGCCTGCTTGGAACAATAAAATCTCGTGCACCCTCTGGTGTGCTCTTCGTCAGAAACGGAGTTTCAAATTCGTGGAAGCCATGAGACGCAAGGTAGTCTCTAATCACCTTGTAGGCCTTGCTGCGCTCCAAAAAAACCTTTTGGACAAGAGGCCTCCGCATGTCAAGGTAGCGGTATTTCAACCGTGTCGATTCGTTCACATCTTCTTCGTCAAGCTGAAATGGCAGCGTTTTGCAAGTGTTAAGAATTTCGAAAGAAGTAACGTACATTTCAAAATCGCCGGTAGGTATGCCTACATTCTCTGTTCCGGCAGGACGTTTCTGTACCTTACCGGTCACCTGTATTACATACTCCTGCTTCAAGTCGCCTGCCCTCTCATGGGCTTCCGGAGAAATATCAGGTGAAAAAACAACCTGGAAAATTCCTGACACATCCCGTAAATCAACAAAAATAAGTCCGCCGTGATCACGCCTTCTGAAAATCCAACCAGATAAAGTTAGTGTACTTCCAATGTCATCCTTCGTCACTTTTCCGCAATATCTATCTCTCAAGGCATACCCCCGTAAAAAGTCTATTATTATAATGGTAACAGCAGCGTAAGTCAAGGTTTACCTTAGAAAAACCATTCACTGTACTTGCTGTAGAACGGCTCAGAATGATTCGTTGGAAACGTGACGGAAAGAAGCCGGGGCTATCGTCCGAAACTTACCACAAGCCCCTTGATTTCAGGCTTAAGAAATTATTTTTGGTTATGATGATATGGTCTAACACTTCAATACCCATGATGTTTCCTACCTCTACCATTCGTAGGGTAAGTTTTATATCTTCCTCGGACGGCTCAAGGTCGTCAGAAGGATGATTATGTACGAGGATTACGGATGCAGCGCTTCCGTGAATTGCCTCTTTAAAAACCTCTCTCGGATGAACAAGACTTGCATTTAATGTACCTACAGAAATTGGAATAATACCGGTCACTTTGTTTCGTGTATTGAGAAGAACAAGTTTAAAGTGTTCCTTTGCCTTGTCCTGAATAGTTGCCCGTATTGCCTTGACCAATGTTTGGGGATTATTGACGGTATATGGCGGGATGTCCTGCTCAAGATCCTGTCGTTTTGCAAGTTCAAAAGCAGCCTTTATCTGAGCTGCTTTCGCTATGCCGATCCCGCGTATCGCCGATAGTTCTTCTATGGTAGCTTTACTTATCCCATGAACACTTCCAAATCTTCGCACAAGTTCATGGGCAATATCCAAAACCGATCTTCTTGATATACCTCTGCCAATTATAAGAGCGAGGAGTTCCTGAGAAGAAAGTGCATCGGGCCCTAATCGCTGGAGACGTTCCCTCGGACGCTCCTGCTTGGGCATATCATGGACAGTAAACGTCGTTCCATTTTTCAGCATGGTACACCTCGCTAAACAATCATTGGTCCTCGTTTAAGGTTAATGGTGGACAAACCATACTACTACTTTGAACATAAGGTTTTCTTTTCCCTTCTTAGGATTGTCTGAAAAAACTCAATTTTTAGACTTTTTTTCTCAATATTAATGACCCGGCTGCACCCAATAGGGAAACTGCTGCAGACAGTGCAAATGCATGGGTAAATGTACCTGTAGCATCCTTAAGCCACCCCCCTATGAATGGACCTAAGGCCTGGCCAATCCCAAAGAAAAGTGTGATAAAGCCAAGACCTGCGGGGGCAAGCCGACCGCCTACAGCATCACCTGACGCTGCTGCCATGATTGTTGGTATGGAAAAAGCAGCAATACCAAAAACAAAGGCAGACACATAAAAACCTGCAGTATCTTTCCACACGAAAAAGATTATATATGCGATGGCTAGATTGATATATGCAATCATGGAACCGTACTTCCTTCCAAGTATGTCAGAAATCCATCCATAGATAACACCACAGAAAATACTAATGATTCCAAGAAAAGCAAAAATTCTACCTGCAGCGATAGAAGGAATTCCAATTTCCTTGGTAAGATAGGCCATAAAAAAGGTAAGGTAAATGATGTACGAGAAACCATACATGAAATAGACGCATCCAAGTTTCCATATCTCTGGCTCAATCACAACATCTCTGAATGCCGAAAAAAGAGTGACCTTCGGTCCACCCTTCTGTTCTTCTTGACCACCATATATTGAAAGACCTTTTTCCTGAGGGGTATTTCTAAGAAAAACGAAACAAACAAAAGCAAGGACAAATACGGCTATACCCAACACAAACCAGGCATATCTCCAGCCCTCTTTATCGAACGCAGAAATAATGGGAGGAAGGATGATGCCAGAAATGAATAGCCCCATCCCTATTCCACCAGATACTATCCCTGTTGCCAAGCCCCTCTTTCTCATTACAAACCAGGCTGCAGGCAATGCCATAATGGGAACATAACTGCCTCCATTGCCGAGACCTGATATAAGCCTCATAAAAAAAGCAAAAAGGAAAGATTGTGAAAAACCTGTCAGAAATAGACTTATCCCAATTACTATGAGAGAGACAAAGACAACCCTTCTCACGCCAAAGCGAGCAGCGAGGAACCCCCCAATGATGGCAAGAGATAAGTATCCAATAAAATTTCCCGTAGCAATGGAACCGAGCTGGGTATAGTTAAGGGACAACCCTTCTTTCATAGAAGGAAGAATCACTGAATAGGACATACGCCCGAATCCATGGGCCAGGATTGTGACGAGGGTACCCGTAAACGCTATAATCCACGCATAGTGTCTTTTCATAATCCCCCCTTATTTCTGTTTGTTTCCTTACCCTTAAGCATATAAAGCAGTCGTATGATATGTCAATCGTTTTTCTTGTCAAGAACGCTCTGTCCGCTTTTCTATTTTCCGACATAAACCCACGAGAGTCCTTCCCTTCAGCCCTGCCTTATGGTATAAAAAACTATGGAATACCCAAGAGTACGCTGGATTGACGCACATCCCTTTGTTAATGAAGGGAGAGAAATGGTTGTCTTGAATGACGTTGAAGGGATCATGGAAAATTCCCTCGTTGTCTCAAAAGATATTCTCTTTCTTATATCACTCATGGACGGTTCTCGTTCACTTCGAGACATACAAGCTGAATATATGAAGATATACGGGGAGCTTCTCTACATGGAACGACTCGAAGAGATAGTAGCTGCCATGGATCAGAATTACCTTCTCTTCAACGATAATTATAAATCTCACTATGCTAACTTAAAGATGGAATACGAGAAAAACCCGGTGAGAAAACCTGCCCTTGCAGGTAGGAGTTATCCTGCAAACAGAATGGATCTCCTCATGGCCCTCGATGAAATGTTCAAGGCTGCCCCGGCGAGAGAAGTCTGTGGAGATTTAGCAGCAATTCTTGCCCCTCATATTGATTACATGAGGGGTATAAATGTCTACCAGCAGATTTATCCTTATTTAAAGCTCACGAAAAAACCCCTCGTCATTGTTTTTGGTACCTGTCATCAAATGACTGAGAAGATCTGGAGCATCTCGCTAAAGGACTTTGAAACTCCTCTGGATATAGCCCCTGTTAGCCAGGAGCTCAAAAATCTGATTTTACATAACAATATACTTCGGGATTACGTTGTTGAATGGCCACACAGAAAAGAGCACTCAATTGAGCTCCAAATTCCCCTTATCCAGTTTAACATGATAAACGACTTTGAGATACTTCCCATCTTGACTGGCTCAATGCATGAATATATAGAAGGGGCGAAGGATATCGATGACTCCATGCTCACAGAACTTACGGATAAACTTAGCGAGGTGCTGAAAAAATATGGCAAACCATACATCATAGTCACAGGTGCTGACCTTGCACATATCGGCGCCCAGTTTGGTGACACATACTCGCTGGATTCATTTTCCCTTGCCCGCTCAAAGGCTAAGGACGAGGAGATACTTGCTTGTATTCAGGGAATAGATGCTCACGCTTTCTTTCATAGAATTAAGAATGAGAGGGATTCACGGAGGATATGCGGCCTTACACCGATCTATTTTCTCTTGAGTCTTATGGAAGGTTGCACGGCAGAAGTTGTAAGTTATGATCAATGGACTGACGGTAAATCATCAGTAAGCTTTGCAGGGGCAGTATTTTATAAGTAAAATCGGGTAATGGGCAATAGGCTTTTTTTATTCTCCCATCACCTGCACAACCACTTCCCGAGAACGGGGCCTGTTATCAAATTCCATAAGAACAACCTGTTGCCACGTACCTAATAAAAGCTTGCCTTTTTCGAATGGTATGACCATCGATGGTCCAGTGAGAGTTGCCCTCACATGGCTGAATCCGTTTGCGTCACCCCATGTTTCGTCATGATGGTAGTGAACGTTTGTGGGTGCCATCTTATCGTAAAATTCTTTTAAATCGCGTATCAGACCAGGCTCATATTCAAATGTTGTTATGCCTGCGGTAGAGCCTGATATAAAGACGGTTATGATACCATTTTCGAGACCTGAGGAATCACATAATTTAACCAATTGACGTGTGATGTTTACAAAATCTTCATTTCCTTTTGTATTGATGTTAATTTTATTATTCAATACTCTCATGGCATAATCTCCTTTCTCGATGATTTTTCTTCACCCTCAATAAACCCATATGTTTTCCCACATTCCTTTTAAAGACTTAACCATTTCGATCAGGTATAAACTGGCTTGTGACTCTATACATTATCAAATCCCTGGCCCTGCAAACAATTTTTTGTGCCGCTGTGTGGAAAATAAACTGATAAAGGCAGGATTACAGGATTAAGTGGTAAGGATTAACCAGCCCATTCTTGGTCGCGAAGTGGAGGCTCAACGGGCTTGGCACGTTGAGGGGGCGACATGAGCCCAGGAATTATAAAATCGGGATGACTGGACTTGAACCAGCGGCCCCAGCGTCCCGAACGCTGTGCTCCACCATACTGAGCTACATCCCGTGACTATAAAATAGCAGACTGCGAAAAAAAATTCCATTGCTTTTTCAATAAGTCCATGATACCAAATCACAGCTTCACTCGGGATAATTAACCATATGGCTGATAAAAAACCATTGCGAATTACAGATCTTACTCTCCGTGACGGACATCAATCACTTTTTGCAACAAGGATGAAAACTGATGATATGCTCCCCATTGCAACTAAGATGGATGGCATCGGTTTCTATTCGATGGAAGTGTGGGGAGGTGCAACCTTTGATGTAATGACCAGGTTTCTCAATGAAAATCCATGGGACAGAGTTCGGCTATTGAAGGAAAAAATACCCAATACCAAGCTTCAAATGTTGCTGAGAGGACAGAACCTTGTAGGATACAGGAATTACGCCGATGATGTGGTTGATGCTTTTATAACGAAGGCTGCAGAGGTTGGTATAGATATATTTAGAGTGTTTGATGCCCTCAACGATGAACGTAACTTCCTTACCTCATTCAAAGCAATTCAGAAGAATGGAAAACATATTCAGGGGGCTATTTCATATTCGCTTACTCTGAAAGAAAAAAAACTCGGCGGACCAATTTACAACATTGACTACTATATAAAAAAGGCTAAAATCATTGAGGATATGGGTGCAAATTCCCTGTGTATCAAGGACATGGCTGGTATCATTTCCCCCTATGATGCATATGCGCTAATTTCTGCTCTCAAGGTTAATGTTAAAATTCCTGTCCATTTACATACTCACTACACAAGCGGGATGGCTTCAATGTCGATGCTCAAGGCTATTGAAGCTGGTGTAGATGGTATCGACACATGCCTTGCGCCCTTTGCGCTCAGATCATCCCATCCGGCAATAGAGCCATTTGTCGCCACCTTAAAAGACACGCCACGACAACTCAATTTCGATCTCAAAACCATAGTAGAGATTAATGATTATCTCGAGAGCATTATACCTAAATACATCTCTTTTGCTGACACAACAAAGTTCTCAATTATCGACATCGGTGTATTAATGCATCAAATCCCCGGCGGCATGATAAGCAACCTTGTGAGTCAACTCAAGCAAGGCAAAGCATTACATAGATTAAAAGATGTCTTTGAGGAGATCCCAAGGACGAGGATGGAGCTTGGTTTTCCACCCCTGGTTACCCCTACAAGTCAGATTGTAGGGGTTCAGGCTGTCATCAATGTCCTTGCAGGTAGGTATAAGATAATTTCCAAAGAGGTGAAGGATTATTTTTTTGGTCTCTATGGCCGCCCCCCAGCCCCAGTAGACCCCAAGATTCAGAAAAAAGCCCTTAAGGGTTACGAACGCGGTGAAATCCCTATAGATGTGAGGCCTGGTGATATCCTTGAACCTGAACTTCCAAAGGCCCGTAAAGCGCTCAAAGGAATTTCGGAAGACATAGGCGATATTCTCATTTATGCCCTCTACCCCATGACAGGCATGGAATTCCTGAAAAAAAAGTATGGGATATCATGAAATAGGTTGTTGGTAAATACCATATTTAGGGGCTTAATCTCTTTGGTTCAATCCGATAGCCTCAATTCGATTTAATTATTTGTTTAATTATTTGACCAATTTCATTATATCCAGTATAATTACTTAGGTTCCAAGGAGGTTACTTGACGATGAATCAGCTCATTAGAAAAAACAAGAAAGGTTTTACCCTTATCGAGCTTCTCGTGGTCATGGTAATCGTCGGCCTCCTTGCTGCCCTTGTCGGACCAAGGCTCTTTCCAAAACTTGGTAAGGGAAAACAAGCTGCAGCCAAGGCGCAGATTGCTTTGTTTGGTCAGGCCCTGGATCAGTTTAGGCTTGATGTAGGGCGCTATCCAACCACGCAAGAAAGCTTGAATGCCCTTGTTACAAATCCAGGAATTGAAAACTGGGAAGGTCCTTACCTCACGAAGGGACTCCCCAACGATCCATGGGGAAAAGCATATCATTTCCAATCTCCAGGCACTCACGGGGAATATGATCTTTATTCGTACGGAAGAGATGGGGCCCAGGGGGGTGACGGCGAGGACAAGGATGTCCTGAGCTGGGAATGACCAACTTGCTAAAGAATAAATTATTACTGCTTTTTGGAGTATTTCTATCCTTCGCTGTATTAATCTCCTTCTCCTTAGTAAATGCTCAACAAGGTGACACTTTGAAAAACGCATCTCAAGGTGTATATATTCTTGCTCAAGCGCCAAAACTTCTTGGACAGAAACAAGCATCACAACCTCAAGTCACCAAATCTAAGCCAAGCTCTACTTCGGAAAGTATTGTTGCAAAATCCAAAACCGTTGCAACTGATGATGACGAAGACGACGATGAGGATGATGAGGAAGAGGTTCAGCCTTCAAAATCGAGCCCCAAAACAATTCCAACACCTTCTCAAAAGCCTGCGGTTTCTAGGCCTCTTTCACAGTCAACTTCGCAATCAGCCCCGGCTCAACCCATTTCTCAACCCACAGCTCAGCCACCCCAACAAACTCCTGCACCTGTTGTTAAACCTCCTCCTGTCGCTTCTCAACCCTCAACAACTCAACCTCAAAACGCACAACAACAGGTTCGTCCGCAGCCAGCAACTCCCACAAGGCCAGCGCCTTCAAGAGGGTCGATAAGCCTTAATTTCGATGACGCAGATGTGTATCAGGTAATCCAGACGATTTTTGGCGACGTGCTGCGCGTTAACTATATTGTTGATCCCCGGGTAAAGGGCCGTGTGACATTCAGGTCTATTGCACCTATACCTACTGATAAGGTCTTACCTGTCATGGAAACTATTCTCAGAATGAACGGCGTTGGTGTTGTTGAGGATGGCGGACTCTATAGGATTGTACCAATAAGCGAAGTCGCCCGTGAGCCTGCCTCTGTTGGCTTTGGAAGAGACCCTGATAAAATCCCCTCCACAGGGAAATCCCTTGTTCATGTTGTACCTATTCTTTTTCTCCAATCCTCTGAAGTAATAAAGCTTATCACCCCATTTCTATCTGCGAATGCTGTTGTTATCGATGTTCCAAAGACAAACCAAATCATTATCGTTGACACGGATGCAAGCGTGAAAAGAATACTGCAGTTCCTGGCCACCTTCGACAACGAACAGCAGAAGAAAAAACAGGCTCAGGTCTATGTTTACGCAGTACAAAACGGGAAGGCCAAAAATGTGGCGAACCTTCTCCAGCAGATCTTCCTCGGGGCCAAATCAGCCACAACACCGGATCGACCGCACACCACCACAACAACAACCACGACGACAAGACCACCAACCACCCCCCAGCCATCACAGCCCCCCATTTCACAACAGCAATTAACCAAGCCATCGTCGACCGGTACCGCAGAAACCCTCGTCTCGGACATCACAAGGATCTTCGCCGACGAAATACTGAATTCCGTCATAATCCTTGCTACCCCTGAAGACTATGCGCTGATTAAAGAAACCATTGCAAAGATTGATCTTCTGCCGCGACAGGTTATGATCGAAGGTCTCGTCGCGCAAATCAACCTGACTGATAATCTCAGCCTCGGCTTGTCATATGTCTTTAAGACTCAGTTCAAGATCAGTCCTGATTCTATAATGCAGGGCGCAATCGGTCTTAACACGGGAAACTTGAATGCCACATCCTTGCCCGGTTCCGGTTTCACTTTCGTGGGCACTGTAGGTGATGATGTGCGCGCAGTAATCAACGCCCTTGCAACTCAGTCAAGAGCAAAGGTCATAGCCGCTCCCCATATCCTTGTAACGGATAATCGTGAAGCAAGGATTCAGGTTGGCCAACAGGTCCCAATCGTAACCTCAACATCATACGACACCACTGTGACCTCCAGTCGCACGAGCACAATTCAATACAAGGATATCGGGATCATCCTGAAAGTAACACCTCAGGTAAATGAGAGCGGCCTTGTCGCTCTCGACCTTGCACAGGAGGTGTCAACATTTAGCACCATTGAACTCGGTCTTAACGAAACAACTATTATCCTTAACAAAGCCGAGGCCACGACAAACGTTGTGGTCAAGGACGGCGAGACTATCGTAATTGGCGGTCTCATCAGAGAGGATACCTCAAAATCGAGAACCGGTGTCCCTTGGCTTACAAAAATCCCTTTGGTCGGGTTTCTGTTTGGGAATACAATCGATGATGAAGCACGGACGGAGATTATCATACTCCTCACCCCCCGCGTCATAAAAACACAAGATCAAGCAAAAGAACTGACAAACGATTACGTCGATAGAATGACAAAGACTGGAAAAGGAAAAGTAACCACACAGGAACTTTTTGCACCAACCAAACAAAACCCAAAAAAGGACTCTCAGGTACAACCAAACCCTGATGCCCAGTTACTGAAACAACAAGAACACAAATAACAGAGCTAAAGGCCGTATTTATTTCTCAGGTTGGATAGGGCTGCCGGCGCCCCTGGTCTGCGGACGCCTTCCACCTCCCGGCATCGGTGGAGCAAAATTCCTCTGGGGAACTGGTTGGGTCATCGCAGGCGCAGGCTGAGGCGACCCTGTTTTAGCTGGCACTGGCTGTGGGTGCCTGGCGACCGGGGCAGGCGCAGGTGCAGGGCGTCCAACTACAGGAGTTGCCGCAGGGGCCTCGCTTATCCTTGGTTTGTCGCCTTGGCTCAGGTGGACAACCATCGTTTCATCCCCCCTTGAAAGCATTATTCTATCAGCTTCAATCTCTTTCAGAACAAAACCGCTTACTGAATCTCCCTTTTTCATAACATTTTGCCTTTTCCCACGTCCCGGACTCGTTTTGGGGTTTTTTTTGTCTTCAACATAGGCAACGGACATTCCTTCTGATATAAAAGTTCCATAGAGTATCAGTTCCGGCTTCGGTATCTGTTGTGCTTCCTTTTTTTCAAGTGGTATTTTACGATCAGGATGAAAAAGGTTTTGCTCTGCAATGTTCATGTAATCAGACAAAGATGGACTTACGGCAATTATTTCGGGCTGTTTATCCTCTTCGGCTGCGGGGAGCTGTGCCACCGGAGGGTTATATCGAGCCTGCGGATAAAAATAAGGGGACAGAGCAACCAGTGCAATGAGGCCAGCGCTCAAGACAAGAATTATATTCAGCAGGTTTATATTATTTGCAATATATCGTATAAACTTCATGTTATTTTCCAGCCGTTAGGGCAGATACCTTCAGTTTAACCATCAATTCCCTTGGCTCTCTAAAATTTCTCACCCGTGCATCTACCTCTTTTACAACAAAATAAGGTGTTCTTGTTTCTATCGCATAGAGTATGTCGCCTAACACTCTTGCGTCTGGCAGCACTGAATCTATGCTTATGGTAATAACCTTGAAGCCGCCGAGATCCTCTGGTTTATCTACCCGCTCGCTCGAAATGGTCCCACCTTTACCGGTAATGATTGTTTTAACGTTTTCTTGAATTGTTGCTGCTGAAAGCGAAAGCGTCTGTCCTTCGATAAGTTTTGAGTCATCTACTTTTCTTCTCTCTTTGAGGTTGATCAATTTTTTCTCTAATTGTGGTTTTTCTGCGATTAACGTAACATATTTTGTAAGGGTTTTTGTCTTAAGCGTCTCCATCTCTTTTATAGAGCTCAACTCACTCTTGATCTTAAGATAGCCGTAATCATATACAATAAACCCCAGTAAAATTACCATGAGAGGAACAGCTACTATAAGAATTCTATTTCTTTTTTCCATCTTTTAAACTATCACTTTCTACTTTCTGGACGCCTTCCAGCTCCATTTTGATAACAAACCGATCCGCATTAAGCCGGGTATCACGTATTGTGGGTGACGCAAATTCAGCCTTTCTGAAGTGGTTTGATGCTTCAAGCTTTGAAATGATCTCAGTGGCAGAACTAGCATAACCCTCAATATCCGCGGTAGTGTCAGTGATCCTCATTCTTGTCAGCCATACGGTTTTGGGAAGGATGTTGGTCAATTCCTTGAAGAGGAAAAGCGTCATGGGTTTGGCATCTTTGAAACCCTTTATTGTATCAACATCACTACCCAGGCTATCAATTTCCTTTTTCAATGATTCTACCTTACGTACCTCCTCTTTCCTCAAATTAATCTGCCTTTCAATCTCCTGGAGGGTCTTTTCTGCCCTCTGAAGAGGAACCATCATATAAACGGCTGATAGGCAGGCGATGATAAGGAGAAGTATGATGGTGATCGTAACGGGAGTCTTTTTTGTGATTTGTAAACCCTTATTGAGAAGGTTCAGAGGATTTGCCTTATCCCATAAAGACTCGAGCATCCCGCCTGCCGCACTAAAGGGGGTGTCCACCTGATCTGTATAGAATTTTTCCTGTAATTCCTTGCTCTTTATAATCTGTACAGGAACGTCGAAAGTAATCTGTTCTCTGCCCTCAGGATATACAAGAATCTTTGGTTCAATCCCCTGCCCTTTTGCCATCTCAATCAGAGCATGGATATCGGTAACTACTTTTTCAGTCTTTTCGATTTTATCTTCACCATTAAAAAAACCTCCAATGGTGGCAATTAGATTTCTATTTAAGACAAGACCTCCCTGGTATCCGTAACGATTGTGAGCAAGAAAAATCTGAGCAGGGTCCTTTGTCATGTATTGTGACAGATTACTTAGGTTCGAAAGACCTACGGTAACTTTTTTTACAATAATAGCTTCTTTTCGGAGGGCATCAATATATGGATTAACAAGACTGAGTCTTATCGCCCATATCATTATGGTCAGTTTTCCCTCGGTTTCACCGAGTATTTTAAAATCGTATAGTGCATCATCTGCGCTAAGTGGGGTGAGCCTGTCGAGTTCATACGAGATCACAGATACAAGATTCTCCTTAACGGTAGATGGAAGTTCAACGGTCCGTATTACCACCCATTCTCTTGGAATGCTAAGAACGGCCTCGGTTTTCTTTGCTTTCAGCTCATCAATAGAGAGACTTACCGTTTTTGCGAAACGTTCAGGCTGAAGATATTTCCCTTCCTCCACCGTGTAATACCGTGAACCCCGTACCCTTATTTTTGACATGAACCGGGACCCATAAACAACTGCAAGGCCACCCTTTTCAATGGAGACTGAAAGGATCTTCATTGGCGTCAGAATACCTTCAGCAAGATTATAGGTCAGCTTTTCCCACAATGGTTCCCAAAGGTTTTGCGCCTTTGATTTAGAAACAGCAATGATGTTTTGAAGTTTTTCTATGTGGATCCTGTTTATCATTTTCGAACATCCGACGGACTTTTATAATAAAGGTAGCGATGTTGGTTGTCGCTTTCAATAGCCAGTACGGCTCGTATTGCATACCCTCTTGCTTCTTCCTGTTTCATTCCCTTACCTTCAATAGTATATATATTCGATTCTGCAAAACCAACATAAGGTGCAATCGTTGTGAAAACGGGACCGATAACTGCTACCACATCCTGCTGCCCTCTCAGCTCAGCCGATTCCCTATATCCGATTATTGCATCCGCCATTGAGGAAGTCATATTGGGAAGGGCCATAATAACCTCTTTGGCGGCAGCGTTGATATTAATCACTCCCCCTTTCGAATACACGGTGAGGAAATTTAGGAGACCTGGAGTATTCCCGCTGCCAAACATTATCTCCGGGGTTACACCTCGTACAAGAAGCAGTTCCTCGAGGGTGTCAAAGTTTCCATTTTTTGCCTTGTAAGGTACAGGAAGGGATTCATAATATGAGTCCTCTGCCCCGTGGAGTCTGACAAGATTGTCTGCGTCTCTCCAGTCAAGAATAGCATCAATAATTGTATTGGCTGTCTCTCCCGGGATTCCTAAATTGACCATCAGGTTACTGAGAATGATGCTGTTTACGTCAGTCAGGGCGTTAATATTGATCTTCCCCGATTCATCGGAGATATGAAAAGAGTATTTGTTTTCATCGAGTTCTCCTTGATTTTCCCTCCCGTCAATGCGCACTATTTCGCTGCCTTCTACCGCACTGACCTGGTTCTTATTCGCGCTTCGATAGAAAAGTTCCATGATGCCTCTTTCTATGCTTGCTTCTGCAAGGAACTTCTTTTCAATCCCGTCTCGGAAAGAAACGGTCGAATACACTTCTGTCCGCGCCATAAATGCAAAGGAAAGTGCTATAACGCTGAGGACAGTAAGAATCCAGAGCACCATTATCAGGGCAAGGCCCTTTTCTGAAGAGAAATGTGTTAGCGCCATGTTCCTATTTTTAAGCCTTTTTATGAACATTCCCCGCTCTATTCCTCAAAGTGCATAAACATCAGTCGGATTCCTCAAGCTCCTCAGACTCACCTATCGCCCCTCCGACCCTTACCGGCATTATATACGCCAGGGAAGTGCTTCCCCGCACAAGGTTTAGTCTTATCTTGGTAGGCATCATTTCCTCATCCACCCATTGTGTTACCCATTCGCCCTCTTCTTCAGTAGTATCCTGTTTGAAGTAATCAAAGGTGATTTCATTAAAACCCTCAAGAAGTTTTGTCTCTTTCTGATTCTCCATTCCTACTTTGTTTTCCGACGCAAACAATGTCCGCTTTCCTTGATTGTCCGCCTCCACCCTGTAATTTACAATAACATAACCTCTCTGGCCACCCCAGATTGAGTGATTTGTCGAAAACTTTAGCGAATCCTGTTCTCCCACGAAGTAGTATTGTTTAACACCTCCATCCTCCAATGTCAACGGAACCCCGGACTGTATCTGGGCATCAATAATTATCAGGGATGCCCTCAGCCTTTCAATAGCATTCAGCTTTCTTTCACCTGTGCTGAACGACCTGTACCCCAGGCTGGCAGCGCCGGCAACTATAAGCACAATTATGGCTACCAAAGTAATAGAGATAATTAGTTCTAGCAGGGTGAATCCAGCATTTCTCTTTGGCTTTCTTTGTGCTGCCATATTAAACCTGTCTGTTTACCGTCTTATATGTTTTCAAACGAAGCGAGCGTTCCTTTGAGTTTTTCGTCCATGTAATTGCAACATCAATCTGAAGTAATTGAATTGGTAGACTATCTGTTTTTTGTTGGAGCGTTTCTGTAATGTTTACAGAATACCTATACCCGTCGTCTGTATCCTCTGTCCAGGAGTCTTCTGCAAGCTCTTCTTTGCTCAGAACTTCTCTCATCTTGGCCTCTGCCCTCACAGATGCAGCCACAACGTCTTCAGAGGCTGCTATGTTTCTGAGGCTGGCCGAAAACAGCTGAAAAATAATGGTAACCGCAGTCGCCAGAATTGCGAGGGCAACAAGGATCTCAAGGAGAGTGAAACCTTCGTTCGAGGCTAATCTTTGGCAAACTTTATTTCTTTTCTTTTTCAAGTATTTCTTCTTGTTTCCAGCTTAATAACTTGCCGGTTTGCAAGCTTACCGGCCAACTTCCTTTTCCGTTCTAACTTCCTTTACCGCTCATCCCGCCATTCCCTATCCACTCAGTCACTCATCGAACCATTCACTGTTTTCTATTTCCTATCGCCTATTGCCTCTCACCTCTTGCCCGTTATTATTCATTGTTTCACTACTATCGATCCCACTACAGGATCTGTCTCGATAGACATGGTCTTCTTGTTATATGTTAAAAGAATTGTCCCCCCTTCGATACCTCCCGTATCATAAAAGATGAAAGAATATTTACCTCGGTTGACCTCACCGGATAGAGGGTCAATCACCCTTGCGGTTATTTCAGGAGGGATGACCTTTGCTTCTTTCCCCTCTATTCCGTAAGTCTTTGAGTCGAGGTCAATAATCATGGTTTGCTTTTCCCCTTTATTCCGTGCTGTGATTCTTGCCTGTTTGAGTGTGGATGATATCTCTCTACTTAAACCATTCAGTTTCGCAGAGGGCACTGTACTGGCAAAAAAAAGCGTTGACATACCAAGAACAAGTACAATAATTACAATAACAATAATGAGTTCGAGAAGGGTAAACCCATGGTTAACATAAATTCTCAAACCTTGAGAGTTGTGCAATGTCTTTCGAGAAATGTGTGGACCCCCGCTCTAGAATTTTAGAAAGGTAAGTCTGTTATGCTAAAAATTGCCACAAGCATTGATATTACAATAAAGCCAATTATAAGTCCCATCCCAAGGATAATTGCCGGTTCAAGAATACCCATAAATCTTTTTACAGCTTCCCGAAGGCTTTTTTCATAAGCATTTGCAACCTTGATAAGCATTGAATCCAATTGTCCTGTCTCTTCACCAACCTTCATCATTGAAAGAGCAAGAGGCGGTAGAACCTTCGCTTCTGACAACGGGCCTGCAATGCCTTTTCCTTCTTTCACACCTTTTAAAACGGCATCGATTCGTGAGGCAATGACCTGATTACTGATTACGTCCTTCGAGTTGTTAAGCGCCGGAAGGACGGAAACACCGCTTCTAAGAAGAGTGCCGAGAGTCCTGCAGAAACGGGCAGTCTCAAGTTTTCGTATCACATCTTCCATCATCTTCAGCTTTAAAACATCCCATTGATATCTCCCGCCCTCTGAGCGGACATAGGCTTTAAATACCAAGAATGCACCAATTAAAATGGCAAGGCCAACCCACCAGAATGATCTGAAACCATTGCTCACTGCAAGAAGAATTTGGGTGGTCAGAGGCAGTGAACCACCTATTTCAGCGAAAATTGAGGTAAATTTCGGAAGCACGAAGGTCAGTAGTATAATAATAGAAAAACCACCGGTGATACCCAGCACGGTCGGATATATCATGGCTGAAACAACATTGTCTTTCAGTTCTTTTGTTGACTCAAGGAATTCATTGAGCTTATCGAGTACCGTAGCAAGGACGCCCCCAGCCTCACCGGCCTTAATCATATTAATATAGAGGATCGGAAAAACCTTCGGATGTTTTTTGAGCGCCTCCGAGAATGAACTTCCTTCTCGTATTGACTTGAGAATGGATTGAACAACCTCCTTCATCTCTTTGCTTTCAGATATTTCCGACAGCACATTGAGGCCACGATCTAAGGGTAAACCGGCATTGAGAAGGACGCTGAGTTCTGTAGTAAATGTAAGAAGATCAGCTCTTGAGGATCGAAGAGACAGTTTTTTTCCTAGGCTTTGCCTGGGCGCAGTTACTTTGATGGGTATAACTCCGGAATTCTTAAGTCGATCTATGGCGACATCCTGGGTCGGGGCTTCAATAACCCCCTCAACCATGACGCCTGCCATGGTGGTCGCCATATAGGAGAATACTGCCAATTATGCCTCCTGGGTTACCCTGAAAACTTCGTTCAGGGTTGTTTCTCCGGCTTCTATCTTCTTGATGCCATCTTCCATAAGTGTTCTCATTCCGCGCTGTTTTCCCATGGCCCTTATCTGGTTTGCATCAGCATTGGCAAGGATCAGCTTTCTGATTTCGTCATCTATTACGAGCAATTCAAAAATTCCTGTTCTGCCGTAAAAACCCGTGTTTGAACACATTTCGCAGCCACACCCTTTGTAAACAGCAATATTTTCTGCCATGCCAAGGGATTTGAACGCTTCCCCATCATCTCCTGAACAATCTATCTCCTTACATTTTGTGCAAATCCTTCTTAATAGTCTCTGCGCGAGAATGCCCCTTACAGTTGAAGAAAGGAGAAAATTTTCCACTCCCATGTCCAACAGCCGTGTGATAGCGCTTGGGGCATCATTTGTATGGAGGGTGGAGAAAACGAGATGCCCGGTTAAGGCTGACTGAATGGCAATTTCTGCTGTCTCGAGGTCACGTATTTCGCCAATCATAATGACATCGGGGTCCTGTCTCACAATATGCCGCAACGTGGTGGCAAAGTTAAGACCAATCTGACTTTTGACCTGGATCTGGTTAACCCCTTTTAATTGATATTCAATAGGGTCTTCAACGGTAATAATCTTTTTGTCAGGAGAATTGATTTTATCGAGGGCGCCATAGAGGGTTGTGGTTTTCCCACTGCCAGTTGGTCCTGTTACAAGGAATATACCGTTAGGCTTCTTGATAATCCGGTTGAATTCAGCAAGGGTTTCCGGAAAGAAACCCAACGCATCAAGATCTATAACAATGCTTTCCTGGTCGAGAATCCTCATAACCACGCTTTCTCCGTGGAGAATCGGTATCGTGGAAACACGGAGGTCAATCTCCCGCTCCCCGAACTTCAACCTTATCCGGCCATCCTGTGGCAACCGTCGCTCGGCAATATTGAGCTTTGCCATGATCTTGATCCTTGAAACAACGGCAGCCTGAAGCTTTTTCGGGGCAGACTCCACATCGTGGAGCACACCGTCTATCCTGTATCTGATCTTCAATTCATCTTCAAAGGGCTCGATGTGTATATCACTTGCCCTGCTCTCAACAGCCCTTGAAATAAAGAGGTTGACAAGCTTGATTATGGGCGCCTCTGATGCAAGGTCCTTCAGGTGACCCACATCTTCTTCCTCTTCCTCTCGAACGTATTCAAATCCCTGTTGGTCCATATCCTCGATGATCCTGTTCATGTTCTGAGATCCCTGGCCATAAAATTTAGCAATATACTCATCAATGGTCTGGCTATCTCCTGCATACACAACCACGTCGGCAGATGAGGCTGCCCTTAAAGCCTCAACAATCTCCCTGTCATCCGGATCTGCAAGGATCACCTTGAGAACATTGTTTTTCAGCTCTATGGGTATGATCTTATTTTCGCGGATGAAACGGGAAGATACCCCGTCCAGCACAAGTGGGACTGTTGGAAAATCATCAGAACCTATATACGTCACTTGTTCATTTCTCATTGACTCAAAACTCCTTGTAATTTCATCCTGTCATGGCATCATTATAGCATAATACAGTCCTTTCGGGCAAAGGAGCAACTTCAAAAAGTATAAAACAATGGGTGCTCCTTCTCACGTGAGTTCCTCTCCCATTTTTGTTTGTGTACAGAATGTCAGTACTGCCTCAATCTCAATGGTATGTCCTGTCTTTAGTACAAGTACAGGCAAAAGAGGGGATGCTAATATCCCTGAAGCTTGAAATCGGTAAAAACCATTACAGATGTTACAATTAATGTAAAGAGCAGATAGGAAGCCATTGACATCACGGTAAGCCGTTTTTTGATTGACGGAACTATTGTCTGAAGGCTTTCGAATTTATGATATGGCATGAGGATCCCCACACCTGTTCCGCCTACAACACCGACCAGCAGGGTGATATACAAGGCATAGCCGACGTAGTGATATTCTTTCTGGAGAATACAAAAAGGACACCGGTGGGTTGGCAACTCATAAAAATAGAGGGATATGAACGAAATAAGAGATGCTACCGACACTACGAAAGTAAAAATGCTTATCAATGCAAAAAAGTACCCGCCTCTGCCTCCTCGCATTAAAAAATAAAAACCAGAGATCATAGTCATACCCATAGCAAGGTAAAACGCTATCATCATGGGTACGTTGGGAAGGCCTGCCAACCCTCCCTGAATGCCAGAACCTTCGGTGCTAAAAAGGCTTCCACAGCATGAGGTGATGACATGGGGTCTTAGGTTTAAAAAATATGCCCCCTGCATGATTGCTTCAGCAATTACAAAAGGAGCAATTGCTGTAAGGAGGAGATATTTTCTTCGGATGAGGGGATAGTCGAATGCTTTATTGTCAGCGTAATTCATGACTAACCATGTCCCGCCAAGAACAAAGTTGATTATTTTTAATACCAGCGTAGGATAACCATAGCAATTCACATTCAGTGTTCCCGCTGCACACATGGCGCCGGTGAAAAGGGTGTTCAGCTTGTCGGCGGTGAAGATAAAGAGGAAAAGGGAGAAAAGCTGGAAGGCAAGGGCATAGGACATGACCGTAGAGATAAGGTAGGTCTTTTTTTCAAGATCCAACTGGCGCTCGCTGCCACTCCAGAGATTCCAGTGCCTCTGGATGGATATTCCATACCATACCGAATAGAGGACCATGCAGCTCACAAGTATGGAACCCGTACAGAGGGCAAGAACCGCAGGGTGCATGATCATTGATGGCTGCCCTCCAAAACCACCCTGCCATCCCTGAGTTCTACAACCCTCTCTACAACTGGCGATGAATAGATGAGAGGATCATGGCTTGCAATGAGGACCGTTTTCCCCTTTTCCTTCAGAGCAGCCATGGCCTCGATAAATTCTTGAGAGAGCCTGGTGTCAAGGTGAGCAGTGGGTTCATCAGCGATAATGACCTCCGGGTTGTTGATGAGCGCCCGGGCGATTGCCACTCGTTGCGCCTCCCCACCAGAAAGCCATTCAATCTTTGACGTTGCCTTGCCGGAAAGATTCAGTACTTCAAGGAGCCTCATGGCCCTGTCCTTGAGCGATGAATGTTTCTCGCCGGCAGGATATGAGGGAATCATGACATTCTCGAGAGCCGTAATGCCCTTGATCAGGTTAAACTGCTGGAATATAAAGCCAAAGGTTTTCCGTCTTATTTCCGTAAGGAACCTCTCAGGAAGGCTGGTTATCTCGCGGCCGTGGATGTAGACCCTCCCCTCGGTGGGCTTGGTCATGGCCCCTATTATGCTCAACACCGTGGTTTTTCCGGAACCGCTTGGGCCCTTCAAGACGGTGATCCGGAGCGGGTCGATGGTAAGACTTACGTCATCTACCGCAAGAAACTCGTTGGTATTGCCCTTGTTAAATATTTTTGTGACGCCATGAAGTTCAATCATTGCCTGGTCACAGCCTCATTACAGAATCAGGATCGATCGTTGCTGCTCGCCATGAAGGGATAATGGTCGCCGCTGTATAAGGGGCTACGGTGAGAAAAAAGAGAGCACATATCTGGTAGGGATCAACATAGGGAATGAGCGTAAACCGGGGATACAGGACTGACCACCCTTTGAGAACAAAAGTAAAGAAAAAAAAGGAACCAAAAAAAACGTGGATGTACGCAAGAATTACCCCAAGGAGAAAAGCGGAGAGGGATATGATAATGCCCTCACAGGATTTCATGGTAATAACCTCTGACGTCTCCCATCCCACAGCCTTCAAAATACCGATCTCTCTCTTTTCCTCGAAGCTCAGGCTTGATGCTTTATCCCATGCAAAGATCGCAAAAGCAAGGATTGCGCCGGTAAATATCACTACCAGCAAGCCCCCCCGCCAGTCGAAGATGGCTTCATAGGTGCGTAGAATCTCATCCCGGAGAATAGGCCGTGTATCGGGCAAGTACCGCCTGATCTTGTCTGCCACGACATTGAGCTCATTTTTGTTCCGAACCCGAAGGGTCATGTCGGTAAAAGAACCTTCGGGGATGGAAAACAATTTCCGAAAATCTTCTTCAGAGATTTCAACCAAGTCTGATGAGATAAGTTCTGACTCGTGGGAAAAAATATCTGCCACCTCAAGGGTTGTATATGTCCCATCTGAGGATTTGAAGGGCATGGTGTCTTCCTTCTGAACACCTGCAACCCTCGCAACACCTGCTCCAATGGTTATACTTCCAGCTTTTTCCCGGCTTGCATCGGTTACCACCACGGTGTAGTTGGCGCCTGTAGCCGGTTCAAAATAATATCCCCAGAGGCGACCCTTTACTGCAAGCACGCCTGGAATCTTCCTGATGTCATCCATATAACGTTCGAGTATCAGTTCATGCCTTCCTGCAATGACACGCTGAACAACAACCTCAGGGCTTCCCTGCAGTACGATCGATGCCTCCTTTTTGATTGAGTGGGAAAGGAAGAAAATCGATGCAAGGATGAAGACGATCAGGGTATAGACAATAACAAGGGCAAGGTTCTTGCCCCATCTCCGGAGAAGTGACGAAAGAGCAAAATCCAGGATATTTCTCTGCTTTTCAATCCAGACCATTGCGCATGAGGTGCCGGGGAGGCGCGATAAACGTACCCGATGGAAAATGTTCAAGGGAAAGGGGGTGATCCTGAAAAGCCGTGTTCAAGTCTGCCATGGAAGGATGCCTCGTATATCGTGCATCAGTGAAAAGGGAAAGGTCGGTAAGCTGGAGATCATTCACCATGTTGATTCGCTGAACCAGGGAGGGTAAGACCTTCTTCTGCTCAATATACGCGTGAGTAAAAAGAAGGGTGAGAACAAGGATATTTGCCGCTACACACCAGAGAAAGATGTTTGATTTTCTTTGTAACATCAATCGAGGCCCTTGATAACGGCAGGGGTTATATTCTGGAACGTAAGAATTTCTCTTCCTTTGTGGTCTTTTTTAAACTCCAGGGCTTCCTGGTTCTTTCCAAAGGGAATCAACTCTCTCCCCATGGGTCCGTAAACATCACTGCCGACCACATAGAAAGCAGCAAATCCATCAATGGGGAGAAGACTATAATAGTCGGTAACATACATGGTGCTGGCATCATCCATCTGTCTCTTCGGACTATACCGCTTAAGATTGAAGTAGAATTTGAACATGTCCTTGGCTCCATCAAAGAAAAATACCGTACCATCCTTAAAGACTATTTGGGAGAGCCAATCAGGATATTTTGCTACGAACATGCCACATACAGGGCACTTATCATTCGTTGAGGGAATTGATGGCTTTCTTTCGGCCGCAACGAGGTCCGAAAAGAAAAAGAAAAATGTGCCAACGAAGAGGACAAGAATGAACCCTCCCCTCTTTTGCCTCATCAACTCTTTTTCTCCATCTGCATCCGTTTCATCTTTCTCCGCTCACGGATCATCTTGGTGTCAGCGTAAATGTCCTCATAAGATGCTTTTATGGCCTGATCAAAGTCGGCAATCAAGCCCCCTTCCTTCTTGACAAAGGCGTCTGCATCCTCCTTCTTTTCAAAAGCCCACTTGGCCCTTTTTGTCATGACGCCGGGCTTGTTTCCCCCCATAACCCAGAATGCCTTCTCGGCATCAATAAGCTTCTTTGCATTGAAATCACCAACGTAAATGGTCTTCGGGGTTTTATCGATATGGATCGCAAGGTCTATGGCAGTACAGTGAAGGCTGCACAATCCGGCTTCTGTTCCATCATCATACACTACAAGCATACGGCTATGGGCAAACTGTCCTCTGTCCATACCGCAATGAGGACACGATTTGTGTTTGCTTACGTCGTCTATAGCGAAAAGATTGGTGTTGACTATCATCAGAAAGAATCCCAGCACAAACATTACACACAGTGTTTTTTTCGTCATAAGAAACCTCCATGGTAAATAACTATTTAAGGTGAACGCTACGAAATACTTTCAATATAAAACCTTACAACGGGAGAGTCAAGAAATCTAGCGTTCCGGAAGCATTGTATGGCCTGAAGACGCTGAAAGTCCTTGCAGCAAAGGCTTAAATGTCTTATTTTTTACAATGTTCGAGTAAAAATGATGTATTACGGGGGACAAATATTTTAGGAAATTTCTCAACCATTCGGCTTGCGTTCCTGATCCTCGCTATGCTTATGACGGCAACTCTCTCCCTTGCCAGGGATTTTACGGCCAGAAAAAAAATTGATGGATATACCGTGGAAATGGCAATAAACAGAAATCCTCCTATCGTAGCAAAAAACGAATTGAGAGTTGATATCAAAGATCCTCAAGGAAAACCTGTCAACGATTTAACGGTAATGGTAAACTACTACATGCCTCCCATGCCGGGGATGGCGCCGATGAATTATACCGTTAAAGCATTGCCAAAAAACAATGGCTACTTGGTCATCATGGATCTCATCATGGCCGGGCCCTGGAATATTGTCGTAAAAACAAGCGTTGCGGGAAAACGTCTGACCGCTGCATTCCCCATCGATGTAAGGTAAATAAAATTTCATACTAGGGGCTAGATATATGAAAAAAATTGCAGCACTATCGGTATTAATTCTTCTTGTACTCATTTATCTTGTTTACTCAGGCCTCCACTCAAAAAACACTCAGCCCGGGCAGGCAAGTCAATCAACTGACGCCTCGACAACACAAAGCGAACAGGCCGGAGATCGTGAACCTCAATCCGTTGAAATTCCTCTGGAGAAACAGCGGCTGATCGGTGTAAAAACCTCTGAGGTTAAGGTGCTTCCTCTCAGGAAGACACTCCGAACTATTGGCAGGGTTGAATTCGATGAACGAAAGCTTACAACGGTTAATGTCAAGGTTGAGGGCTGGGTAGAAAAGCTTTATGCCGACTACACCGGCAAATACGTCAAGAAGGGTGAACCACTCGCTGAAATTTACAGCCCGGAACTCACATCCACACAGCTTGAATTCCTGAATCTGCTGGAATGGAAGAAAGATAAGAGTCACCGTTTTCAGAGAAATATAGAATTCGAGTGGGGTGATCGGTATGGTACCACAGGGAAGATGATCACCTTCGATATTGATGCCATGATCCAGGTAGCAAAACAGAAGCTGGCCCTCTGGGAAATCTCGGAGGCAGAGATAAAGGCACTCGAAGATGGTAAGGGACCGCTTAAAACCATGACTGTAAGAGCCCCTTCAAGCGGTTATGTTTTTCAGAAACCTGCCTTCAAAGGCACGCGGGTAGCCCCAGGCGATAAGATTTTTGATGTTGTGGACCTCTCAAGCGTGTGGGTTATCGCCGATGTCTATGAATATGAAATCCCTTTTGTAAAAATAGGACAAAAGGCCCGCATCACCTTGAGCTATTTTCCCGGGAAAGAGTACATTTCAAAGGTTGATTTTATCTACCCATCCTTATCAGGACAGACCAGGACAGCAAAGGCACGTTTCGTCATCCCCAATCCAGGCATGCTCTTAAAGCCCCAGATGTTCGCAAATGTAGAAATGGATCTCGATCTTGGCGAAAAACTTGCCATACCTGCAACAGCCGTTCTTGACACAGGCGCGAGGCAGGTTGTATATGTCGACACAGGGGACGGATACTTCGCGCCCAGGCAGATCAAGCTTGGAGACCGTGATGATAGCATGGTAGAAGTCACCAGCGGGCTCAAAACCGGCGAGAAGGTGGCCTCCAGTGCAGTCTTTCTTATCGATTCAGAGGCAAAGCTGAAGGGCATAAGCCAATGATCGAACGAATCATTGTATTATGCGGTAAAAATAGGGTTGTTGCCCTCCTCCTTGTTGCCCTCTTCATGGGCTGGGGCTATTGGGCACTCACCCACGCTCCCCTTGATGCATTGCCTGATCTCAGCGATACCCAGGTGATCGTATACACAGACTGGCCGGGCAGGAGCCCTGACCTTGTAGAAGACCAGATTACCTATCCCATTACTTCAACCCTTCTCGCAGCGCCCAAGGTTGAGGCAGTGCGAGGTTTCTCCTTTCTCGGCAGCTCATTCATTTATGTCATCTTCAAGGAGGGAACCAACATTTACTGGGCGCGATCCAGGGTCCTCGAGTATCTACAGTCAGTTAGAGGCAAGATACCGGCAGATGTCAATCCCGTACTCGGCCCTGATTCCTCTGGTGTGGGTTGGGGATTTTCTTATGCACTGGTGGATGAAACAGGCGGCCACGATCTTTCAGAGCTGCGCACGCTCCAGGATTACGACCTCAAGCTTGCCCTTGAGAGCGTTCAGGGCGTATCCCAGGTTGCGAGCATCGGCGGTTTTATCAAACAGTATCAGGTCAATATAGACCCGAACCGCCTTCTCTCCTATGGCATCCCCATCAACAAGGTTATTGAGGTCATCCGGAGGAGCAACAGCGACATCGAGGGAAGGGTAGTAGAATTTTCAGGCGCAGAGTATGTTGTGAGAGGGAGAGGATACATTAAGTCCCTCAAGGACCTCGAGACCATTCCCGTGGGCAGTGACGGGTCTGGTACGCCTGTTTTTTTGAAGGATATTGCCAAGGTGAACCTTGGCCCTGAAATACGCCGAGGGGTTGCAGACCTTGACGGCAGAGGTGAGGTTGCCGGGGGTATAGTCGTTATCAGGTACGGTGAAAACGTGCTGAACGTAATAAACCGTGTAAAAGAAAGGATTAAGAACGACATTCAGCCGAGCCTACCCAAGGGAGTTCAGGTTGTAACCACCTACGACAGGTCCGATCTTATTTATCAGGCAGTGGGTACCCTGCGGAATGAGATAATCATGCTCCTCATTTGTGTGAGTGTTGTTTGTATTGTTTTTCTTTTTCACCTTCCCAGCGCAATTATTGTTATCCTGACCTTACCAGGCGCAATCCTCATCTCGTTCATATTTCTCTACTATCTGAACCTTACCTCGAACATTATGAGCCTGAGCGGTATCGCCATCTCTATAGGCGTCCTGGTGGATGCCTCCATTATCATGGTCGAAAATGCCCATAAAAAATTAGAAGAGTTCGGAGTTCGGAATTCGGAGTTCGGAGAAAATGAACTCAAAACTAAAAACTCAAAACTCAAAAATGATATAATCATCGATGCTGCAAAGGAGGTGGGCCCGTCCCTTTTCTTTGCTCTCATAGTCATAACAATTGCCTTTTTGCCGGTCTTTACCCTCCAGGGACAGGGTGGAAGACTCTTCAGGCCCCTTGCCTTTGCGAAGACTTTTGCTATGCTCGGAGCGTCCTTTCTTGCAATCACCCTCACCCCTGCCCTCATGACCCTTTTCATGAGGGGTAGGATTCGGCCCGAACAGGAGAACCCTATCAACCGCTTTCTCCAGCGAATCTATGAGCCGGCGGTGCGTTTCAGCCTGCAGTGGCAGAAAACAGTGCTCCTCGGGGCAGCTGCCCTGATCCTCATCACCCTATATCCTTTCTTTAAGCTGGGGACTGAATTCATGCCTCCCCTCTACGAAGGGGCCCTCTTCTATATGCCCGTTACAACCCCGGGCATATCCATTTCTGAGGCTTCCTCGCTCCTGCAGGCTCAAGACAGAATCATAAAAAAGATACCCGAGGTATCCCAGGTATTCGGCAAGGCTGGAAGGGCTGAAACAGCAACTGATCCGGCCCCGCTCGAAATGTTTGAGACGGTAATCAACCTCAAACCCCGGTCAGAGTGGCGAAAAGGCGTGACCGTGGAAGAACTCGCCCAGGAGATGAACGACGCCCTAACCATACCCGGCGTTTCGAATGCTTTTACCATGCCCATAAAAGCACGGATTGACATGCTCTCCACAGGTATAAGAACACCCCTGGGTCTCAAGATCTTCGGGCCTAACCTTGAGGAGATCGAGAACCTGGGCATCTCCCTTGAAAAACTCCTCAAGGATGTACCCCATACCAGGAGCGTTTACGCTGAACGGGTCAATACAGGTTATTTTCTCGACATTGCAGTAAAACGTGAAGAGGCGGCCCGCTACAACCTGACCGTTGATGATGTAAATGAGATCCTCCAGTCGTCCATTGGAGGGCTCAATGTCACCACCACCATTGAAGGGAGGGGACGGTTCCCTATAAACGTGCGGTATGCCAGAGAGCTCAGGGGAGATGTGAATACCCTGAAGAGGGTACTCGTACCTGTTACCCTCACAAGCAGTCAACCCGACCTTCCTGTCGTCACGGCTCCGGGAACAGCCCATGTTCCCCTTCAGCAGTTGGCAGATATCCGTATGGTCAAGGGGCCTACCCAGATAAAAAGCGAGGCAGGCATGCTCACAGCATACGTCTACATCGACCAGACAACAGAAGATATCGGGTCATACATCAAAGAGGCAAAAAAAAGGCTCGCACCCTTTAGAATACCTGACGGTTACCGTATCGAGTGGAGCGGGGAATACCAGAACATGGAAAAGACCCGTGAGCACCTGAAGACGGTTATTCCTCTTACTATCCTCCTCATCATCCTTATTATTCACTTTAGCACAAGGTCTTTTGTGAAGACCGGCATAGTACTCCTTGCCGTTCCATTCTCTCTCGTAGGCTCCTTCTGGTTTCTCTATATTCTCGGGTACAACATAAGCACTGCTGTCTGGGTAGGAATAATAGCCCTTGCAGGTCTCGACGCTGAGACAGGCGTTGTTATGCTCCTTTTTCTCGACCTCTCTTACAACCGGTGGAAAGAGGAAGGGAGGCTGAAGACCCTTTCGGATCTCCAGGATGCTGTAATGCACGGAGCAGTGAAAAGACTCCGGCCGAAACTTATGACTGTGGCAACAGATATAGGCCTCGTATTTGTTCTGTTCGATACAGGCATCGGTTCAGAAGTCATGAAGAGGATAGCAGCACCCATGATAGGTGGGCTCGTAACTTCTACCATCCTTGAGCTTCTGATCTATCCGGTCATATACATGATCTGGCGGAAGAGACAATTGTCGAAGGAACTTCCCGACTTCACAGACTAGGGAAGATAGGTTATCTCCAAACTCGGCCTTTTTTCTTTGAAGCGTGGCTTACCTGAATAGAAGATGATTGAATCTGCAGTTCTGTCTCCGTCAGTAGGAAGTGAAAAGGAGAGGCGCAATTGGGTAATGTCACCTTTGTTTATTGCATTGATTCCATTGACATTCAAAATGCCTGTTGAGATACCGCCAGTTACTCCGGAATTGGACATATCTGCAGCCTGCGGAGCAGAGGCAGGCTCCTCAAAATCAACCTTCTGAAGTCTTTTTTTGTTGAAGGTTCCCTTCATGACGTCTACAGAGAGGATACCAAGGGAAAGGGAGGGGTCGGCTCCAATAATACGCTTCCGGGTCAGCTTCAGAGTAGCAGAGAGAATCTCCGCGTTGACCGGTATTTGCGAAGTGTCAAAAGAGATTATACCTTTTTGCTGCCTGTTTCGACGGTCATCACCCACCCTCACCAGGCCTTTATGAACAAAACCTCCGATGCTCGACCCTCCGACAGATTCAACAATCCAACCGTCAAGTGCAGCATAAGACGTTACCGTTATAGTCTCTGCCGGTGTTCCGTTGAGAGCAAGAAAAGCATTTGATGCGTTTACAAGTCCATAGCCATAGGTATTGTCAGAGCCTATGGGCCCAAGTTCAAACGCTGTGGTTTTGAGCGCCTCTTCCAGCTGAGAAAGGGTGGCACTTGGGAATGCGCTCATGAGGAGGGCCATGGTTCCAGAAACATGAGGCGCTGAAAAAGAGGTTCCCGTTACAAACGTATACGGGAAAGGCAGCACTCCTCCAAATGTCAGGTCCGCAGTCTTTATGTTGACTCCTGGGGCCACTACTTCCGGAAATATCCTGCCATCGCACGCCGAAGGACCCCTGCCGCTGAAGGTCCCGACCATGAGCCCCTCATCTAAGGCCCCAACAGAAAAGCTATCCGGGTAATTGGCAGGACTCACGCTCGACGACGGATTGGGACCGCTATTTCCCGCTGAAAAAACCACAGCGATACCGGCAGCCTTCAAGGCCTGGATATCCGCTTCAAATTCTTCTATGCACTGATTAACAGAACCGTCAACGAGACCCCAAGAGCTATTGACCACATCAGGTGCATCATCCGTAGCAGGGTTGCCGTCAGGGTCGAGGAGCCAGTCGAATCCCTGATGGATAACGCTTAAGGAACCCTCACCCGCGTCATTGAAGATCTTTACTGCTATCCACAAGGCTCCTGGAGCAACACCGATATTTGTGCCTCCCGAAAATCCACCGACAATCACACCCATGGTACTCGTGCCGTGACCGTTGGCATCAAAGGGGGTCGAGTGTTGACCGTTAGGGTCATACCAGCTGTTTGTTCCACCTCTCCATGAGGTCGACAAATCGGGATGCAGTACATCTACCCCGGTGTCCATAGTCGCTACTACAATGCCCTGACCTGTATAACCATAATCCCAGAGCACCGGTGCCCGGACGGCATCGATATTCCATTCTGAGACTGCTGCCGCTCCTTGTTTGACCGGAGGGACAATCACCATAGAATCAAGTGTCACCCGCTCTACTTCCGGTTGAGCTGCCACTTCTCTGATTACATGGGCAGGCGCTGTGAAGGCCAAACCGTTTTTGATCACGAGAGAGCGCACCTTGGATGCTTTTCTGTTCTTAAGCAGGGTTTTTAGGGGCATCTGAGTGCGATCGGCTGTGCTCCTCAGTATCTCCAGTATCTGTTGCCGGTGAGACCTTCTTGAGATACCTCTCGCCTTAGCCTGTGTCATCCGAAGGGGGTCGGCCTTTTCTTTCAAGGTCACAATCACAGAAACCTCCTCGTCTGGAGACATTGATCCCAGAATTGCCTCGAGGTGAGGGGCGACAGGCGATGCATAGGCAAAGCTGGCCGCTAAACAAAAACATATTAGGGTGAATAACTCTTTCCAAGGCATTTTATCTCACCGAAAAACAACCCTAGATTTTTCTTCTCTTTCATTTCCACCTTCAGATTTCGTCACTTGGGGCTATAGCCCATTCCTCCTACAACCAGATGCTCAGCTCTGTAATCTCCAATAACCACCGTAACCTTATGGCCCGGCTTGATGTGATTGTTGGGATTCGCAAAAAGGATTGCATAGTTGCGGTCCTGTATAGGCTTTCTCGTCGACCGCATGGAACCGACCTTGGGAACAGTAGGAACAGCCATGACAGCCCCCGTATCCTCATCAATCAGAAGGGGCTTGATGGTCGAACTGAAAACGGGTGCTGCCTTCTCTGCATCGACCACCCGATATCTGAAATCAATAAAGAAACCCTCTGCCGTTGGCATTATTGTCAGCGGCTTTATACCCCACCTGTCCTCCATGCTCTTCCCGGAAGAGTTGGCAACGGGTCCCTCAGGTTGCTTGTCCGCATAACACACGGAGCATATTGCACACATGATGATGGGGATTAACAGAAATTTTAACGGAGACAAATAGAAGATTCTTTGCCTCCTGTTTGCGCGTTGCTCCGACATTTTTATAACCCTCCATGGGTGTTATTCTGTTCTCCAAAAAAACCGGGGGCGAATTCTGTGCCCCCGGTTATGAAACTCACTCAATTCACGCTCTACGGAACAATCTTGAACGTCTTGTTGCTTATATCTGTCAAACTTAGATCGGTGTTACTTGTTATCACAACCTGGTAGCCTGTTCCCTCTGCAATCCCAGGCGCCACCGTCCATTCAAATACTCCATTTCCTTTGCCTCTCTTGTTAGGCGTCCCTGCAAACGCAGCATCTTCTATCCCTGCCACATATTGGTTGTTCTGATAAAGGTCAATCTTGATTGTTGGTCCAGGATCAACCTTGAATTTCCATTTAATCTTATAAAGCTTGCTCTTTTTGACTTTTCCCTTATTCGGTCTCTTGAGCGTTAGATTAGTTGATGGCGTGGGGCTTGCGAGGGTAAAGTTCGCGGTCACATTCTTCGCTCCCGTCATAGTAATGAGGCACTCATTGGCAAGGGTCAACGAGTCACAGCCAGTCCAGCCATTGGGAGAGGGATTCAGCTGCGAACCCTGGTTGGCTTCTGCCACCAATTTGACCTGTGTCCCTGCAAAGTATTCCTGCGTGCAGTCGGACCCAACCACGGAGGAATCGCAAAAAATTCCGCCGGGCATTGTTACAGCCTTCACCTTGCCTGTTCCTGTTCCACCATTTGTTGCCACAGTAAGAAGATTACCTCCTGGTCCTCCAACCTCAAGATAGGTCATCATGCCGCCGGGGGCCTGAGACGCGTTGCTGAGGTAAAGCCTGCGATCGTACAGAGGAATATAGCCTGCCGCTGCCGGATTTGTGAGAAGGGCATCGAAGGTTTTACCTGCGTGCAGATCAACTGAGTAGCGGTTGAACCTCAGGTTTGCCGCTTTCAGGTATCCGTCCTCTGCGATAACCTGCATGTACTGGTTCTGGAGTAATGGGACATACGTGTCTAGACCAGCGTTGGCGAATCTCAACAAGGTTGTACTCCCGACAGCTCCGATGGGAATGGTGTTGCCGGCAGGAAACGCCTTGCCGTTAATAAGAAAGTACTTTGGCTTGTAGTCATTGGTGCTGGGAATTGTGGGTACTGGCGCAACCATCAGGACATCGTCGGCCGAGTTATGGATAGCGGGATCGATCTCGCTGAAGAGAAGCGTCACCTCCTGGGCAGGCGCAGGTATTCCCGTATAGGGAGCTCCTCCGGCGGCCCTTACAATAAGTACTCCGTAAATGCCCATCTGAACTTGCAACGAGGGATGTGTTCCGCTGTGGATCAGGTACGTCCCCGGCTTAAGATTATTCCATGTATAGGTCGTTGGTGCTCCAGGAGCACCGGGTAAGCCGGGTGGAGCCTCATGAGCAAAGGACCTGACCCTATACTTGAAAGCAGGATCTTCCGGATCTGATGCGTTGGCAGGCGTCGGTCTGCTTCCTGTTGCCGTCGCACTCGTGTACGGAAGTGCAATATCGGCAAACCATACCGGACCGGTATTATTCGACAGAACCTGGCCCGGTATTGTCAGCGAGACCGGTATGGACAGTTCATTGGTGACTGTAATAGTGAGATTGTCACCCACTGCAGCATTAATCACAAAGGACCCAGGTGCTAGTAGTCCTGTCTCAGGGGCCACGGCAGTACTGTCGGCAGGTAGCCACATCTTGATCGTGCCGGCTGGGCAGGACACTGCCGGGGTGCCGGTCGCCGCTGTGACGGTACCGTCAGGCATGGATATACAGGCATGTTTGATCGTAATATTTGTCGGCCCTACCGGTTGAGCACAAGCCTGCCAGACCATTCCGATGGTGAGGAAGATGGCTATAAGTACCCGCGCTGCGTAAGCATTTGTCAGTATTTTTTTCTTCATGTTATCCTCCTCCCCTTACTCTACTATCATCGTCGATGGGGCGATGACGACCAGGAACGTTGCCATGCCACCCGGGAAGATATTGTTGTTGGTAAGCTCTTTTTCATTGTGCGAATGCTGCATGAAGAAGAAACCACCCCAGGGGTTGAAACCACCCTCACCCGGAGGTAGTGCTCCGAGGGCGCCCAGGAAGGGGCTGCCACCCCAGAACTGGCCGAAGGTCAGGTCTTGCAAACTCGGCAGTCTCACCGGGAAGAGTTTGCAGTGGTCTGCCGGATCTTCCCAGGGCTCTGCTGGCTGAGCAGCACAACTATCCAGAATACCATTATTATTGTTATCAATGTCGCCGGGACCCGGAAAGTCACCGAGAGGCGGATTGTCCACGTCATCACCATGACCCACAACGTCCCAACCGACCGCTACTGGCCTCCACGTCATGATTGCATCCACCGTATCACCCGGATAAACAACGGTGGTGAAGGCATTGTTTGACAGATCAGCACCCGCGCCTGTACTCAAAAAACGTCCCTGCCTTCCAATGATAAGGTGATGATTGCCGTGGGTGTGCATGGGATGGGGATCCCTGCTTGCATTCACCATCCTGTAGAGAATAGTCTGGCCGGGGTTCATCATGACGAAGGCATCATAAGGCTGGTTCTTGAGCCATGGTGCACCGGTTGTCGATAATGTATCCGGAAGGGTCCTCCCATTAATGAACCAGTAAACATCGTGGTAGTCGGTGAAATCAATATTCGTAAAGTTGCCTGCCTTTGCTTTGTCGTGAACACGGGCATCCATGTCGGTGAGGAGTAGGAGTTTCTCGTGCACATAGGCACTATCAACGTGTCCGTAAGCAATCCTGTTTGTGACTGCGTTATAGCCTGTGGGCCGGACAATGATCACCCCAAGGAGTCCCATTTCAACCTGCAGCGGTGGATTGGTTCCACTGTGATACAGGAAGGTGCCTGGCTGGGAGGCCGTGAACGTGTATGCAACAGTGGAGGACCCATTATCAGCCGCCACTTCTCTTGTCAGCAAACCGGGCAGGTCAGTACCTGGAACAGCCGCTGCTGCCGACACCGCAATACCGTCAACAACGAGCGATGTCGGGACGGGAAGTGTGTTTTTCAGGTTGATGGTTACAGTGTCACCCTGATTAACTATGATAGTGGGGCCAGGGTACTGGGGAACACCACCTTCGACCCCGTAGAGCCACATGTAGACGGAGTTGCCATCACCGGTTGTGATAGTGCCGGTCCCTGTGATGAGGTTGAAGGCAGGGTTGGGAGACGTGCCTGTAATACCGGGTATATCGTATGCTCCTGCCATAGGCGTGGCTACTAGTATAAGCAGCATGGCCAAACAGGTCAGGAAGTTTCTTTTTCGCTTAAAGTTCATCATGGCCATTCCTCCTCTATAATGGGTTAACGACTATTTCAGTCATCATGCCGCCGAATTCTTGTTTATCGTTTGTAAGCTCGTTGAGGTTTGTGCTGTAAAGGAAGTAGGTGCCCGCCGCCACTCCGGCAAGATCAATTATGAGGTCATACGACTCGCCACCCCCAATATTGACCGAATTCACGGTCTGGTAGAGTGATAACCCTGCAGGCAGGGCCCGGCCCCTGAAGATGTTGGCGTCCTTTGCCACAATCTGCATGGGGAGTCCCGAGGCACTGATGGTGTACAGGTCGACTGTAGCCACGCTCGAAAGCCTGATCAGCAAGCGTTGTCCCACTGTCGCGGTGATCTTCGCAGGCAGCTTCTGAGAGGAATGGGTCTCATAAGGGGTATTCGGGAAGCCACGAACGGCCCGCTCGTCGATCTTCTGCTGGGGCACCGGCAGGAAGTTCGGGTTAACTGTGTCAGGATACCCTCTGCCATTGAATAACGGATAGGTGTCCAGCATGTCCGCAAAGGGCAAAGGCTGAATGTTCTGGTTCGCGTCATGGAACCTCGGGTCGAAGGAGATGACCTGGACAGGATAGTCCACATCAAACCGTGTAGAATTGTCCGTGTCATTGTAAGCAAACCTGTTAGGTGCCACGCCGGTATCCTTCAAGGCCCTTACGATAAGGTTTCCGAGCATGCCCATCTGCATGTGTTCAGTAGCCTCAACGTGGCAGTGATAAAGGAATGTCCCTGCCCGGCCTGCAAGGTTGTAATAATAGGTAAGACTTGCCCCTTGGTTGATTGCGACACTCACCATGGGCTCACCGTCGAAAACCGTTGCTGCATTAGTGAAGCCGTGGAAGTGTACGGTGTGGGGATCAAAGAGATCAGGCCTGATGGGCATCGGCGCCGTGGTCAGGGTAAGGTAAAACTCCTGGGCCTCACGCATGTTAAGAGTAGGTGACGATGTCTCGGCACCTAGGAGTCCGTCACCCATTACGGCAGCGTCCGCCTCGGCCTTCGTGGCATACACTCCATTCGGTGGATAGAGATAGGTCACATCGTGAAAACCGAAAATAAACATCTCGTTCGGTGCTGCCGCAGTGCGGTCAGCCATGAGCGCAAAGCCGTCGCCGGCAGTTATGTGCTTGCAGGCAATGTTGCGGGCCCCCACGTTGCACTCAATGTTCCCATTCGCTTTCTCGACATTTGAAGCAGTCGGGTCGTCCAGGCACGGGCACTGAAAAGACACGTGTGCCCAAACTGGAAAAAAACCGAACGCGACAAGCACCAGAAGAATTGTCTGGGTGATGATTCGTTTCTTCTTCATCGTATCGCTCCTTTCCTTCTTTAATTTTATGGTCATGTATCAATCCCTTCCTATTTTCATCTCACGGGAGCGACGGGGAAACCTGTCGCTCCCGTTTGTCATCAGTTATTGTATTGGCGAGATCCTGATCGGGAGATCGCTCTCATCTACCGCTACCGCACTTCCTCCTGAGAGGAGTCTCACTCTGATCTTTGCTCCCTCAACAGTCTCCGTCACTTCAGGAACTGTCCAGGTGACCTGATACTCCTGGCCCGGAACCGGGTTCGGAATCAGGAAGGGATTGCCCTCTGCAATATTGGCCGGCTTCCACCCTTGGCCTTTCCCTTTCTTGTTAGTTTTCAGAGCGATGTCGATCTGAACCCCCGTAACAGGCGCCCTTGTCTGATTGAACCTGAAGTTGATGCCAAAAGGCGGCGCAATGGTCAGGCCCGATGTAACCTCCACCACCGCTTCGGAAGGATAGAGCACTTTCACCACCTCAACCTCAAAAGGCTCGGGAGATATATCCTGCCCGATCAACGCCTTGCCGTTAAAAGCCTGTATTCTCAGCCGCGTCTGAGGCATATTCTTCTTCTGGACAGGTACAACCCAATCGAAGGTCGTCCCGGTCAAAGCCTCTGCACCGGGAATTTTCTTCCAGCTCTTGCCATTTTTATACGATACCATGAGCTTGTAAGTCACACCCTGCGGGAAGGTTGCTCCAGGCGTCCATGTTAGGGTCAGCGTTTCACCTGTTTTCACAACCTGTGTGCCGCCAGGCCCCGTAAGCTTCAGGTCACCGAAGGTCACCGTTGGAGGAGGATAGAACTGATCCGCACCTGTGTCCGCAGGAAATGCCCGTGCCTCGCCATCATAATCAGTGGTAACCTCGGGGATAGCAGGATTCGGTGCAGGGGCAATCCCCCTTACGAGGGAACCTTCTTGCAAATGATAATCTCCCCTTGGTCCAATTGGCGTAAAGGACACCTGGACCGTGTTGCCACCCTCACCCGGAGCAGATGCGCTCTGGAGCGTGTACACAAAGTCTTCCGCGAAGAGGGGGTTAACACCTCCAACATTGCCGTTTCCTGTATAATCAGTTCCGTCCGGCCCGGTAAGGCTTGTGAGAACGCAGTTGGCCGGATTCAGTGCTACAGCTCCCGGATCAGGTCCCTCAACGATACTATTGAAGATCTGGAGGTCCCAGAATGAGTAACCAGCCGGGTTCGTTGGGTCAGGGAAGAGACCCACCAGTGGGTTGTTCGGGTCCGCCTGGTAACCAAACGATGCGTTGTGCCAGATGATGTTGTTCTGGAGCAGCGGGTTCGCATATGTCTGGCCAGAGATTGCGGCTAGTCCACCCGTGTGGACCCCGCCCACAACACCGGCGCCTGTCGGCACTGTTGGCTGACCTGCACCCACGGGAAGAAGCGCGTTGGCCCCTGTGGCGGTGCTGCTGTTGTTGGCAATGGTGTTGTGAACGATCCGCACCTTCGCTGCGTCTTCAAGAAAGATACCACCGCCAACCCATCCTGCCACGTTGTTGGCAATCATATTGTTGAATATATCAATGCCGTACCAGTTTGCAGAGTCTGCCGAGGCCTGGACATCAAGCCCATTGGCAAAGGATATGATGATACCACCGCCTTTGCCATTGCCTGCGATATTACCCTGAATAAGGTTATCAAGCACCTTCACATTGCCGGTGCCAGGGCTCAGCACTGCAGGCAGCAGAGCCGGCTCGCCCCTGATTATGATGCCTCCTCCTTCACCTCCCTGTATACTATTGAAGGAGCTCTCATTCAGGAGTATCTTGTTGCGTGCGATCAGCCCATTGTCGCTCAGACCCACATGGGAGATACCTGCACCTTTGCTTGTCGTGAAGTTGCCGCATATGTAGTTGTCGGTTACCTGATAATTTGCTGTACCGTTGTGTATGGCAACACCACCGCCGCCTGTTGTGGCTCCCACGGAGCCGTTCATCAGGATCTGGTTGTGATGAATTTTAATGTTATCATTACCATTGCTGCAGTAGCCAGGTGCACACGACACATTGGTCAGACCTGGCGTTCCGACTCTGATACCACCACCGTAAGCACCGGCATTGTTCATTATCCTATTGTTGCTGATCTGCAGGTAGTGGGCAAAGCCATTGACCGTGATGCCGCCGCCGCTTGTGGCAGACGACAGAAAGAAACCATCGATCCTGGCATTGTCATCCTGTACAAAGAGACCCTCATTCGGAATTACCGTGAGGGCGGCAAACTCAAGATGGAGCTGAAGGTTCTCACCGGGCACAAGCTGTGCCTGGCCTGCATTAATAAGAGCCTGAACCCTTTCCTGAAAATTCTGGAGATTCTCGGGCAGTGTAGGGGCGGCGTTGATAATCGTTGAGAAGGCTGATGAACCCTGCAGCTTTACCTTCTTATTCACGATGAAGTTTCCAACGTACGTACCAGGTCGTACGATAATCAGATCGCCTGGGAGGGCGGCGTCTATTGCCGCCTGGATCGACTGACCGGGTTGCACGGTCCTCAGGCTCTGGCCGGCAGGCAAAGGACCTATGGTCACGGTAATCCCAGTCACCGCCTCTAGATTGTTGTCACCCCGGATAATCTCGAGCTGACCTGTGGTGGTACCGGCCGGCACATTCACGCCGATGGTCTCATTGGTCCATGTCACATTTGCAGGCGGGATGGTAACCCCGTTGATTTTTACCGTACCTTCCACCGAACCGAAACCATAGTCACGGGTTACAGTGGGGGCGCAGGTCGGATCGAACCTCACGTTGCAGTCAGGATTGGGAAGAGTCACATCCCCAGCTGAAAGAATGGTCAATGTCTGTCCTGCGTTCACGATAGGTCCCACAGCACCGGGTCCTGTAACGTCCCTGATGACGGGCAAACCGTCTGGCTGTTCACAGTCCAGGGTGGCATTGAAGATAGCTGTAAAGGCAGCCACAGGAATGACCGGCGTATCGAGATAGGTGGTCCTGGCTGGCCAGAAGTCAAAGGTATAGCAGGTGAGGCTGAACCGGTTATCAAAGTACGGATCGGTAATGAACCTGCCTTTGTTGACCGGATCGGGAATTGGTCCGGGATGGTTAAGGCAGAGTCTCAGCATCTGAGGGGAAACACCTGTAGGGATGGCAGCATTGACTGTGTAGGTTGAGGGAGCAATGAAATTGTACGTGCCGAACTGATCAGTATAAACCCGCGTGAGCTCATTACCGTTAAAGTCCTGCACTGAGATAGGCAGCCAGCTTGCGCCCGCCTTTTCACCTAAAATCGGGTTGTTGGGATCAAGGGTGACTGCCACGTCGTTGTTGATAAGACCAACACCACGGGCAGCCTTGGGCACCTCTGTATAGAAATGAAAGTCTGCAGCCGCATTCTGCATATCGGCGAGCGGGATCTGTTTCATGGTGCATAGCGGCGTGGTTTGACCTGCCCTGGGGGCCGGAATCTGGGCACTGGGGAAGAGAGTCAGGAACTGGGGCACCACGTGGGTTGCCTGTTTGTTCGCAGGTGTACCAACGCAGGGAAATGGTATGGCCAGTGGACTCGGAGTATAAGAATCGCCGAAATCGACATTCCTGTCCTCTTCTTTCGCCACCTCGTAACCAGGAGGCAGAACCGCCTCGACTATGTAAGTCCTTTCTCCTGGCAAAGGCGTCTCCACAGAGGGATTCCCAAAAGTGAAATACGTTGTAAAGGCCCAACCGCCGTCAAAGACACCCGGCCTCACCGTGTTCCAGGTCTGCAGTGTCTCTGAGCATTCTCTGATGGGCTGGCCGTACACGAACTGCACATCACCTTGGCAGCCGACAGGCATGTTGTCATCCCAGCTGTCAGACGTAGCGATATTCAAAGCATCCCCGCGACTGAACACATTGTTGCCGCTGCGGTTGATGTCTTCATTACCCTTTTTTCCTGTCCATTCAGGATTTGGAGTTCCGTCGTCCAGGAATTGATACTGCGGCGCCCACTGAAATGGATAATTATCCACGTCAGCAAGCTGGATAACACCGTTACCATCGGCATCATCAATCACACCGTCATTGTTCCAATCTGCATACAGGTTGACCTGTACCCTGGGTATACCTGGCTCCCAGGGGTCCGTGGCCGCCTGCCGAGGATCGTCTTCGGCCCGGGTCGTCGCATAGACTATCACACCCGATATGCCACCGTTCTCCCCGGGCTGATAGTCGACCTTGCCCCAGTCGATGATATTGGTCTGATCGGCATAGATCGTCGTTGCCTGAGTGAGTACCATACCCTGCTCGAGCCGCGCCAGGTTGTCACCCCTGAAGGGATGGATGATTTGCTGCCCAACGGCGGCGCAGAGTACATCATCAGCCGTGCCGGCGAGTTGGTCTGCACCATAGTCGGCAATCGTTCCGCCTGCAACGTCGGACGCTGTACAGAACTGGGGCTGAGGGTTCAGTTTACCGTCAAAGGGAGGGTCCGGATTTACAGTACCACCGTCATCGACGATGATGGTCGCTCCCGTTGCCTTAAGGCGGGCAAAATCGACCTCAATGACATAGTTCCTGAAGAGAGGAAATACTTCGTTGAGGGCCCACTCACCATTCAGGTCGGAAACCGTTGCCTGGTAGATGGTGCCGTCCCTCCAGCGGAGGTTGATATTCTGGCTATGAATCCCAACCTCACCCGGTTCCCTGTATCCGTTCTGGTTTGTGTCGTAAAACACAGTTCCTTCGATGTTTCCGAACCAGGAGTTCATGAAGATGGTATCCGTGAGGTCAACAGGAGTCCCCGCGGCATCAATTGTAAAACTCGTAAAATAGAAAATATAATCGAGGGGGACATCCCAGGCCACCAACTGATAGCTTCCGGGAGGCAGGCCTGTAATGGTGAAAGTGCTATCTTGATTGCATGGAGCGGCATAATAGCCAACTGTTGCGCCGGCTTCGAGGGCATTGATGCCAATCCAGCACTCACCCACCAGGGGTCCGGGGGTAATACCGAATTGTGCCTTGGTGGAATGCACCTTCCTTATATTGCCTGATACTGTTGCCGCAGGGGCAGCAGGCTGCAGGGCACGCAAAGTAGCAAGATTGTCGAAGCGCTGCACAAAGCCCAAGAACACATGGGGGAAGGCCGGACCAAACTCGATAAGCCGGTTCGGCTCATTAGCCTTGACCCAGGAATCGACACCGGGTGTTCCCTCAATGGTTGCCGTTTGAACCCAGGTCTGGCCAGGAGGCGGCACAGCGCGTGTACCATACTTTCCCGGAGGAATGAATTTAATAAACGCTTCACCAACCTGGCGGCACTCCCTCGGCATGGTGGAATAGTCAAGGGGCAAGGCGGCCAGCCATGCATTGTAGGTGTCTACTTCAGCCTGGTTGCAGGTTATGATCTCGCCCGTACCGGGAACCTTGATAACCGGCGTCCCGTCGGCATTGAACCGGAAGGTACCGTCGGAATTGCGGGCGTATTGAGTGCCGAGTTGGTTACCAAAGGCATCCTGCGACACAGCCCCCGCAAAATCAAAAAGAAGGATGGAAAAATCGGCAATACCAGGCTCGGCAGGGAAATCGGGGGCATTATTGATGGGTGCGATGTCGTGAAAAACATACACCGAAATCTGGGCTGTACCAACTACCTCTTTCTTATTCACCACCACCGTCACATCATTGACCCCGGCCTCGACCAGCTTGCCGCCCATGGCAAAGCGGGGGCCGCCAGTGGTGGCGGCGTCGGGAAGCACCGAAACAAGATATCGGTTGGCTGAACTTACATTAATGTTTGCCGAGCTCGTGCTCGAGCGCCCTTTAGTGGCAACAGGCGAATAGGTACCGTGGATGTTCACGCCCAGGGTCCTGGCCGAAAAGGTACCCGGCGTGACCACGTTGGTCGTATCCTCTTCCACGAGCCATTTGAACCCGTTCACAGGATTACCATCCTGGTCAACAACCTTTACCGTGAATGCTTGCACGATCGCAGGCATCCAGACCAGGCATGCCACAATCAATGCCAGGCAAAGCACAAAACATTTACCATCCCTCTTCAAGCTTCTCTTTTCCAACATGTGCGCCTCCTCTGACGATTCATAGAATAATAGAAGATACTTTAACCAAAAAACATCATTACATTCGTTGTGCACAAAAATCCCGTAATTACCTCATCTCTTAAACGTTCTCTAATTGATTCCATATTTTCCATGCCCCAGCCCTTCAACACCGGCATCACCTTGCACCAGCAAACGTTGTAGAGCGGGCAGCAAATCACTTTGCATTAAACGTTTTGGTATATAAACGTTCACTCCACAAGCAAAGGCATCTTTCTGATATTGGTCATCCTCATGCATGGTGAGGATAACAACCTTAGCCTCCGGAACAGACTGTTTGATTAATTGTGTAGCTCTTATCCCATCCATCTCCGGCAATCCGATATCCATAATAACCAGTTTTGGCAATTGTGCCTGAGCAACCACTACTGCTTCTTCTCCGCTTTTTGCTTCAACAACACCAAAATCAGGAAAAACAGCTTCAAGCCACTCCTTCAACAAGCATCGCACTTGATCATGGTCATCAACGACCAATATGCAAGGCCGCTCGGTTTGACCACAAGAAAGTTTCACCATTGAACTTTTACTCCTTAAATCAGAGATAACCCCTTTGCAAGAATAAGTCTGTAAGGAGATTTTGACTTTTCCTGTAAGGAAATTCTGAGAAAATAATCTTCGTTCCTCCTGCACGAACTCCATGTCTGTCAACATCATCACATCATCTCTCCTGCAGCTCATTACAAGACTTGTGCCTTTCACCTAAAATTCTGTTATATTTTTTATTTGTCTCGTAATATTAATGTGTTGCCATCTTTCAATCCTTCTTACCTGGATTCCTGGATTTTGAAAAACTCATGTATTATGGAAGATTTTGTCTTCTCAGGCAGGACAAAATCTTGTATGGCTGGATTTGGATATATCTTTAATTTGTCCAACCTTTTACCTGACGACACTGTAAATTTTTTTGAAAGAACTGAATAGAGAGATATCTCGTTATCACTTACAGAGATGTTATCCCATGTTGAATTGCGAACTTTATGAGACTTGACAAATCGTTTATGCAGAGTTTCTGCATCAATCTACTTCTGTAGGTTTCTACTGTCTTCGGAGAAATAAAAAGGGTCTGAGCGATATCAGCACTTGACTTTCCTTCAGCAACAAGCTGGAGAATTTCACGCTCACGGGAGCTCAGTTTTGAAAGCGGGCTGGTTGGCTCAACAATTCCTCGATGACTGATGTATTCATCAATCATCTGGTCACCTATTTTTTCGCTCAGGTACCTTTTGCCGGAATGGACAGAGCGGATAGCGTTTATGACTTCCGCACCTGCTGATTCTTTGAGCAGGTATCCGTTAGCGCCCGCCTTAAGGGCCTGAAAAATGTGTTCGGAACTTGAATGCATGGAAAGAATGATTACCTTTGTGGTAGGGCAATTCTCCCGGATTTGTCGTGTTGCCTCAATCCCGTTCAATTCCGGCATTGCCAGGTCCATAACCACAATATCGGGGTTGGTGCGCAACGCCTGTCTGACCGCCCCCCTGCCGTTGGAAGCTTCATCGACAACCTTCATGTCGCTCTGGGTTTCTATGAGGAGACGAAGTCCGTCCCTGACCACTGCATGATCATCGATTATGATCACTGATATGCTCATTGTTCTACCTCCACAACTACCCTTGTGCCCTTGCCGGTTCGTGAATCAATATGAAACCGTCCACCTATGCGGAGAGCCCTCTCATTCATCGCTGAAAGTCCCCATGACTCCGCACTGTTGTTTGCAGGAAAACTCTTCTTTATAAATCCTTTTCCATTATCGAGAATTGTCAAACATGTACGACCGTTTTCTGCATCAAGATGTATGTCTACACGAGAAGCGCCAGAGTGTTTTGCAACATTGGTGAGGGCTTCCTGGGCGATACGAAAAAAAGCATTCTCAATGGAAATACCAAGCCTTCCTCTTGCGTCATCACCATCGACATACACGATGATGCCGGTCCTTGTAAAAAATTGGGCGCCATACCATCGAAGGGCAGATAGAAGCCCATAGTCATCAAGCGCAGAAGGCCTCAGCTCAGCCATTACATCCCGTATGCGTGCGGTGGTTTCACCAACTAAGTTGAGGCAATCGTCAACACGGGACTGCGTATTACCGGTCGCATCATGTTGAATCCTGGCCTTTAAAATGTTCAAGCTGATCCCGAGAGCAGTCAGATTCTGCCCTACTTTGTCATGGAGTTCTCTAGCCAGCTTACGACGCTCGGATTCCTCAGCTTCCCCAAGGCGATAGGTGAGCTCTCTCAATTGTTCATGCTTTTCCTTAACTGTTTCATAGAGACGGGCATTATCCACGGCAATTCCGATCTGACCTCCAACGGAAACAAGAAAGTCAACTCCACTATCGACCAATTCCCCAAAAGTGTCCGGTAATGCCAGATACAGGATTCCCACCACTGAGTTTCTTGCCCTCAGTGGTACACATACATCTGCTCTTTGATCAAGTCCATGGCAACGCCTCGTGTGACGTCTATCAGTGCCTTTTTCGTGTGAGATAATCAAATCGTCACGAGAAAAGGCCAATCCACAGAGACATTCACCTGCTTTGACAGGATTTGAAATGCATGGGTGATTATCCGGTATTCCTTTATGAACGATTACAGATAACTCTGATGAATGGTCGTTTAGAAGAAAGACCATACCACCCGCCTCACCCCTGAAAAAACTGAGCTTGAGAAGCTCTTCAAGGACATTGTTCAGCATTTCCTTTAACTCCAGCGATTGGCTTACATTCTTTCCAATCGTGTTAATAGCAACAAGTTCCTGATTGCGGCGCTCCAATTCCTGTTGTGCTTGTTTGTAATGACTAATGTCACGGGCTGCAGCAAAAACCCCTTTCACCTTCTTTTCGTTGTCCAAATAAACAGATGCGTTGTATAGAACCGGGGTCAGATTTTCATTTCTGTGACGTATGGTGAGCTCAAAATCGCGGATAGATCCTCGTTGCAAAACTTTTTCGTATATGTCCCGCGCACGCTGAGGATCCGTGAAGTATTGGGAAAAATCAGTGCCTACCAACTCTCTCCTCGTGTATCCGGTAACTAGCTCGGTGGCAGCATTCACATCGTTTATGAGTCCATTGACAGTTATCGTCACGAGGGGATCAAGGCTCGCCTCGATAAGACTCCTGGCATATGTCTGAGATAACAGTTCTGCCCTCTCGGCGCGCATCCTCTCGATCCTTTTGCCTTCCGACAGTCGATGGATTTTCCGTATCACAAAAAAAGCAAGAACGGTAGCTACGAATGAATCAAGGATGATCGTTGCCATATGCGACTCAAGAATCTCAACTCTTGGGAAAATATAGTGGGTGATAACAAGATACAGTGCCGTTCCTGTCATGACACCACAAAGGATCAGCAGGAAAGAGATAAGGCTTGTCTTGGCCAACAGGGTTTTTTTCTTTGTCTTGTCAACGTGTCGCGGCAGGTCTTCTGTTTTTAAAGCATCTTTCTTTTTATCTTCGCCCATCATTATGAAACTCATTCTCAAAATATTCTAACAAAAAAATAAGATGTGGCACACGTACATAAATCACCTTTGTTCATTATTATAGTAAAGTATAAGGCTCTGTGTTCCATAAGTCTACCGCCTTTGGGGCCCATGTTGTCCCCGAATGTTTTCCATATGGTCGAAGGAGGACCGCTTCGTTTGGACGGTCGTCCCTCGTCCTTCGGGTGTTTCACATCGGTCCTTTGAACCCTCTAATCCTCTAAACCCCTAATCCTGGAATCCTTCTCTATTCGCCTTGTAAAGCTGGCCTTCCTGTGGTAATGTTAACGTTTGAGATTGAATGGACGCGATAGATATAACCTTCGGTGAACCTTATATTATCCATATGTTTTGATAACTTTCAATAGAAGCAAGATTAAGGGTTGAGAGGTGTGAGGACTAGCCCATTCTTGGGCGCGAGGAGGAGGCTCCACGGACTTTGTTCGTGGAGGGGGCGACGCAAGCCCCAGTAATGGATAGGATTAAGGAGTACAGGGATAAGGATTAACTAGCCCATTCTTGGGCGCGAGGAGGAGGCTCCACGGACTTTGTTCGTGGAGGGGGCGACGCAAGCCCCAGTAATGGATATGAATGA
>Ga0105103_10000030_pt1 | contig 60983 bp, 69 predicted proteins | sample PPLLaktember2015_2_FD_79107 | JGI IMG/M metagenome (GOLD analysis project Ga0105103, IMG submission 79107) | Freshwater sediment microbial communities from Prairie Pothole Lake near Jamestown, North Dakota, USA - PPLs Lake P7 Core (6) Depth... | ecosystem: Environmental > Aquatic > Freshwater >...
GTATTCGGAGACTTCTTTTGGTAACTCAACCACGCCTATTCCCCGCATTCATTGATGGACAATAACTGTTCACGGGGCAACCTACGCAAAGCTGTCGGCGCGCTTTGCAGAATTTTCTGCCCAACGCTATTAAAAGCAGATGCACCGCCAAGAAGTCTTTGACCTCAAACCGCTGCTGCAAGGCTAATCTGACTTCTTCGTAGCCGCCGTCTTTGGGCGCCAGCCCCAGCCGCTTCGACACGCGATTAACATGGGTGTCCACGGGGATGGTGGGTTGGTTAGCTGAAAACAGAAGCACAACGTCTGCGGTTTTGGGTCCGACACCGGGTAACTCCATAAGCATTTCTCTCGCTTGCGCCAATGGAAGCGACAAGACATATTTTAGGCTGCCTTGAAATTTTTCGAGTATGATTCTTGAGGCGGTCTGGATGGTTTGGGCTTTGCTTTTGTAGAGTCCACCTACACGTAAACATGTTTCCAGCTCCTGAACTGGTGCGTTTGCGAGTGCTTGTGGTGTGATTGGGAAACGACCAGACAGGTTTTGGAAGGCGCGTGCGGTGTTGATATCGGCGGTGTTTTGAGAAATAATCGTGACTACAAGCGTTTCGAAGGGATCATGGCGGATTTTGACTATGCTGGGTGAATCAAGGGCGCTTTTTAATTTCGCAAGTATTACCGATGAATCTGTTTGAGTCTGCGTTGCCTTCACCCTCCCACTAGAATATCCTCGAAAGTATGCATTATTATGCTATAAATACCATATTAACGGAAAACTGAAAAACAAAGATACCCCTGCTTTTTTCCCTTTAGAAATAGAGCGCCGCTTTGTCCCTAAATTGTTGGTAGCGTTGGTTTTGTGTTTTGCTTATTGGAATGAACAAAACTCGTATAGGGGTGAAGAAGAGTTTTGTTGTTAGTTTTTGTGCTCTGGTAGAACAACAATTTCGGTGGCACTTGTTGTTGTTCTTCTCTTGTTTTATAAGTGAGGTATGTTGAATCCAACATAGCGTCATCGTTTTTTCGCTCTGGAAGAACAACAAAAACCAATTGTTGTTCTTCTCCCCAGCTTTGAAGAAAAAAAAGTCTCCGGGTTGAAATGATAAACTTTTGTTAGGGACCAAGCCAGCGCGCGGGCAATTCAACTGCTACAGTTCGATACGTTTTTACGCTAAAGCGTATCAGGTAAGGTGGGACCGTTGTGGTGAAACTAAAAGGATTCCAAAAACTTACACGAACCGACAAAGCCCTCGAAAAATGGTTCAGCACCTTAAAAATCGGCAAGCCGGACACGGAACTAGTGCTGCTTCAGGAGGCTTTAGGCCACATTTTAGCTGAAGACTTGGTGGCTCCTGAGGATGTACCGCGCTTCGATAAATCCGCCATGGACGGTTACGCAGTGCGCTCCTCTGACTTGGCTGGTGCCACACAGTTTAAACCAGTTATCCTCAAACTAACCGAAAAAGCTCAAATCGCCGAGAAAGAGGCACGCCAAATTTGGACAGGCAACCCAATCCCCAAAGGCGCCGACTCTGTGGTTATGTTGGAAAACACTCAAAAAAACGGCGACAAAGTGGAAGTTTGGAGCCAACTGTCACCGTGGACTAACGTTTCCAAAATCGCAGAAGACACTAAAAAAGGTGCAGTCACCGCCAAAGCAGGCGTCCGACTTAACCCGTACCATCTCGGTTTAACCGCCGCCTTCGGAATCACCGAACTCAGAGTCGCTAAAAAACCCCAAATCGCCATCATAACCACAGGTAACGAAATCACTGAACTAGGCACAAAACGGCTTGAACACCAAATTTTTAACTCTAACAAGACTATGGTTGCCGCCATGTGCCGCGAACTCGGCGCAGAACCAGTTAACTTGGGAATCGCAAAAGACGACACCGAGGAAATCTCCAATAAAATAAGGCAAGCCCTCCAATCATGCGACGCAGTGATTACCACGGGGGGGACCAGCGTCGGCGGCTTAGACTTAGTGCCTGACGCCGTTAACGGTCTTGCAAAACCCGGGGTAGTGGTGCACGGTGTTGCTTTGCGCCCCGCGATGCCTACTGCAGTCGCCGTTCTAAATGGCAAACCCGTGTTGATTTTGTCAGGGAACCCTGTGGCGGCAGTTATCGGTTTTGAAGTGTTTGGCAGAGCCTTAATCTGCCGGATGCTGGGTATGCCTCAGACTGAGATGCGCCCCGTTTTATCGGCTAAATTAGTCAAGCGAGTCACCACAGCTTTAGGCAGAAAAAACTATGTACGTGTCCTAGTTACTCAAAAAAACGGTGAATTAGTCGCTGAGCCAGTGAGCGCGAAAGGTTCAGGCAGCATGTCAACGATGACACAGAGTAACGGTTATCTGATTGTGGAGGAGAACCGTGAAGGCGTAAGCGAAGGCGAAAATGTGACCATACACATGTTTGCCAGCGTGGAGGCAACTTAATGTTTAGAAAATTAATGACTTATGAAGAAGCAAAAAGAACCATTGAAACACAGTTTAAACCGTTCAACTTAGGCGAAGAGGAAACGGTGCTTCTAGAAGCCTATAACCGTGTTCTTAACCAAGATATCAGTTCATCTATAGATATTCCGCCGTTCAACCGCAGCACCGTCGACGGATACGCCGCCAAAGCCCAAGACACATTTGGATCCGACGAAAACCAACCCGCCACCCTTAAAGTCACAGGCGCCGTGGCCGTTGGAGAACAACCAAACGTCAAAGTCGCCCAAGGGGAAGCGGTAGAAATCGTCACTGGCGCCGTAATTCCAGAAGGTGCAGACGCCGTGGTTATGGTTGAAGACACCGAACGCGAGGATAACAACCTACATGTTTACAGCGCAGCCACAGTCGGCGAAAACGTGATGAAGAAAGGATCCGACATCAAAACGGGCTCGGTCGTTCTCAAAAAGGGGCAATTGCTGGGCGCTGCTGAAATCGGCGTCTTAGCAGCTTTAGGCATAAAACAAGTAAAGGTTCTCAAAATCCCCATAGTTGCTGTTCTCTCCACAGGAGGCGAAGTTACAGAACTGGGCAAACCATTGCCAGCAGGTAAAATCTATGACATCAACGCTTACAGCATAAGCACAGCCGTAATCGAGTGTGGCGGCAAACCCGTCTACTTCGGCGTGGTACCCGACGATAAAGAGGCACTATTAAAAGCGATGCAGACCGCCGTAGCTTCCGCCGATGTGGTTATCACTTCAGGCGGAGTTTCAGTCGGCCCCAAAGATTACACGCCGCAAATTGTGGATTCACTGGGTAAACCCGGAGTGGTAGTTTACGGCATCGCCGTGAAACCTGGCAAACCAACAACAGTTGGATTTATCGGCGAAAAACCTGTGTTTTCCTTGCCGGGTCACCCGACATCGGCGCTATTGATCTTTTATTTGTTTGCGCGGCCAATCATTCAGCGTTTAGCAGGCAGACCCGTCGCGCCGATGAAGACGATTCGCGCCTTCGCCGGGTCCCGTATGTTTAGCGCCAAGGGCAGACGTACTTTTGTGATGGTACGTTTAGAATTTGATAAGAATTGCCGTTTAATCGCGGAGCCGGTTGAAAGTGGAGCTTCTGGAGCGATAACCACGTTAGCTAATGCTGATGGGTTTGTGGAAATTGCTGAAAACGAGCAGTTCGTTGACGCTGGCGAGGAAGTGGCGGTTATGCTTTTCCGCGGTTCAGCCGCTAAAGCTTAGCGCCTACTCTTTAGTACTAACATGTACATCGAAGTCAGCCACGTTAAAGCAACGAACGCGATCATGGCTAACGCTACAAGCAGGTTACTGAAGCCAACTGCGATAAGAGTGTAAAGCGAGAAAACTGAGTTTATAATCAGCAATGAGGCGACTAACCAAGGTGTCCAAGCGCGTTTCGCAAACATGCCATAAGCGGTAATTAAGCTGAGTATGCCTATGAACGCCAAGTGAGGTGGATACCCAGAGAGGGGGAGAAACGCTAAAAACAGAATACCTGTAGCAGCGTAGAAAATCAGGGATGCAAGTTCTAAGCCTTTGAGTTTTCCGAATCGGGTTGTTATGGACACTTCGGTTTCGCCTTAACCTTTAGCAGTATGGGTAATACTAATAAGTTTTTTCGGTTTGCTGTCTAGAAGCCCGTGCCTCATTGCTTAAGGTTTAAGCTGGATTGCCGCTACTCAACCCGTGATGTCCCTGGCTGCGTGAATGGTTCAGTCATCCCCACCAGCAGTTTGCCGAAGGCATTGATATGTTCTTCTTCTTCCGCCAAGATCTCTTCAAGGAGCCGTCTTGTTGTGAAGTCGCCATCTAGTGCCGCTTCCTGAATCGCTTGTTTGTAGAGGATTATGGCGCGTTCCTCATCTTGCTCGTCTTGCTTTAGCATCTCGATTAAGCTGCCGCGTACAAAGATTGGGTCCGGCTTGGTGGTTGGCACCCCATTGAGGAAATCTAGGCGTTCAGCGAGGCGTTCCGCATGTTTCATTTCGGCAATTGCGGTCTTACGGAAAACACCCTCAACAGTGACGCCGTCTAAACCTGTAACTTGCACATGCTGCCACATGTATTGGATGCTGACTTGAAGTTCACTGGCTATTGCTTTGTTGAGAAAATCTATTAGTTTTTGAGAAACCAAAACTACTCACCGCAGAAAAGATAAGTCGATTATAATATTTAAACCAAGCATTGGTTTGGCACAGCCGCAGATACGGCGGAAGCATTAGGTTTTTTCAATGATAATTTTTTTGCCCTCAACGTAAATATCGATTTTATCGCCCACCTTTGCGTCTATGGCTTCAACCACATCGTTCGGCAGATAGATGATTGGTTTTTTGCCAGCTGTACTAATTTTTCGTTTAAGTCTTAGCGGTTGAATGACATTACGAAGTCGTTGGCGTATAGCCTCATATTGCTCGAGCGTGAAGAGTTCTTCATTACATTTTGGGCAACGAAGCGCTTTTACATTGCGTAAGATAATGCCTTTGTATTCATAATCGATTATGACTTCTTCACACTTTATGTTACATTTTTGGCAAATTGACATTTTCATCTTCCTTTGGTGATTGTTATCAACACTATTTGGGTGGGGCACTCTGAGCATATTGCTATTAAAGTTCCCTGCTTCGTTTTTAGGACATACTTGTTTTTTGTTTTGCCTTCCTTGTACTTTTGTCCTTCTTCGATTATACGCCTAATCGTGTGGGCGTCCAAGTCATATTTTAATGCGCGGTCTGAGGCATGCTTTGTTAGGATTATCGCTTGCTTAAAGGCGAGCACCCGCAACTAATATACGTGTTTTATACGTATAAAGTTTTAACGGATAAACGATAACCTTTTACTTAATTGGACCGTAAAAGGAAATCCAAGTGGAGTAAATATGAAAAAAATCCTAAAAATAATCGCAATAGTATTCATTGCAGTAATCATATCCGTTTTCGGTTTTTTCGGCTTAATCGTGCTTGATGTTGCAGGCAGCTTCGCCACAGACGTGCATCCACTACCAAACGGCGCACCCATCGGACAAGCCATAGTCGTCTACGATCCCGGCTTAAGCGGAGTCGCCAAAGACATCGCCACCAAAATCGGCTACCAACTCCAAGAAGGAGGCTACAATGTGGTTTTGGCAGGCGTCAAAAACAGCGCAGCCGCTGACCTTTCAGGCTATGATTTAATCGTTGTTGGCGGACCAGTCTATTTTGGTAAACCGGCGAATTCAATCCAAACCTACCTAAACAGTCTCAATCCGCCTGCTGACGCTAAAATCGGCGTCTTCGGGTACGGAACCGTCGCAATCGACAACGCGAACCAAACTTTGGTTAATCAAGACGTAGCAAACTTGCCAGCTGAAAGCACTTTAACTTTAACTGTCGCGATGAAAATAACCAACACAGACGATGTAGACAGTAAATGCGAAGAGTTCGTTAACCGTTTCAGATAATGGAGCCTTGCACTTCGACGTTGCCGTCTGTTTGACCCTTTTTCTCCTTCTTTTTCTTCACCACTGGCAGAACGAATTCTATCACAATCAACAGTAAAATTAAGCCGATGATTACAGGTAAGCCCCAGTTGTTTTCCCGAAGGAACAAAGTGATCCATCCGAAGTAGGGGATACGCATAACCACGCGTCCCACAACAAGTTCCTGCGGCACACCCAATCCATTATCAGAGTGCCAGAGCTGCTGAGAGTCGTATTCGCTTGGTGAAGGCACTGCCGGCCAACGTTGCCCGTTGCCGTCGCCTTTAGTCTGGAAGTAAAACTTGCCATCCACCTCGTTCACGGCGACTATGCGGTGTACAATAGGGGTTGCGGAGGGGTCGTTTGGCTTTTGGTAAACTATGATGTCGCTGTTAGGGTAATTCGTATTCAGATCTTTGGGGTCCACGCCTTGAATGATGATTATGTCGCCCACGTGCAATGTTTGTTCAAAGGGATGGGTCCAGCCATCGCAGGCGCCTGAGTAGGGTACACACATGCTGCCGCTTTCCACAACCCGCACAGGAACAGGACTGTTAAGAGCTAATTGTAAACCGAAGAAAAACCCTAAGACTAAACCTAAGATTACGAGAATGACGACTGCTGATTTGAAGTATTCGTTGTGGCGGATTTTTTTAAGAGCGATCAAAGCGTATCCTTCGTGTTGAACCCGTTAGTTAAAAACTTCTACATTAATAAACTGCATTCTTTTTTTCCTACGCAATAAACAAAAATACCCCCGAGATAAGCTCCCTTTAAGGTCTAGGCGCATGTTAAAGGTAAAGTGGACTCATCAAGCCTTCTTGCTCATCCTCTGCGTAATGGGTCTATTTGCTATTTTGAGTTCCACTATGGCAAAAAACCCCGTGTTGAAACCTTTCGCCTCAAGCTTAGATACGCCTGATGACTTACTCGGCGTCGTCGCCTCCGCATCCACCATACCAGGCATCTTAATCAGTCTCCCCGCCGCGTCACTCTCCGACATTTTCGGCAGACGCAAAATGCTTCTGTTCGCCGCGTTTGTCTTTGCATCCGCGCCTTTTCTGTACTTAGGCGTAGACTCTTGGTGGACGCTTGCATTGGTGCGGTTTTACCATGGCTTTGCAACCGCAATTTTTGTACCTGTAGCTGAAGCCTCCATAGCTGAATTATTCCCCAATAAACGGGGAGAGAAGATTTCGATATTTAACTCCGCCACAGCAATCGGCAGGGCTTTTGCGCCTTTTCTTGGCGGCTTCATACTGTTTGCCACTGACAAAAGCTTCTTTACGCTTTACGCCGCAGTGGGCGTAGCGGGTGTTACATCCTTCGTAATTGCCTTACTTTTTTTGATGGAACAAAGAGGCGTCGCAACGGAGCAAACCCATGTTAAGCGGTCGCCCCGTCAAATGTTTAGGGGTTGGAAAACAATCATCCAAAACACCTCAGTCTTAGGCGTCAGCTTCGTTCAGGCGGTGCAGTACTTTGTTTTTGGCTCAGTCGAATTCTTTTTAATAGGTTACTTAACCGAAGTAGTTGGGCTGGATCTTTTTTCAGTCGGCTTAATCGCGGGCAGTCAGATTGCTGCACTAGTCATCGCTCGTCCTTTAATCGGCAGGGTTTCTGACCGCATCGGACGCAGCAAACCAATCCTAGCAGGGTCGGTTGCAAGTTGCCTCTTTGTCGCCGCAATCCCGTTTTCTACGCAGTTCCCCCTCTTGATCTTGTTAAATGTTGGGTATGGCGTGGCGTTTGCAGCTGTGCTTTCTTCAACTTCGCCTTTGATGGCAGATTTGGTTCCCCCCTCTTTAGTGGGGGCTTCAATGGGATTCCTTGCCACTATGATGGATGTTGGGCAGACACTGGGGCCGATTGTCATTGGGTTAATCTTTGCAACCAGCCTGCGCTACTTCGGGCTGTTTCTGTCATTGAGCGTTTTGCTTGGCGTTTCAGTTGTCGTTTTCTTGGCTACGTCTAGGGGGCACACTTCTGTGGACTCGCAAAATATTGAACAATAAAGGTAAGGTCAAACTTGCCAAGATCACGGCTAACCCCATATAGTGGAGCTCCGCAAAATAGTCGACGACTGGCGAGTAAACTTCAAAACCGTAATAAACCACTGTGTCAACGCCGAAAGACACAAAACCCTCCCACTCAACCAAAAAAAACACACTTTCAACCAGCGCAGCCACCAACAAAACAAGCCCAACAGCGGCAACAATTGATTTCGCGAGTTCTCTTCTCCTTGGCAGTTTTGCCTCTACTATTAATCGGGCTCCCTTATCAGCTAGCGACGCTGCCAGCAGACAGTAGAAAGGCAACGCAACATAGTTGTATTTGATGACGCTGATGTAGGGCACTTTTAGGTGGAAGCCGAACACCAATAGCAGATTCGCCGCGGCAACCGCCACAATCGTTACAACACAAACAGCATCCAGCCAAGCGCGTCCAGCGAACACTTTGCGGAAAAACAGGGTCAAGGCCAGCGCCAATCCCGCAGCTAAAAGCAGGAACCAACCGACGCTTTTAACCAGCACAATCGGCAAAAATGCAAGCGTGGGGTCGGCGACGAGTTCGGGGTGGGTGAAGTCGCTGCTTAAGTAGACGGCGAAGAAGTTCTGGTTAGCGATGACACCGTACCAGATTGCTTGTGTAACGACGGTTGGTGCTAAGAAGAGTAGTGTCTTTTTGGCGGTTAGGTGAAATTTGCCGTCTCTTCTGTAGAAGTAGACCATAAGTGCAAGAGGCACAAGCATGAAAACCGCGAAGAGCTTGGTTAAAAACGCCGCGGCAAAGAAGACGCCGCTGGCTAAAAGCAGCTTATCAGACTGCCTCCGCATTGCCATAACACCGACTATGAGAGAAAGCAAACTGAAGAAGAGGTACTGGTTGTCGATGAGGAAAATCCTCGATAAATACACATGCCAAGGAACCACGCTGAAAAGCGCCGCCGCAACCAACCCCGTGTTTTTGCCGTAAAACAAGACACCCAACGCGTAGACGAGTACGACGCAGCCGAGCCCGAATGCGGTTACGACGGCGACTCCGTTTAGGTAGCTTAACCCCGCCAAGAGAAATACGGGTGCATCCATGTAGAATCCCAGCGGCGGCTGATTAATCATCAACCCCGTTGTCACGAGGGGGAAGCCGTGTGTAACCACGTTTGATGCGGCTTCAAACTCGAGTTGGGCATCCCAATTTGTGTAAACCCCCGTTGAAGTAGCGATTAAGAAGGCGCCGAATAAGACTATAGTGATTTGCCAATGCGTAGCAGCGAGGGCGCGTAGTTTTGTCTTCAAGGGGTTTACATCATAGCATACATCGATGCGGTTTGTTTTAAAATCTGCCGCATCCCGCAACAAATAAATTGTTTCCGCACGATTTAGGAATTGAACCTTCATGACGCAGAAGCCACCGTTAATTTACGTGATCACCGCTTGGATGATCCTCAACATCGCTTTTATAGGGATTATCCTCTTAAGCGGTGACGTAGCAGACCTAAACAACTGGATCGAAATCGCGTTGTGGGTGACTTCCACCGTGGGTTTGCTGACCATGCGGAAATGGGGCGCCGCATTCGCCATATTTGTGCTAGTTTACACCTTGAGTACAAGCGTCGGCATCTTAATCTACTATGGGGTTTGGATAAACGCTGTCCGCGTCGCCGTAAACGTGCCAGTAATCGTTTATTTGTTTAAGGCGCTCTTTGAAGGCAAATTCAAGTAGCCCAAAAACCCTGGAAGGTTTGTTGCCGATTGAAGTCATATTTTTGCCGAGATTCTGCGCCTCTTTAAGATTTTTCCTAATTTCGCGATTATTCTTTTAGCCTGCTTTAGTAGACTTTCCAGAATCACTGCTATAATGTTTAAACGCATTCTTGGCTTGGGTAAATTATCAATTTAGATTTAGGAACCGGTCGGGGTATAGTTTGTTGAGGGGCAAGTCCTGGTCTTCTGAGTGAGAAAAGCAACTGCGCGAGCTCATTGGGGGGTTCGGCTTAGCTTTAGTTGATGCTGGAACTACACCACCGCCACCTGCATCATCATCAACATCATCATCAACTCCCCACCAAAATGAGAATCAAACTCTCAATAATGGACCCCCCGTGTCATCTACAGCAACCCTAAATCCCGTTGCTGCCTTGGCCGCTGCGCCCTCGAGTGAGGTTGACGCCCATTCGGCTCAACTTAAAAATGATGGGGCAATGCCTATCATAGAGGTAAAGCTCCGAGTTCTAAACGCGGCATTTGAAGCATTAGAGAAATCCGGTCTTAACAGAAACGACTAACCAAACTTGAGACAATAACGACCTCATGTTAGCGTTTTAGAAACAAAATTCTAATATTAACCGACGCAATCTCAATAGTCAAATATCCATGTGGGCCGGTCGTCTAGCCTGGTTAGGACGTTGGCTTTACGAGCCAAAGGTCGCCGGTTCAAGTCCGGCTCGGCCCACTTCCAATTTACAATCGGAGCTTGAATTGCGCCTATTTGGTTTTGTTGACCGCTACGAAATTCTGTAACGCCGTTACAGTTTCTTGCGCCGCTGCCGCTGAATAAATCAAGTCCTTTATGCTGTTGTGCGGTTTTGGCTCTTACGCGGTGACGCAGCACACGCGCGTACGCTGCATTAAACTTTTCAGGGGTATTCAGGAATTCCATTTCTACTTTGCTTAGCATAGTTTTCACCAAGAGACAAGAATGGGCGGGTCTACTTAACCTCTTATTTAGCGCGCGCACTTTAGTCTTCAGCTTTTTCCCAGTCGGATTCAAACCCTGTTCTGAGTACACCCATGAGGTTGCTGTTGTTTGTCCACAAAGAAGGGCTTTCGCCTAATCCGCTTTCTTTGGAGGTAGTAATCAATGCTTCTTTGTCATCAGACATTATAAAGTGATTTAGAGGTTCGTGATGAAACTTAATATGAACCGAAGCGCCATCGATGAGTTTCTGCACTTTTCCTTTAAGCAAAACATCCGGGCTGTCTCCTTCAAAAATTAGTCGAATCTGAGCACCTTTTTTTATTGCTTGTTTGCATTCATCTGAAAACTGAGACAAAACCGGTATGATTCTTCCTTTGTCCGCAATTAAGGCAACTTCTTTTCCCGAATTTCTAATAAGTTCTGAAGTTTTAGCCAGAATCGCCTTTTTCTCAGCTATCAGTATGTATATGCTTTCTTCTCCAGGAAGCGGCTGCTTCCAGTCTTTAATAGCCAGCCTCTGGACACTGCTCTTCATACCCGACAATCGGTCGTCAAATTTGACTTTTTCTTCCGAGACTAGTAAGCTTAATGCATCCGAAATCGGCGTAGCCCGAACCTCAGTTGGTTTGCCCAGCAATCTTTCAATTAAGCCCATTTTTTCGAGTGAGGGCAGAATTCTATAAACGTCTTCTCTACGCACTTTTGAATGCTTCGCTACCTGTCCCACCGTCGCTTTTTCCAGCTTAAGTATAGTTAAGTACACCCGTGCCTGGTTAAGAGTTAAACCCAAACCAAGCAGGAGGTCGGTGTTTTCATCGTCTGCCATTCGCGAGCACGCCACCTAAAAACATATTAGGTACCTAATATATCAGGTTATGCCTTCGGCGCCTAAACCTTATAGGTCAGAAACTCTTAGTGATAGAATAGGCGCCTATATGTGAAGCTTCAAAAGCAACTATCAAGAAAAGTGGATGACAAAGAATACCCCAAGTATGTTGTAACGATTCCACCTAAACATATTGCGGTAGTAGGCTGGAAGCCAGGAACTGAATTAATTGCAGTAGTAGAGGAAGGAGCAATAGTCTTACGTCCTAAAAAGTGAATGCATTTTTCTTTGAAGGCTCTTGCATTTCTCATCTGCGTTTGAAACTAACGTCTGAAGTTCCACATCTACGATTTCTCTAGGTTGAATATTATTGCCTTCGGCTATATACCATACTTGCGGGGAATAATTTCCGACACCGATTTCCTTGCTCATTTCTTCTTTTTCAATGTATTTAATAGCCAATATTCCTAGGTTGGCAGTTTGTTGCATAGTCATATTCGGATTCCAACTTTTTCGCAACCATTCGCCTAATTGACTTTGTCCTATCAAAACAGCTTCGGGAACAGGAACGGGAAGACAATTTTTAGAATCGAGGTAATACAATTTTGCGTTTTCCCCTTCCTTCATTCCAATTAGAATTTGCAAAATAAAATCTTCATATTCGAAAGCGACAGAATACCGTTTTTTCATTTGTGTCAATAACTCAACACAATCCTGCTTAAAATTATCATATGTGTACTCAGGGATTGGGGGTAATGTTGCTTTGGGATTATCTGAGAACTCTCTTTCGTGTTGACTAACCAAATGTTGCTTCTGATAATTAACCCAACCAAAACTTTTTGAAACGAGGGGAGGTAACAATGATTGAAATTCCTCAAATAGAGGTCCTGCTCCTGCGCCACCAAATACAGCCCAGTTAATGTCTCCACATTTTTTGATCTTCTCTCTGTAATTAGCTCCAAAGTTTGACTTTACGTATCTATCTCCAACGAGGACGACACCATCTTTGCATTTAGCTCCAAGTATTAATGTCGTAATTTCTGGTCTCCATTTGTTTAGGTGCCTATAGGCGGTTCCGTATATAAGAAATTATGCTTGGCTGTCTAAAACCTAACACATTTATATGGTACCTAACAGCGCGCCATTATTTGAAAAGCGATATCATGCCCAACAAGCTTAAAGGTGAATTTGCTGGAATAGGTATTTATTCTATTTTGAAACTCGTTCCAGTGGGTATAATCATTCTTGAAAGCCCTTCTGGAAAAATCACCTATGCTAATGACCATGCCATCGAACTCTATGGCGCTAAACCCGAGATTCTCAACCTATTCAACCGGTCCTTAGAGCGCAAGCAAATCTCTACGAAGGTCTATCAAGAATCAGGCCAGATAAGGCAGGCAATAGCTTAACTAACCTAATATCATACCGATATCAAAAAACAGACCACTATTCCTTCAATTCCCTGTCTATATCTCGCCCGTTTTTTGACAGGCCTTCGTATACATTCTACATAATACCGCTCATGGTCGAAGCCATTTGGGGCACAACCAGTTGGGGCGTTCAATTCTTCGACCGCTCTCTTCGATAGTGTCTTTTGATCGCGGAATAAGGTTTATTTGTTTGGTTGCTTGCTGAAATCTTGGTTTATTTATTGAAAAAATAGTCCTGCCTTTACTTGTCGTTTTATTGGTAGCTCAATTTAGTGTTCTTTCTTTAGCGTTTGCGGCGCCTACTCATGATTTAGCGCAGCAAACCTTCATTCACTATGCAAAACCAACAGAAAAACCTCAGCCGCCATCAACTAAACCCATAGGTTACTTCACCACTTGCTTACTGGGATCTTCAAGCTCTTCCATCCCAGACAGTTAATTACAAGATTAATCCAACTGGAGTGACTTTGTCGTCTTCTTTGCCTTCAACATTTGTAGTTGATACCATCCAACTTGCTGCTAACGAATGGGATGATGGAGCTGTAAGCAATTGGGGTGGAGTACAAAGTAACCTATTCACTTATACTGGAATATCATCGAAAACATACAATGACCTAGCATGGAGTGTAGATGCAACTGACGGTGAAAACACAATTATCTTTGGCAACTATCCTCAAGCTGGAGTTATAGGTGTTACTACAATCGTTTATGATAGCGAATACAAAATAATTGAATTCGACATGGTCTTAGACACTGATTTTGCCTGGGGCGACGCTACAACACAAGGAACCGCAGTTATGGACTTGCAAAACATCGTTACTCATGAACTCGGACACGCAGTTGGACTTGGCGACTTGTATAAGAGACCGGCAAGTGCTGAAACAATGTATGGCTATGGCAGCTACGGTCAAACAGCGAAACGTAGCTTATACTACGGGGACATAGCAGGCATAAAAAGCCTCTACAACTAAATTTTTTTTCTTTAAACAAATGTATTTTTAGTATGTAATTTGGATTAGCTATATTTAAAAGACAAACAATAACCAGATATCAATAGATCAGTGTGCCAAATGGATTTCCTTAAGAAAATTCATAATAAATTAACTGCACCCGACTCAAATCTTGAACTTAAACTCACCAATTGGTCAGTAGTCGCTGGTCAAAACTTAGGCGGCTCATTAGTTCTTAGTTCAAAAGAAGATTTTGATTGCACAGAAGTGAGATGTGAAATTGAATGCGCAGAAACAACCAGAGTAATAAGACACACATACGACCCAGCTCTTAAACGCTCTCTACCCCATGAAGCCATGGAAACAGCGATCGTTTGCTCTCTAAAACCAATTCTAAACGGGGCAGCTCACTTATACAACGACGAAAACCGAAGCTACCCAATTAATGTCACAATTCCGCATGGTGGGTTATTAACTAATCGTGGTTTTGACCGAAAAGTAGTGTGGTCAATTAAGGGTATAGTTGCAGTGGATGGGCGACCGGACATAACAACTAATACAGCTGAATTCCAAGTTATCCAGCCAACTACCCCAGTAAACCAACCGACAGTGGTTAAAGAAGTTATTAGAGAAGTAGTCAAAATCCCCTGCAGGTACTGCCAAGCACTCTTTGATCAACTAGACACCTCCTGCCCAAATTGCGGAGCGAAACGTACAGTATAAAGAGCCTACAAAATAGGCAAAGACAAAGCTCTACTAGCTGCTCGCTACTCAAATTAGTTTTATAGAAAAATACTCGCATCATTCTAATTTGAAGACAATTGCCAATTTCCTCTTATCTAAGGCTTGCAGTACTCTTACCCATTCTTCAGGCATATTCTCCTCTTCTTCATCAGTCAATTTTCTAACCTCTAAATCACTACCTATATGGAATGAACGTTTGCACGATTTGCATTCATCAAAGGGAAAGAGTTCGTCAATTGGTTTCCTTACTTTTAGAATCGCACCACAATAAGGACATGACTTGTGAGTGGCAATTGATTTAAAATGTGGCTCTTCAAACTTTATTTCTATGTTGTTTTCTAAGTCCTCCCACGAAGGGTAAATCCTACGCAAAGAGGAATCTCCCTTCTTCCACATTATCTTTAGCAAATGTATTAGCTCTGTTTTCTCATCCAACAATACAGTCTCCTTTGTAAGGGGCTATTGATGGTTCCAATCATTCTTCCATTTCACCCAAGTAGCTAGTCATCGCAAGATTTCCGGGGATTCTTCGAGTGGTCTCCGATATTTCTTTGACTATGTTCCATTATCGCTTTGTCTACATTTATAATATTTTGTAGAGGTTTAAGCCTAATGAAGACAAGAGCCGTAAGTTGTATTTATCTTCAAATATTCGTGCACTGACACTATTCTTGAACATAATTTTTTCATAGAGAAGATCTATTGTAAGTCTACGGGAAATTTACGGGCCAAAAGTCGCGAGAGTGAACATTACTTGTCGACAAGGAGGTTTTCAATATGAACGAAGATTACTGAAATCCTTTGAAGAAAAAACATAAATGACTCAACAGAATAAGAAATCTTGCGAACAGTCGCTTTCTTATACACTCACTTTTTTAGGAGGTGAAAAAACAAATGGACCACACAATCATTCATTTCGAAATTCCAGCTAACGATGTACAGAAACTGAAAAGTTTCTACGAAAATGTTTTGGGATGGAAAATAATCAAATCCCCAATGCCTATGGAGTATTGGCTTATACAGACTGTTCCTACAGACGAAAAGGGCATGCTTAAAAAACCTGGAGTCAACGGTGGACTTTACCCACGCACGCCCGAAATGCCAAATGCCACTCAGATCAACTACATAAACGTCGAAAACATAGACGAATACACCACTAAAGTCACGACGGCTGGAGGAAGAATTCTGGCGCCTAAGCAGCAGATTCCAACAGTAGGCTGGTTTGTTGTTGCGGCTGATCCTGAAGGCAACGCCTTTGGATTATTACAGCCAGAAATGATGCCACCAACCTCTTCTTAACATGCAAGTGAAGAGGGTTATATCTCAATTTTCTTTTTTTAAGAAACCGAATTATCGAGCTACAAAGGAGTCTTGCCCAATAATTAATGCTACAGCTAAGACGTTGACTTAACGAGTAAAAGGTCGACGATTCAAGTCCAGCTCGACCCACCAATCATTGTTCGGTAATGCCTAATCACCGATGTTTTGAGTAGATACCGCTGAATTTTCATTGATCAAATGTTTTAAATGGTTTTCTAGCTAAAACTTATTTCCCTCTTACCTTCTAGTAGTCTCTCACTGGTTGAGAGCATATTAGGAACAAATGGTTAGGAATAATCTTACTTTTCATTCTGGTTTCAAGTGCTGGTGCAGTTTTCATTCTGATTGAGACTCCACCTCCACATTCTTCAGCGCCAACCCCAACACCCAGTTCAACTTCGTCAATAAATCCAACACCCATAATTACTACATCGCTAACTCCAAATTCAAGCCCTACTCCTACACCCGCTCCAAGTCCCTCAACTTCTCCTACAAAAACAGAGTATGGTGTTTGTCTCCATCTTTATCAATTTGATAATTCCACAGCAACACTGCTAAACCAGTTGAATTCCAAATGGATTAGAATCGACTGGATCCCAAACAAAATGGATGCAATCGTAAACGTTATGAAAGCAAACGGAATAAAAATTCTAGCAATTCTTGACCACAACACAATGAATAACACCCTTCCACCTAACCTAGACTTCAATCTGTCTCAGTGGACCGAAGTAGTGCAAAACATTATGAAGACTGACGCTGCTAAGAGAGTTGATGCTTGGGAAATCTGGAATGAACCAAACGCAGACCAATTCCAATTCGGTTACATGAATGGTGACCCTCAAAACTATTTTGAAATGTTGCGAGTGGCTCATGAAATCATTGACAAGAATTCTCCTAATACGCTTGTTATTGCTGCAGGTCTATCACCATCTAAAGAATTTGGCGACTGGTCCCAGTGGCTGACAGATTTCTCAAACCTTTCTCCTCAAACCTGCTTTGACTATCAAGGCGTCCATCTCTATGACGATACAGAAATCAACTTAAGAACAATTAACCAAACTAAACAAATCATGGAAGTAGAATATGTCTGGGTAACCGAGATAGGCAAACCTTCAGCGCCTATAAACGATTTTTCAGCTGAAGCGCAAGCATCGTATCTTGTGTCTAATTTTCAAATGCTAAGTAACCATGTAAAATGTCCTGTTTTTTGGTACCAATTAAAAGACGAAGCAGATGATAGCTCCAATAAGGAATGCAATTTTGGACTATTTGACGTAAATAATAATCCGAAAGCCGCTTCAAATTCGTTCACGATGTTTACATCTTAGTATTAGCTTAAACCGAATGAGCATACGATTTAGAATACCTAAGATGTAACCGATCTTTGGAAGTCTACCCATTCATGTCTTGTTGTGCCCTTTTTTGAGCTAAAGAGTGCCGGTTCAAGTCCAGTTCGGCCTACCAAAAACACTCGCTTTCGGTTAAGCGATTAATTTAAAAAGACAAAGACCCAATCTATGTTTTGGTGATAATTTTGGATATAATTGGGGTCTTAATACAGATAGTCATAGCAATAATCATCATTGCACCAATACTTTGGCTTGTCGGCAGAGCCTTAGCTGGCAAAGAGAACGCTAAATTCACTGACGCCATCTGGATCGTTGTATTAGGCATAGTCATAGGCGCTATAGTCGGCTGGTTAATCGGAGGCTTAATCGCGTCGATAATTATGTTCTTTGTTTGGCTTGGACTCATCAAACACTTCTTTGACTGCGGCTGGCTCAAAGCATTCGCAATCGCGTTGATCGCTATTATCGTCTTTGTCGTCATAGTCTTCTTACTGGCACTAATCGGAATTGGCATCGGCATAGGTTTAGGCATACTGAGCTTCTAAGCTCAGCACTCTCTCTTTTTCTTGTTCAGGTTACTACATCAGTTTACATCTGCTTGAACCGCCTACCTTTTTGAGAACAACCAACTGGCTTTTTTGGTCGGCTCAGTTCAGTTTCTTTGTTGAAGGTAAGGTTTTCCACAGCACATGCGACCGCCCAGACGCATTTTCAAAAATCGCCAAAAACGTCAATGACGCCTCGACAAAAAGAAAAATGGGCAAAGCTCGAAACGGACCCTTAGCGGCAAGCCACCCCGCAAGCCTAAACGCCCGCTTAGGTTGGCTAAAAAGCAGGAAAAGAAAATACTGAGTGTTTTCACCAGTATTTTTCTTAAGCTGAAAATGTCCAAAAATTATGCGACGACGCTGAATAAGGTAATCCCGCAGGTTCTGGGGACCAACCATGAAAACTACGGCAGTCCGCTCGTAATCAACAATCCAGCCTGCCTTCTTTGCCATAACAGCCAAGTAAGCATCGTCGTTTACAGTGTCAAGCGGAAGAGGCACCGCCGCGTCTTTTCTAATCAAGAAAACCTCACTCGCATGCTTAGCTTGTCCAGCTAGGCTTAACTCGCTAAAGACGCGATCGTGAAACTCCCACAACAGGTGGGTCATTTTGTCTATTTGGGAGTTACGTTTGTTTAGGGGCACAGGTTTTCCGCAGACAAGCCCAACTTTTCCTGAAGACGCCAACCGCGCAAGCAATCGGCTGAAACATTCTTTATGCGGCAGGGTGTCTGCTGAAACAAAAAATATGGCAGATCCCTGGGCGTTCGCGAGAATTCTATTGATGGCGGAGGGTTTTCCAAGGCGCTTCGTCTCCACTATAACCTTTACTCGCGGGTCCTTTTCTGCAAAAGCTTGAGCGATTTCAACAGTTTTATCTATGCATCCCGAACAAACAAGCAGCACCTCAAAGTTTGAGGAGACATTTTGGGTTGTGATGTTTGTTAGGAGGTCGGCAATGTTTCTTTCTTCATTGTGAGCGCACACGCCAATCGTCAATGCTGCAGCCAAATCAACCAACTTTTAACCGCTAAAAAAGCGCTTAACTCCAATACCAATATCGCTGATACGCTAATATATAATGCGTACGTAAAAATATCTGGGCAGGCAGAGGGAGAAATGAAGAGAATTTCAATCTTGGCGGCTTTAGCTACGTTGTTTGCCGTCGAAGCCGCACTGTCCCTCTACACTGGTTTGCCCTACGACATGGACGTGTGGTTCAAAACCGGAGATTGGATGAACCAGGGAATCAACATCTACCAACCCAACGACCATTTGGGTTACCCGCCGCTCTGGTCAATCTGGTGCCTAATATCTTACAAAGCTTACCTTTTCTTCGGCAACAGCATGGAAATGTGGCGTTTAATCATCAAGCTACCGATGATTTTGGCGCATCTGTTCTTAGCGTATTCCGTGGGCGACTTTGTCAGTCGACACTTCAACGCAAAACTGGGCAAAAAACTATTTTTCATAACGTTAAGCTGGGTCTTCATAATCTACATTGCCGCCATGTGGGGGCAGATAAACACTATAAGCGCCCTGTTGACCTTCTTGGCGTTTGACGCCCTAATCAACAGGAAAACAACCAGGAGCGGCATCCTGCTTGGAATCGCAGTCGCCCTAAAAATTTACCCCCTGATTTTAGCGCCCGCCTTCTTAGCTTACGCTTGGATGCAAACTGGCAAAAAAAACGCATTAAAATTCTCCGCCCTGCTTGCAGCAATCCCCATTGCGGTAACCGCCGCCATTTTTGCAGTCTACAGATGGGATATCATCTATTTCCTAAAAACCATATTCTACTGGACCCCCGTTTTTGAAACCAGTCAACCCCAAATTTCAGGCGGCTGCATGAACCTTTGGAGCTTCACAGGGTTGTTCAACCTCGATGTCGGCACACTTTGGTCGCTTCGGCTACTTTGGATTCCAATTGTTTTGGGCGGCTTCGCCGTTTATTTATTCAGAAGGCGCCGCTGGGACAAGATGGATTTCAATTTAGCGCTCATTACGCTTTTTATCTTGTTTTTAGCCAGCTATGGCTACACGACGGAGCAGTCCTTTGTTGACGTGTTACCCTTCCTCTTTTTGCAGGTGCTTTGCTTTAAACCGCGAAGGACTGATTTTTTGCTTTTAATTGGATTGCAGGTTTTGGTTTTCGCGTTTTCCGCTGTGAATTATGGAGAATTCATTTTCCAACCATTTATTGAAGAGTTTTATCCTTCGGTTTTGGCTTCCATGCAGGTTTTTGTACCCACGGAAGGCTCCATGATTTGGGCGGTTAGAGGAATCTTGGGCTTAGCCTTCACAGTTTATGCACTTGGATTTCTGTTTAAACTTATTCGACATTCAAAAGCAACCGATCATGGTTTATCTGACCCAAAGAATTCCATGGAGGCGGCTACCTAAGTGACTCGAAACAGAGAAATCCTGTTAGTAGCTTTAAGCATCCTGATTCAGATACCACTGGCAGTTTTGCTTGGGCACTACTATGACCAAAAAATCGCCATGGCTACTGGGTACCTTGTCAGCCAAGGCTTAAGCCCGTATGAAACATCCAATTTCGTTGGGGTGTTCCCGCATTTTTTGCTAAACGGCATCATCCCAGGCATCGGTTACCCCCCACCGTGGCCGCTTATGCTTGGAGGCATCTTCAGCGCTTCAATCTCGGTTGTGCCAAGCATATACTTCTACAACTTTATGATGAAGGTCCCAATCATCATCGCCAACGTGGCATTAGCCTACCTATTAAGAGGCATATTGCAAAAAACCCAAACCCCAACCATAGCCAATGCGGCGTGGTTGTTTGTGCTTTTTAACCCGTTTGTGCTGCTGGCAACAACGGCATGGGGCAGCATCGAGTCCATAGTGGCTTTTTTAAGCATATCCTCGTTATACCTTGCCAGCCGAGGAAAAATCAAAACTTCAGCTGCCCTAATGGCATTGGCAGTGTTGTTTAAACCAATCGCGTTGCCATTAATTGGTTTGCCCCTGTTTGCGGCTGCAGCAAAAAAACACAGCAAAAAAGCAGAGTACTTCGCCGTTTTCTCGTCCATAGGGTTAATCGGTTTTCTCGCGCCATTTTACCTCTTTAACTGGTCGTTACCGCTGGCACCGGGCACGTGGAACAGCCACTTTGTGATGTTGGGGGGTTTAACACCCTTAAACATCGTGGAATTGTTTCAAGCACCTATTTTGCCCAGCGGCCTTGACTTCTTAGGTTTCATTTGGATACCCGCACTGTTGGCAGGTTACCTCTTAGTTCATCGTCACCCGCCAGAATCGATAGGTGATTTTGCCGCTAAAGGGGCAGCATTAACTCTGCTTTTCTTTGTAACTCGACTTTGGCTCTCAGAAACCAACGTGACTCTTGTCCTTGCCTTGATGCTCTTAACCATAACGTCAAACAAGAGTAGCTTCCGCGATTTCCACTTCATCTGGATTGTTCCCTTGATCTTTATGTTTCTTAACTGGGCGATCCCGCAGCTTTTCTTTCTGCCACTACCAACAATCTTGGTCACCCTTGCCGAGGTTGATCAAATAATCGGTGTTCCTAGATTTCTCGGAAAGTTCGCGGTGGCTTTGGTTTGGCAAGCGTTGGCTTGGGCTTTAATCTATAAGACACTTAAAAAGACCAATAGACCTATGGAATTATAAATTGATTTTTATGGAAGAAGAAAATGCCGCCATCAAGGAGCCGTTCACCCAAAAACTCAGCGAGAGAACCGCACTCAGAATTTACCCGGACAATCGCCCCCACTGCCTCGAAATATCAACCCTGCATAAAGGACTCATCATAGTATACGACGGCATTGAACGCGTCGAGGAAGGCGCAGGGTTCGGCGTACCAATCATAAAATATGATAAAACCCATTTCCCCAGCTCGGCGCAATGCTTCATAGAAAAAACAGGAAAAGGCTATGCTATCGTCAAAGCTTTTGAGATGGACGCTGTCGCTAAGAAAAAAGTTGGGAAAAAAACGTATCTGGATGACTCGTTGTATCGTTTTTTCCGTAAACAATTCGAAAGATTCTACCTCGGCAAAAACTCGACGGCAGTGGGTTTTTTGCTCAACAAGCTTATGGAGTTCCGAAAATACGCGGGCGTTGAAACCGAGTTCGTGGAAGTCAAATCAAAAGGCAAAGTCCAAGTCAAATACGAAGTATTCGATCACAGAATTCACGTTGAGGTTGATTTCGCGGATTTGGAAATAGCGGGCTGCCGAGAAATCCTATTGCTCAACGAACAGGGCGCTTCGTTCTTTACGAAATACTCTGATTCATATGGCTTAAGTTTGTCTGAGGAGCAAATTAGCAGTTGGAAACTCGTCACCGCAAAAACTGCCTCGCTATCCAACCAAGCTGAAACATTAAAGTTCACCCTAACCAACCAAAAACCTGCCCACTTGTTTAGAGGGCGCGAAAAAACCAAGAACCGTTTCTGCTGGGCAGGCTTAAGCTACTCGCTGAGCCCTCCGCAAACAAAATTCGCCTATGAAATTCAAATCCAAGAACCAGTCAGCTAACGCAACGTTTTGTAGATTAAGTCGGTCAGTACCTCAAACGGCGCACCAAACAGGCGGTAACCCCGATCGCCTAAATGCTTTCGGATGTGGAATTGAACCATGCCTTTTACGATGGCGAATTTCAGTTTTCTCTCCGAAACTTTTGAGGCGAAGAGAAGCCTATGCTTAATGAGCTGGAGATTTTTAGGTTCCTCCCAGTTTGTTGAGAGGGAACTGCCGTTTAAGCGTTCAAAAAGGGGGGTTCCCGGAATAGGATAGGGAAGGGTGAATGAGAGGTAATCCAATGGAAGCGAAGACGCGAACTTTACGGTTTCAAGAATTGTAGCCGAGTTTTCGCCGGGGTAGCCAAGGATAAAGAAGGCGCCTGTCTTCACGCCGACGTCTCGGCATAGTTTTACAGCTTCAGACGCTTGCTTGGTGGTTATTTTCTTGTTCATTATGTTGAGGATTTCGTCGTTGCCTGATTCGATTCCGAAAAATATCCTGACACATCCGGCTTCTTTCATTTTGTTTAGTATTTCTAAGTCTAGGGTGTCGACTCTGGAGAGGCATTCCCAACCAATCCGCAGGTTCCCCTCGATCATACCGTCGCAAATTTCGATAAGCCTCTGGCGGTTTAACGTAAAACAGTCATCAGCTATCCACAACCGATCGTACCCAAGCCGTATGACTTCTTGGATTTCCCCCACGATGTACTCAGCACTCCTCATGCGAACTGAGTCTCCGAAAACGGGTTTGCTGCAGAAATCGCAGTTAAAGGGGCAACCGCGGCTGGTCATAAGAGGCGTAGTTCTGTAACCGAACTTGTTGAAGTAGTAAGCCATGTAGGGGTAGTTGTCGAAAAGTTCCCGTGAAGGAGGGGGAAGCTGATCAAGGTTTTCCTGCAAACCCCGGCTTGCCGTCTTAACTGTGGAGCCGTTTTCCCGGTAAACTATGCCTTCTATTGTTGACAGGTTTTCGTGGTTCAAAAACTTGTTCACCAACTCAAGCATAGTCGCTTCACCTTCGCCGACAACTACCACATGGAACGCGTCCAAGAACTGATCAGGATTTAAGGTGGGAAGCGCTCCACCCGCTACCAGAAGCTCGCAGTTGTTCCTCAATAACTTGGCAAGCTCCAGCGATTTCTCTTTCATAGAATACATCGACTGGATCCCGATGATTTTGGGCTGGGACTCAACGATTTTTTTAATCGCCTGTTTTTGGGTTAGAAATGTGCAGTCCACTATCTCAACGGAAACCCCGTTTTGCTTAAGGTAAGCCGCTATGTAACCTAACCCTAAGGGTGGGAAACGAAAGATTGACGTGTCGAGGTGGGGACGAAAATACGGGTAGACCAATGTTACGGTAGGCATACTGCTTGTTAATTGACGGGGGGAATCTTAAATCTATTCAAAAAGTGGAGGCACCAGTCAAGAAGAAAGGTCAGATGCAGGTTAATCATGCATGCCCATAAAAATAGCTCACCGAATATTCCCTAAATCAATGGGTGCAAGACTTTACGTATCCACCGCAAAAAGTGCCCCTGAAAAAATGAGGGTGGGTTTGTTTACTTGCGTTTTCTTAAGACCATGATTGCAACTGCAATTATCACAATCAACACTACAATTGCGATTATGTAGTAGGTTGTGTTTGGTATCTCTGTGTTGCCGCCGTCCGTGGTTGCTCCGACTGCGTAGAGTTTGCCGTCGTAGTCGCCGAAATACGCTATGCCATTTGCGATTGCTGGTGAACTGTAGATGTTGCCGCCTGTTTGGAAGTTCCAGATTAAACCGCCGTTTTCTGCGTTTAATGCGTAAGCTGTGTTTCCCAACGTGGAAGTGACATAAACCGTGTTGCCTATGATTGCAGGAGCGGTGGTTAAACCTTCATCCATGGTGTAGGTCCATATCTCTGCACCTGTAGCTGCGTTAAGGGCATAGACCTTTTTGTCGAAAGCCCCACCGGTGTAGATCACGCCATTGTTGTAGGCAGGGGATGCTTGGACGCATTGGTCATAACCCGTCTCTACTTTCCACACCAAGGCACCTGTTTCAGCGTTTAGGGCGTATGTTTGGTTATCGAAACTTCCCACATAGACTTTGCCTTCTGCAACTACGGGGGAGGATGCGACGACGCTGGCTGTAGTATATTCCCATTTCTTTCCGCCCGTCATTGCGTCTAGCGCGTAGATTTTATGGTCGTATGAACCGAAGTAGACAACGCCATTGGATACTGCTGGCCCGGAAGTCACGTAGCCACCAGTGGTAAAGTTCCAAATCGGCATACCCAAAGCCGCGTCAAGAGCGTAGAGTTTACCGTCGTTTGAGCCAGCATACACTATACCGCCTGAAACGGTGGGGATGCCTTCCGCTTGGCCTTCAGTTATGCATTTCCAAAGGTAGGCGCCTGTGGTTGCGTTTAAGGCGTATATGGCGTTGTCGTCTGAGCCGAAGAAAACTCTGCCGTCTACGACCGCTGGCGATGTGTAGATTTTGGCGCTGACTGAGTAGTTCCAGATTTTTGTGCCGTCGCTGGCTTTCACTGCAATTATGTTGTTGTTTGAGACGTTGAAGTAGCCTTCATCTGAGGAAGTAAAGTAGACTACATCATCAACTATGGCTGGAGAAGATAGTACCCAGCCGTTGGTATCGTAAACCCATTTGGTTTGGTTTGTGCTGGGACCCACTGTGTTCACGTAACCAGTGTGAGCAGGGTTGCCGTGGAACATCGGCCAAGAATCCGATCCTTGAGATAGTGTTAATGGTAGAGCGATTGAAAGACACAGAATCGCTAAAGCTAATACTGAATAAAATTTCTTCATAATTATCACGATGTTATAAAATACTAGCTACTCTTTACTCTTATTTGTTGCCCCTTAAACATCAGGGTTTTCTTGCCAAACCTTTGCTTTCAACATTTAGAAGGTTTAGAACAGCGGGTTCCAGATTCTGGACAGTTTGTTCGCATGCTTGGTGCTAAATAAAACCTACGGACTATGCTAAATCAGCAAATCCGGAAGGAATCGGAAATGAAAAACAAAAATCTAATCGTCCTGTCACTTCTGGCAACAATGCTCATCAGCGGTGTCTTCGTAACTGCCGTTGCAGCCCAAGAAGACACAGTTGATCCATCTGCACCACTAGACATTCCTGAAGATGGACTAATCGCCCCCGCCCCAGACGACAACTCAACAACCACCGACGACGAACCCCTATACCACATAACAGACGACAACCAAACCCCACCACGAGACGCCCCAGAGATAGGCACTGAAGACGCTAACCTCATCGCAACCAACACCTTAGCAGGTTCAGACAACACATTGGCAATCGCCGCCATCGGGATTCTGTCATGTGTCATCGTAGTGGGTGCTTTTGGCGTGGTTTACTACCGCAGAAGTGCAGCTAAGCAGCAAATTTGAGGGCACTCCTTTTTTATCCCTTCTCTTTTTTTGTTGCTGTTGCGGTGCAGTCACACATTCTTAATAGAGTTTTCACCTGCATGAATAACAAATATCCAGCTGAGTTTCAAGTTGGAGGTGACATGGTTGACGAATGATGATTTGAAACGAACTGCGCCACGGGTTACTGTGCCTGAACCTGAAATGACTAAGGATAAAAAATACAAGTGCCCAATTGACCAAGAAGTTTACGATAACAAGGAAGATTATGCGGCGCACTGCAAAGAAGAGCACGACGTGCTATAAGAAAAGGCATTGTAGTCAACTTTAGGGTAGATTTTTCTTTGAAGCTGCGCTTGTAGCTTCGTCTATTCTTGAGTATTGTTTTGTTTTGGTGACTCTTTGATCGCCCGAAGCTATCATGAGCTTAGTGTTTATCCGACCGAAAGATCCATGAATTTGTCAGCGTTAAAAACCACAAACACCGAACCACGCATATACCGCCCCATCCGAGGAACCAACCCAGCCGCATCCGTCCCCAACTTGCAGGTCAAAGCGAAATCAAACGCACTCAAAGCTTCCACATCAATCACGTCTCGACCAAGATGAGTTCTTTCCAACACCTCAGTCACTGTTTCTTTGGACGTACCCAAAATGATGAGCCTATCAAGCAGCGACAGCTGCCAAGAAACCAACTTCAATACCTGCGCCTCGGACAATTCAGCAGACAGCTCCTCTTCGGAGCTATGCTCCCAATTCACCTTAACCGAAACAGGCACTCCTTCAACTAAACCGAAGAGCTCCGCAATCTGCTGCAAAGTGAATTTTTTGCCATTAACCAGAGCCGTCTGCAAACTAGCCACTGATAAAACTGCCTGTGCCAATTTAGGCTCAAAAACTCCGATGTCCACCCGCAATTCCTGTTTGTTGCTGTCAACCTGAGAAATGTAACCGTTCAGCGATTCCAACGCTTTGGCGTTTTCAACGGTTACGGGGCAAGCGCCGAAGTTTTTGTTTATGTAATTGGTGGCTATGGTTTCGTCTTCGCCTGAAAGTTCAATTTGAACCCATTTGGTTTTGCTATTAGTTACAACTCGGGCTTCAACATCTAACTCTTCAAACTGCGTTTGCAGCATTTCGTCTATGGCTTTAATTTGCCAAGCGCGTGAAGATTTCACAAGAACCGTAAGGGTAGTCATGGTGGGTTGCCTAGTAGGTTAGTTATTTCCACATGGAGCCTTCTAACTCTTTCTGCCACCGCCACTCTGCCGTCACCTAAAAGACGTGTAATTTCGCTCTCTATGGGCACTACCCCGCTTTGGTCAACGCGTTTGTCAGCGTAACAAACGATTTTCTCCTCCAACGTCTCAGGCAAATAAGTGCCTCTTGGCCAACCAAGCACCTGCGCTTCCTCGTCGGTGATGCCGGCTCCGACGTGCCGCTTAATGATCCGTGAAACCCCTTCAGGTAACCCCAGAGTTTCTGCCATTTGCCCGCCTGCGACTGCGTGGTCAACAGACTGGTTTTTTGCGCGTCCAAGATCATGGAGAAGTCCTCCTGCCTCAACAAGCGGCAGATCGATTGTGTGCCCCTTCTGCTGAAGTTTGCATGCGAGGTTGAGGGCATAATCTGTCACGGCTATGCAGTGGTTGATTACTTGCGGTCGGCACTTGGCCTCTTTCAAAATTTGAATGGCTTGCTCCCGACTGGGAACCGCCTTATTCACCCAGTTCCTTCCTTAAGATTTCAACTTTTACTGAAAGTTTATCAATCATGCCTTCATTGGCAAAATGCACCAGAGGTTTACCGCAGCCGCTGCAGTGGAAAACCAACTCAACTGCTTCTTCAAACGGCACACGTTTACATTCAGGGCTACCACAGTAGTAGAAGTCATGTTTTTTTTCGTATTCCAACCGCACAGATAGCTTCTCTAGTACGCGCCGTTTTTGGCTTAAAATGAAGCCTTCTAGTTGGTCAGGTTGGAGTCTCCAGTGAAATATAAACCAGCCCGTTTTCGGGTCACGTGTTCGTCTTAGGCTGACAAGCGAGTGATCGTAGAGTTTGTAGAGGATTTTGCGCACGCTATTGAGGCGGATGCCTGTTTTGTTGGCGATTTCGTCGTCGGTGATTTCTTCAACGCCTTTGAGGTGCTCGATAAGTTTAACGGCGTCTTCTTCACCCAACGCAGTGGCGACTTTCATTAAGGTTGCATCATCAATTGTTGATAACATAATTTGCTTTTCCTTTGACACCCATAATACTGCGTTACGGTGCAATAAAACTCTTCTTACATCTCTATAAAGAATCAATATGGGTTTTGACTTCTTTGCCTCGTTCCTTGGGAACTATGGAGATTTTAGCTTTTGGAAAAGTTTGCACCAACTCTTTGCCCTCGAAGTAGCGATCCAGAAAAATAGCCAGCGCTGAACATTCGGAATGCGGCTGGTTTCCGACAGCAACGTTGAAATCCGACACTTCCTCGCTGTAGAATTCGCCAGGAACCTTTTGGCTTCCGACAACAAGCATAATATCTTTGCCTTGCGCCTTAATTCGGCTCAACACGTCACTTGTCTGCAGATTCTCGCCGTAAGCCGTCAAATGAACCACGATGCCGCCTTTTTCTTTCCATTCACGAATTGCCCGTTTCCAAGCTGTACCCATTTCAAAATGGAAGTTACCTCCCCACGAATGGGTGATTTTTGCCACGGTTTCTTCAATGTGTGGGTCTGTCGTGTCGGCTAAAATGAATCCGGAAGCACACAACGCCCGGGCAGTCAACGCCACATGCGTGGTGAGTCGTACGTCCCGTTGTGGTCGGTGCCCCCAACGTAGAATCATGATCTGGGGGAGTTTACTAGCTGGAGGGGTTTGTTTGGAATTTGCCATTAAGGTCTTCTACTTTTTTTCTAACTTGTTCGGTCACTGAGAGGTTGGCTTCAAAGACTACATGAAGGGAATCATTGCTGTAAGTTTCCTCGTGTATGTCGGTTTTCTGATGTACCCATGAAATAAACGGCATAAAGTTTCCTGTAAGCGGTATAGTGAATTCCGCGTGCACAAAATTTTCCAGGATACGCAAAATTTGTTTCTTGAGTTCCTCAATATTGGTTCCACATTTCGCAGAAAGCAGGAGAGGTTTTTTGACTTTATCCTTAAGCGCAGCAAGTTTTTGTTCACTGTCCTCAGGCGTGATTAGGTCGATTTTGTTTAGCACCGTAATTGTGGGAATACCCGACGCCCCGAGGCGGTCAATAGTTTCTAGGCACACGTTATTTTTTTTCTCTATTGTCTCCAATGATTCGTCTAAGTCAACAACTATTATTATGAGGTCTGAAAAGATGGTTTCTTCCAGGGTTGAGTGAAACGCTTCAATCAGCGAGATAGGCAGGCGATCGATGAAGCCAACAGTATCGGTTAAGAGGAATTTTCGGTTAGAAAACTCTATCATACGTGTCTGAGTAGAAAGTGTAGTGAATAATGCCTTGTCAACCCTCGCTGTTTCTGCAGTCAAGGTGTTAAAGAGGGTACTTTTTCCAGAACTCGTATAACCTGCAAGAGAAATTGTGAGGAAACCTAATTCGGTTCGTCTCTCTCGCTGAAGCACTCGTTTTTTGCGGACCACAACCAGTTTCTTGCGGATGGTTTGGACTTGCAGTTTGATAGCGTCTTTATAGACGTCCGCCTCATAGGCACCTAAACCCATGAATCCAGGTTGTTCGCTCCCTTTGGATAAACGGACTTTTTCACGGGCGTGTTTGAGCTCGTTTCGCAGCGTCGCCAGCTGAATCTGCAGTTGAGCTTCGGTGGTGGTTGCACGCCTGTTGAAAAGCTCCAAAATGAGTTGGAAGCGGTCGATGACTTCAACCTTGGTAGCTTTGGCTAGGTTATAATTCTGCCGCGTCCGCAGAGTATTGTCAAAAATGATTTTTTTAGCCCCTGTTTCCTGCACCATCCTAGCGAGTTCTTCAACTTTGCCTGCGCCGATCTGGTAACGCGAATCTGGCCGGCGAGTTTGCTCCATGGTACCGACGACTGTGTAGCCGGCGGACTCCGCTAAAGCTTTCAACTCTTCTAAACTGGATGGCTCTCGGTTAAGTCTGCGTTGCGCTAAGATGGCTTTCGTTTAGTGGAAACCCCCTCATCACCTTTATCCATCTCGATGAGGTCCCCCAAAGTTAAGCCTTCACTGGAGCCTTTGATGGGTGCCGTATTGACTTTTTCATCCGCGATTGGAACCATAAGCTTGATTTTCAACACATGCTCCAGTTTGTTGGCGAGTTGGTTGTTGGGTGCCACTTTACCTGTTTCAACGTGTCGCAGCAGGGACGCTTTTTCGTTGATTTTTTTTCCGAGATCCTCATGGCTGTAGCCCAGTTTTTCTCGGGCAACGCGGATGTTGATTGCGTACCCTTCCACGAGTTCGGTGGTTATTTGGACTTGGGCAACTGGGGGTTTTTTCTGTATGGTTGGCAGGTGCATGGTGCTTTTTGTAGGAGACGCCTGCAGAACGGGTCCTCTCTGTGGGAGGTCAGTGAATTCTTGGTGGACTACTTTTCCGTGTTTGGAGCATTCAATACAGACCGTAAGTGTTGCACCCTCGATAACTGCTCGCAACGGGTCCGTGTGAATTTTGCGTCCGCAAACTTCGCATCTCATAATAAAATATTCACCTTTCAGTGTCTTTATAATGTTGTTATGTTTATACTTGTCGAAACAACAACACAAGTAGCGATGATGAAGCGATGGAGAACCCGAAAGAAAAAGTCAGAAGCATTGCGGATTATCAATTCGGCAAAGGAGTAGGCGCCAAACTCTTTCCGAACAACATCGAAATTCAGCGGTCACCAAGAACGGGTAGAATACGCTATATCAACCTAAACGGCGAGCGACTGGCAACCCTAAGACCAACCGATGGTTTACTTTCTTTAAGCATCAAAGCCGCGCAAACCATAGCGGAAATCATCCCGGAAGCGAAGTGCTTTGTCACCGTAAAAAACGATGTTTCTCCATATATCGCCAAAGGGGGCGACGTCTTCGCGGTTCATGTGGTCAAAGTTGACAATGAAGTCGGGGCAAAAGACGAAGTCATAGCTGTGGACGAAGACGGAAAGCTGCTGGCAGTCGGGCGGACTTTACTTTCCAGCGACGAAATCTCCGCTTTCAAAACTGGTGTCGCAGTTAAAGTTCGACATGGTAGTAAAGAAAGTTAAATTTATCAAGTTCAACCACAAATACAATGGATTGAGTGAAACATTATGAATAGACGTATGAATCCCCGAGAGCAGAGACGCATGATGCAACGTATGGGCATGAACATGGACAGTGTACCCGAAGTCCAACAAGTCATCATTCGCACACCCACAAAAGACATCGTCATCGACGAACCCGAAGTGGCGATCCTGCAGGTTCAGGGACAGAAAATGTATCAAGTCATCGGCGGAAACGTTAGTGAACAGGCGCCTTCATCCCGAGCAATTGCAGGAACACCGGCGAAACCAGCTTTCTCTGAAGAAGACGTGCAACTCGTAGCTGACCAGACGGGTAAAAGCCTCGAAAAAGCTAAAGAAGCCCTTGAGGAATGCGGTGGCGATTTGGCCAAAGCAATTTTACTGCTTCAATCCTGAGCCCCTCCTGCTTTTTCAAACCCTTTCCTTTATTCTTGTAGCAATTTTGATACCCTGTCACCAATAATTAAACCTGGGCAAACAGGCATCTTTGAAGAGACACAGATTTTTGAGAGTCTAACCCTAGATAAACTGTAGAAAGCATTAAAACATCACAAAATACGTATGAACAATCAAGCTCGCTAGATAACGTAGGTTTCTTGGATTGTCACTAGCCCATCGTCGCCTACGATGTGCTTTAGCTCTGGAAGTAGCGGCTCAAGCTTCTCGGCAGTATCCACAACTTCGATGATTAGCGGCATGTTGATTTGGACGCCTTCAAGGTGCAGAGTTGATTTGCCGCGTTTCCCAAAGCCGTTAACGCCTGTCCAAACGGTGGCACCCCCGACTTTGGCTTTCATCAAGAAATCCATAATCAGCGTCTGGAGCCGTTTGCCTCCTACTTCATCATTCCTCTTTATACGAATCGTGAGCGTCCACATTTTTTGTCTCAACGCACAAACCTCTCCAACGCAAACGTGCCAATTGCCCTGCCACCAAATATGGCGCCTAGCGACAGACCAACGTTGGCGAATATATTTAGTGCCATTAGACTAAAACGGTTTGCGTCAGCTAAATTGGCGGTTTCTAACGCAAAGGAAGACATAGTTGTAAATGAACCGCAGAATCCGACTGCGACCAGCATTGTGTATTGTGGGTCGAAGTTGAAGCTAACGGACAACACGGAGAATAAGCCTAAGATAAAGCTGCCCGCCACGTTGACGACTAACACGTTCACTGGCAACCCGTAAACCGCAATAGGCGACTCAACCATTTTGTATCGTAAGAACGCTCCAACTAAGGCACCGACTGCCAAGAGACCAAACTCTAACCACTTCACGCTTTTTGCCTCACGTTAGGTAGGCATTATCAGCTAGCTCTTGGCTGCGGTTTTGGCTACTCGCCATGGCTAATGCCATAGCCAACCAAACAGTGACAGAAACCGTATTAAACTTTATCGAAGATAAATTCAGAGCAGACGATTTTTTTTAAAAAATATTGATGAATAAAAGGGAAAACTCTCTCGCATGGAGAGAATGTTTGGCTTACTCGATTACCTGAATCGCACCTTCAGGACATTGCGCTTCACATGCACGGCAAACCAAGCATTCACTTGCTTTGCTGGGCACTGACTTTCCGTCTTTGATTTCGTATACGCCGACAGGACAAGTGTTGACACAAGTTTCGCATCCGGTGCATTTAGGATCGACAACAATTTTTACCATTTTTGTCTAACCTCTATGGGATTATTTTAGTCAAAAGAAAGCTTGTAAAATAAAAGGATTTAGGTGTTTTAACGTATTTTCTCACGTAATCTAAGTAGAATTCCATTAATGGCTGACTCGGCTTTATCCCGCTTCTTTTGATAGTCGCCGATGCTTCGCTTGTAGGTTTCAAGGGAGATTTCACCACTGCTTTGCCGTGCTTCAAGGGTTTTGATGTTGTCTTCGGCTTCTGCAAAGTCTTCTTCAGCTAAATCAAGCTGTTTCACCAAGTCGCCGTAGACTCCGGTGTGGCTTTGGAACTTTGCCTTCTTGCGTTCTATGCTTTTGCTGATGCCGTCCATCCGGATTTCTATCGCTTGCTTCTGGACTTTGTATTGCCGCCTTGGGATTTTGCCTTTCTGGGCTCGAACGTCCATTGAATGCAGTTCGTTTCGCAACTGTTTTCTGTCTTCGTAAGCGTTAAGGAATTCCTCGATGTCATTCAGTGAGATATGTTGACTTACTTTAGCTTGAACGGGTTTTCCAGTTGAAGCTGTTTCTCTTTGTGTTTCAAGCCGCTCAGCCCGTTCCGCATAGGTTACTTCTTTAGGTTTACGTCTACGATAGATGACTGCGCCAATGCAGCCAACCACTGCGATGAGGGCAGCCCAAAATGTTGGTCTAAACGAAACCCAAATCGGATTATAGTTGTAGGATAATTGTAGAATGCGGGGTTCGGGGGTGAGGTAATCAACGTAACTTAAGCCCATTTGAGTTATGGTAAGGATATCTTGATAGGCGCTGCGGGTTAACGTTGAAGATTCGCTCAGCTCAGATGCTTGCGGGGTCACAATTGTGGCGCCTTCGGGTGGAGTGAAAGTGGCGGTTGCTTGATTAACGTAGTAGGAGAAGCGGGGGAATATTTGGAAGTTGGGCAACACGTAGTTACTGCCTTGGAGGGTTGCGCTGGGCAACTCGTATCTCACGATCATAGTGGTTGTTTGTCCCTTTGCGAGAAAGGTTGACACGGTTGCATTGGCTAGTATCAAGTTGTTGGTTACGGAGATTGATGTTACGAAGCTTAGAGATTTGCCGACGCCGTCACTGACCGCGATGTTTTGGGCTTCCAAAGGTAAACTTAACACGAAAGCGCTCAGAATCGACGCGTCATTGGTTATATGGTAAGTATCGACAGCGGATACTTTTCCAGTTTGGTCAATAGCTATCTGGTGGTCCATTGTGGTTACGGTGCTAAGCTGCAGCGTTCCAGTTGGCGAAATGAAGTCTGCAGAGCCCACAGAGTAAGTGTAAGCGGGGAGATTTGATTTCGTGTAGCTTCCAGTGTAGATTTCGCCATCGTCTTTGGTGATAATTAAGTTTGATGCTCCCCCGGGGAAAACGAGGTTAACGTTACATTGCCCCACTTCGCTTGTTAGACTGGGGTAAGCTGGATAATTAAGAATGAAAGAATCGGTGCTTTCAGTGACTAACTCGTTTGATAATATGAAAGCAACGGTGAAGACGCTGGGTGAATTGCCGTTAAAGTCTACTTGTGCACCATAGAAGGTGCCTTGATCCGATTGCATCTGCACTCCAAGGTTGAGTTGGTAGCGGTGGTCGGAGTCGTAGGCGAAGCCTTCAAGCACATCGGCGCTGTACTGGAAAGGCAATCCAATCGTGAAGCCGTCGGTTACTTGCCCAGAAACATGGATAGTGTCAAGCACAACGATGTGACCTGAGTACATAATTTGGATTTGGTGATCAACTTGGTTGATCGTGTAGCCGCCTGTTTGGGCACAAACAACGTCAATTGAGACAATTGGGAAAACAACTAAGAGTGTAAGTGTTAACGCCAAGAGGAGACCGAATTTTCGCTTCAATGAATTCACCGAGCAAGTTTCGTTAATGTTATGTCAACTTGTTTATTTACTTTTACCGAAAACTGGTTTCGTATTTAGGGTTAAATCGGCAGGCAGAAAAAAAGGCCAAAGGGTTTCTTGTTTCGTAGTTTAAGCCCAGAAACTCTTGGAGTACTCTCCTAAAACGCCTTCATAGATACGCTTAGTTTGTATGGCGATTTTTTCCCAATCATACTTTTCCTGAACCCGCCGATACGCATTTTGACGTATAAAATTCGCGAAGCCGCCGTCCTGTAGCACTTTGGTTATGCCCCATGCCAGCGAGTCAGGGTTATTGGGGTAAACTTTGACGCCTGTCACGTCGTGCTCTACGATTTCCGATAAGCCGCCTGTATCTGAAACCACGATGGGACTCTGCGCCGCCATAGCTTCCAACGCTACGATTCCGAAGGGTTCAAATAATGAAGGGACAACCGCGACGTCTGCGGCTTGTTGAAGCCTCAATAAGGTAGCTTCGTCCATGAAGCCTTCGAAAAGCACTTTATGCTCCAGCCCCATACTGCGCACGATGTTGAGAAGTTGCTCTTTCATGTAGCCGCTCCCTACGATAATGAATTTGGCGTTAACTTTGCTTAGAATCTTGGGCACAGCATTTATGAGAACGTGGATACCTTTCTCGTAAACGAGTCTGCCAACGTAGAGAACAATTTTTTCTTCAGGCAAAGCAAATTTGCTGCGGAACGCAACGCGGTCGTAGTCACCGCCGTAGTTCTGGATATTGACGCCATTTGGCACCATAACCAGTTTGTCGTTGGGTAAACCGTAAACATAGCGGACGTGCCCAACCATATAGTCGCTGCAGCAGATGACTTTCCACGCTTCGTAAGTGAGCCACGCTTCGGTTTCATGAATCATTTTCTCGGCTGTGGTGTGCAAGCCGTCTCTACGCCCCATCTCTGTGGAGTGCATCGTCACAAGCAATGGCTTACGGAAGACATGTTTAAGTCCGATGCCAGCGTTTGCCACGAGCCAATCATGCGCGTGGAAAACGTCAACTTTATCCGCGATTTTTCTAGTCAAAGCAGCAGTTTCTTTCTGCATATTCATGTTCATAAGGTAAACCCATGTGGCGAAGTCTGGGGAGGGGTTCTTGTAGGAGTCGATACGGTAAACTTCAACGCCGTCGATGACTTCATGGGCGGGTGCGCCGGGGAAGTCGCAGGTGACGACGTAAACTTTTACGTCTTGCTGCGCTAAATGTTTTGAGAGGAAGTAAATGTGTGGGGAGATGCCTCCTATAACTCTGGGCGGATACTCCCAACTCAGCATCATAACCGTCAGTTTATGCTTCAAGTTTTTTTCCTCCTGCAACGCTACTGTAGATTTGAAGCATGTCGCGGATCCATGATTCGCCATCAGGTGTAATCACAGATATTTTGTCGTTTGGAACGTCATAGATACGGGTGACTTCATCTTTCATCCATTCCGATTTCACCACAATTTTTTCAGCTTCGAAGAAGCCTAGCCACTCGATACTTTTAATCGCCAAATTATAAGAAGTGCTCGCGTTTGGGGAACGGTGATCTTCAAGACTTTCCACCGAGAAAACAAACGGCACGCCATATGCGTTCTTCAAAGTTACCGCGGCGGGAACAAAATGCCAGTCAAACACATCTATGAGGTCGATTTGTTTTTTTGCGTCGTAGTAGAAGTTAGCCGCAGCGCGTTCTACCTCTTGGTTTAACGTCAGCACCCACGTTAAGACGCCGATGTGGGTTTTGACAGGGTTATTGACATGGAAAGTTTTGACGCCGCTCGGCTCCGTCGCCAACCCCCGCAATGAGTCATCGTAGGTGACAACGTTGACGTCTACTTTGTTGTTGGCCAGCTTGGTTGAGAGCGCACTAACGTAACCTGAGAGTTGCCCAACCACCCGTGGCGGATACTCCCAGGAAAAAATGATAATACGCATGGTTTCATCTACGTGAAAAGTGAGCAGACCTTGATTATTCCTCGGCCGTTTAGGTAATAGCGTTTTTTTCCTTCGTTGTCTATGAAGCTTTCAGCGAATCCCTCGTTTTTGTAGCGGTCAAGTATGCTTTCGATTTCAAAAGTGTCCTTCTGTAGAAGCCGCGCTACCTCTTCACCTCGACGGGCTAAATCAGCAGCGGTTGCACACAGGTTGTGAAGTGTCTGCAGGACTTTATCTGGAAACGGAAGCTCCTCTCTCAATCTTAAAACACCATGCCTCGAAATAGTTACCCACGGCTATTTAATAAACGCATACGCGCTGCGTCGGTCCTCAATAGAGCTGTGTGGCTTCAAGCGCATTTTTGCTCAGGGTTGTGAAACGCTTCTTAGCAGCTGCAACAAGGTCCCTTCGGAGCTGTGGACCTGTTTCTTTTTTGAGCGCTTCGATCTCTGAGGACAATTTGGGGTCTTTCAGGGAACATTCTGCCCAACTTGTAAAGTCCCCATTGCCTACATGGAACTCAAGCGCTTTAACATCGACTTTGTCTAACGCTTTAATGAAGCCTTTGAGGCTCCAAGCCATAATGCCAGTGTAGTGATCTTTGCCCGCTCCAGTGTAAAATAGGAACGGCTCGTTGGCTGTCAAAACAGCAAGCCTTACTCTAGTTTCGAAATCGTTAAGCAACGACTGCGCCGACACAAATGCATCCATAGGCGACTCGTATGGGCTGAAGTAACTGTGCACTTCGCCGGGTCCGCCGCCAGCCGTGAACATGTAGTAAAGGTGGTCGCTAGTTTGGAAGTCCCGCCACAACCGCATAAACTCGGCGTCGTCGGCTTCCTTAATGAAGGGCTCAAGACGCCTCAATGAAGTATAGTATGCCCACTGCATAACATTGCCCAGCCAACCGGACTGATCTCTTTGAATATCTGCCCAAGAGACCGTGCCTCCAGCTTCTGGAACATCAATTTCGCCAGCCGAAGCATGTTTCTCAACGACTTCGCTGGGCGTCACCATCTGCAGATGACTGTACTTGAAAATCTCATCAGGCAGGTGCTGAAGGAAGCTGTGGATGCCGGTTTCAGGCCAATGGTGTTCGCCGAAGGTTTCGTAGTCAGGGAATATGTTAATAACTTCGCCTTTGGTTTCTGCAAGCCATCGCGCGTATTTGTCGGCGGTTAGCGGCCACTCAGGCCACCATCGGGCTGAGAATCGGAAACCGATGTCGTCGGTTAACTTATAGTTGCGGAGGAATACGCGGATTTTTTTGGAGCCTTTGGGAGTGTAAATGAAGTTGGGGGATTTTTCGCCCAGAATTTTTTCGACGCCTTCGGTGTAGATGCCCTTGTACCCCATGTCCTCCACGGTTTTGGCGATGGTGTTATTGTAGAGGAGTTCAGTGTTCTCGAATATTTGCGGGTTAGCGTACCCCAACAAATCCTTCAGCGCCTGCCTATGCAACTTGACTTGTTCAATAAATTCTTCTTTTTCGGGGTAGAGGCTTGCGATCGAGTGGTAGTAGGTTTGGTCGAGGAATTCTGCTCCTCCGGAGGCTGCCAACTGCTTAAACGTTTCCAGCGTATCGGGATCAAACATCTCGCATTGTTCCAAGAACACGCCTGAAACGCTGAAGGAAAATTTCGCTTTTTTCTTGTCGTTTTTGTGGCGGTCGATTACGTCAAGGATGATTTGATTGGAGGGGAAGTAGCATTTGCGTGCGGCGCGTTTGAAGATGTCGCGGTCTGCTTCATGGTCAAAATAGTAGTTGAACAACTCTTTTTTGGATGTGCGCCGAAAGATTTTGCCCTCCCAAAACAAATTGCGCCGCAATCGGTGGGGTTGGTGGACTTCAAACACAAACACGACATCTGTCATAGGTTCAACCTTAGAAAGAATAGTGGTGGGTGCATTTATTTCTAATTGCCGTCGACTCGCGTTTGGTTGCCTACCAACTGTTTGTTTGGATCAACCGCACCACATCCGTCTTCTCAACGACTTCACCTGTAGCATTGTTTGCGAAAATGTGCGTTCGATGTATCTCCAAAAGCATGCCTGTTTGGCGGTCGAAGTAGATGTCTCCCCAGTCGTCGCTGACATTCCATGAGGCATGGTTTGTTTCCCTTGAATCGCGGATTATGGTTTGGTTGAGAGTAACCTCTGCGGTTGGTATGCGGTCGCCTGCTTTCAGGTTGGATGCGCAGATGGGGACGCCTTTCTCGGAGATTTTGAAAGTGCCCTGATTATTTGGGTTGACGTCAGTTTGGAAGCTGAAGCTGGTTTCGCTTCCGTCGGTGTAATGCAGTATGTAGACTTGACTTATGACGGAACCTGAAACTGAAGTTATGGTAATTCTAACCCAATCAGTGTTGTTTCGCTCAAAACTGGGAACGCTAATTGAGTTGTTCGAACGGTTAGAAGTGTAAACGCCGTACATTTCATAGGTGAAGTAGTCGCCGCTTGAAACTCCCGGAGTCCATTCCCTTTTGGGCATGTCGTGTGGGCTAGCAAGCCACGAAAATAGAATCATCGCAATAACAATGACTTGAATTTTCTTATCCATCTGTTTCACCTTTTTTATTTCTGACTAAAAAGGGGGAAAAGTTGTAGTTGGGCTCACGTTGATGGTTGTACTTGGAATTTCTGCATGCGGCTGTTCGACGTGTCAGCTATGTAGATGCAGCCATCCTTGTCTACAACAACCCCTTTCGGTGTGTTGAATTGGCCATCGCCATCTCCCCTTGTGCCCCATGTGCCTATGAAAGCGCCGTCTCCACTGAATTTCTGTATACGACAGTTCCAGTAGTCAGCGACGTACACGTTACCTTCGTCATCAACGTAGACACCTTTTGTGGTGCTTAGTTGCCCGTTGCCTGTGCCGCCGCTGCCCCATTGGGTAATGAATGTGCCGTCTCCAGTGAATTTGACGATGCGGTGGTTGAGATAGTCGCCGACGTAAACATTACCTTGCACGTCAAGGTCAAGCCCATGTGGATACATGAGTTGTCCTTCACCGGAGCCCTTAGTGCCCCAACTGCAGACAAAAATGCCGTCTGAGGTGAATTTTTGGATGCGGCAGTTGCCCGAATCTGCCACATATATGTAACCAGCGTTGTCTACTTCAACGTCGTACGGCCACAGAAATTGGCCTTCGCCTGAACCTTCGCTGCCAAAGGTGTAAAGGAACTTGCCGTCTGAAGTGAATTTCTGTATGCGGTTATTGCATGTGTCAGCAACATAGACGTTGTCTGAAGCGTCGAGGGCTAAACCCATGCTATAGTTGAATTGGCCAGTGCCAGTTCCGTAGCTGCCCCAAGTTGATACGAACTGGCCGTCTGCTGTGAATTTCTCGACTCGGTGATTATAAGTGTCCGATATGTAGAGGACCGTTTCGCTGCTGTCAAGTACAACATCATAGGGGTGGTCAAATTCCCCCGGCGCGGAGCCTTTGGTGCCCCATTTGCTGATGAACTGGTATGATTCTGATTGTGCGGAAGTGGAAGCGGCGATTGCCACAAGGAAAGCCACAACCAACGCCACCGCTAAAAGTTTTGTTTGCCAAGAACGCGAAGATCTAAACCCAGAGCTTTTATGGTTATTTTGATTTGTTTTCATAGTTTTTCGCTCCAAAACGCCCTTGTTTTCTGGGGTGATAAGTGTTTTTGAAAGGGTTTCTGGACAAAAGGAGAAAAATTTAGTCTACTTTTCTATACAAACCACATTTTTCCTTTTAGACCTGATTTTTTAGCAAGGTTTTTAATCGAATAGAAGCCTAGTATGGAACGGTTGAGACGGGTGTCGGACGGTCAAGAAGAAATCTACTCTATCATGTTTAGCAGCCTTAAACATCCAGCTCGCCGAAAAATTCTACGTATCTTAGCCGATAAGCCACTGACTTTCTCAGAGATGCTTGAACTTTTGGGTGTTTCGAGTTCAAACTTGACCTACCACTTAGACAATTTGGGTGAATTGATCACAAAAGGTGAAAACGGAGTTTACAAGCTATCGACTTTTGGCTTGGCATCTGTTAACACGATGAGGGTGGTGGAGGAAGCCCCCGAAGTGCAACCGAAAAAGCGTATGGGATTATCGTTTAAGTGGAGGACTGTGCTTGCCGTTATGCTTGTGGGAATGATTGTTTTTGCCAGTGCGGCCGCCTTGCAGAGCAGCATGCTAAGCCAAACCACTGGCGAACTGGACTCTCTGCAATCAAAGTATAATCAGCTGCTTGCTTGGAGCGGAACCACTAACAGCGCCATAAGGTTCCTCCAAGACGTCGTGGAGATCAACACTGACCACTACCAAGCCACGTTTCTGAGCAATACCTTCGAGCAACGCTTGGACTTAGGTGGGACGGTTGAGCAAGTTATGACATATTCACTTACAAGCAGCAACAGCAAACTCCTTGTGACTCTTTGGTTCCGTAACAACAACTTCTATCGATACCAGATGTCAGCCCTTGAAGGGGCGCCTGTTTACTTGCAGCCTCAACCCCTAAACGCAGTGGACGGCGCAAAGGGTGTAGTGGGGAGGCTTGCCTCGTACGAGGACGCTTCCTACCTTGCCGACATGGGTTCCATGTTGTCGTTAGTCAGCAGTTCAACTGAGGCTATCGAAATCAAGGAGGGCACCCTGAAGTTAACCGTTTCACAGGGAGAAATCTCTAGAACAGGAGTCATGTATACAGAAAACGGCGTTGATTTTTCGCCTAAAAGTCTAAGTCTAGAGTTCGCAAACGGTGACTTAACAAAATTAACCGACGGCTGGTACCTCTTCACCGTGGGAAGCACAAACGTCAACATATCCGCTGACGAAGCGGAAACGCTGGCAAGAAACGCACTTAACGGTTACAGCTGGAGCGTCAACGGCACCACCGTTAGCAACTTCACCGTGCTCCCAGAAACTTCGGTTATTTTCCACCCAAGCACCAAAAACGGCTTAGCACTCTACCCCCAATACACGGTGACTTTCCGCCTCGACAAGGTTTACCCAGGCGGCACCAACACCTTAACGGTGCAGGTTTGGGCAGACAACGGCGACATTGCACAAATAACCCGCTAATCAGAGCAGTCATTATTCTTCAATAAATTATCTTAAAGTTTTCAAATTCACCCTTGAAAGTTTCCCAGGTCACATCGACAGCGGTCACTGAAGCGCCTCTTGGTCCTGTGCTGCAGAACGCAACCAGAGCCTTAACTGATGCCTCTTCGCCTTCAAAGACAGCTTCAACACGTCCATCTTCAAGGTTACGCACCCAACCTGTAACATTGAGGCTTTGGGCTTGCCGTTTAGTGTTTTGCCTAAAAAACACACCTTGCACTCTGCCGCATACAAACACGTGCGCTCGGGTTTTAGACATGTAATATTTTCTGTTTTAGCCTACTTTTATTCATGTCCCCAAACGTTAATGTCTTCACCAACGGTGTAGAGGAACATACTAGCGGAAGGAGCCCCGAGCCATTTGAAATTGTTGATTAGCATTTTGACAACTTTGGAGTAATTTTCTGATTTATCCATATTGTCAAGGTATTTTTGGAATGACCCATACTGTTTCTCTATCGCGTTAAATGTTATTGCGTTGCGTATTATCGCTTGAATTTTGCCTTTGCTTCGTATTATGCGGCTGTCTTTTAGAAGCCTTGCTACGTCAGCATCTGTAAAGGCTGCTACTTCTTGAATGTTAAAATTACAGAAAGCTTCCTTTATCGAAGGCCATTTTTTATCAACTACTTGCCAGTTTAATCCTGCCTGAAAAATAACTCGGGACATGTTCTCAAAATAAACGTTGTCGCTTGTCGGCCTGCTCTTTTGATACCACCATTTGGGCATCTGCCAACCTTGTTCTTGCATAACGATTCACCTAAAATAGGACTCAGATGCGTGAATTTAAGCACTTGTGATAATCCCCACACAGCTACAAATCCCGGTAAATGTTCACTTTCACTTACCCCTCACCTGTTTGGCGTCGTCGCTTCTGGATGTGCCTTAAAAGCGAATTTCGCAAATTGATTGCTGTGGTTGCTATGTTTAAGGGGAATCCTGGAAAATTAATGGTTTACGCCTCAACTGGGCTTCCAAGCAGGAAACGCTTAGAATCTGTCCGAGACGCCACGAAGGAAACCGCGAAATTGTTAAATTTGGATTTTGAGATAGTGCGTTTTGACCGAGCCGCTTCACCGATTTATGTTTACTACGGAGAAAACGACGGTGATGAACCCGTTCCACTTTATTGTGATGAAGGAAAAATATCTGGTTTAGAGGAGATCAGCAATGTTTTGCGGCACATGATGTTTGTGCTGTCTTTCCACCCCAAGCATTCGGTTCTCGCGAAGATGCGGAGTGAATTGCTTAAATTTTCCTGAAGCGGATTGCTTGATTCTCCAAAACTACTTCGTAAACCTGGTTTACGTCAAATGTGATTCCTAGATTATCGTATTCCTGCTCGGTTAGGAATAGGATAATTTTTGGCGTTGCCATTTGGGTGCGTTGTGGTAGAAACGGCATCTGGGTTTGGAGCGCCTGCATGATGTCTTGGGCCATTTTCGCTTCATCAGTTTGAGGGCGCACAATGTAGGGGTTGACTTCCCGTTCTTCTAGAAGCTCAATTCTTTTGCCTAAGTTACCGTCTACGTCGCGGGTTGACTCGATTTTGTTGACTCTAACACGGAACAAACTTTTCACGCTCCCATAACACTACAGAAGTCAAAGATTTAATGTTTACACTCATTAATTTCTTGTTACCTACTTTGAGCTCGGCTTAGGGTTGGTTGGATTGGTTTTGAGTTGGCTTATTTTTTTGTCCAGCTCTTTTAATTCTTCACGCATTTTCTTTATCCCTTCAATGGCGTGCCTCCGATGGTGCTCTAGCCGTTCAAGTGTTTGGGCGCAATCGTTTTTCTCTTCAAGGAAAGCTGAAAACATGGAGGGTATTTCAGGGAGTTGTGTGTCTTTTTCTATGTTTAATACGTCTCTGGCGAATTCTCGGAAAAGATTGGATATATTGCTTGAAATCTCTGCCTGCTTAACTATTGCACGTCTGAGAATAGCTTGGCCTGATTTGGTGATTTTGTAAACTTTTAGTTTACGGTTTTTCTGGGTTTCCCAATGCCCTTTGATAAAGTTCGATTTTTCTAAGTCACGTAGAATCGGGTAAACGCCGCCCGGTGTGGGTCGCCAGAAACCTTGGGTTCGATTATTTATTTCCTTCATGATTTCGTAGCCGTGGGCGGGCTTCTTGTTGATAAGAATGAGCAGCCCCATGCGAATGTAGCCTTTCTGGGCTTCTTTCATCCAATTCTCTGTTGTCTTGTCCTCGGATTCTATCGACATCATTATTCGATTGAATAGTGAATATAGGTAATACTTATATTTTGCCGCAATATATTGCAACAAAACATATTCGGGAAGAAGTGGTCACAAGATGAGTAGCGACAACATAATCGAAGTAAACAACCTCACCAAGACCTTCGGCAAATTCACCGCGATAGACGACATCTCATTTGCTGTCAAAAAAGGCGAAATCTTCGGTCTATTAGGCCCCAACGGCGCAGGCAAAAGCACAACCCTGCGTATGCTATCCACCCTTTCACACCCCACAAAAGGAACCGCAACTATCGGCGGTTACGACACATCAAAAAACGATATGCAAGTGCGTCAGCTAATCGGGATTGTTTCGGAAAAAATGATCATCTACAATCGTTTGACCGCTAAAGAAAACCTCCACTTCTTCGGCAGTCTTTTCAACATCCCAAAAGACACCCTCAACAAGCGAATCGACGAGTTGCTGGAACTCGTCAAATTAACCAAATGGAAAGATAACCAAGTTGGCACATTCTCCACAGGCATGCGTCAACGCATGAACGTTGTGCGTGCCTTGCTCAACATGCCACAGGTTCTCTTCTTGGATGAACCAACGTTGGGTTTGGATCCTCAGTCCTCTGTGGAGATACGGGATTTCATTAAGAAACTCAACCAGGAAAACGGCACAACAGTGGTTTTGACAACCCACATGATGGTTGACGCTGACCTGTTGTGTGACCGTATAGCAATCATTGACCACGGAAAAATCATAGCGCTTGACACTTCAACCAACCTAAAGAAGATTATTTCAGGCGCTGACACAATGATAATCAAGTTGGAAATAGCCAACTTAAACCCCGACATGATAACCGCAATAAGGGCACTTAAATGCGTTGATTCGGCAACGCAGGAAAACTCAACGTCGCTGCACGTGATCGTCCACGGCGAAGAAGCCTTCGACTCAATTGTGGACATAATCCGAAAGAAAGGTGGGAAAATCTCATCTATGGCTAACTTGCAGCCCTCCCTCGAAGACGTGTTTCTGCATATTACCGGACACGAAGTCCGAGATAGCGCTGACCAAAAAATTCCGCTTGAACAAGGTCCGAAACATGGGTTTGGGGCGCCTAAACGAAGAGGAGTGCGATAAAAATGACCGTCAAAACCGTTCTTAATCACAGTTTAAGAATCGCTTGGAAGGATTTACTGGAGCTTTTCCGCAACAGATTAGGTTTAGTGCTGTTGGTTGTGATGCCATTGTTCATGATGGTTATGGTTGGCTTCATTTACCCCACAGGCGGCGCCAACTTAACCAACATGCCGATAGCAATGGTAAACGAGGACTCAGGCTTCAACGGCTCAACCATACCAAGCCAAACATTCTTCAATACCTTGCAGGGCATCAACAACCAGACCGGTATGCTGACGCTGACTAATGCTTCCAGCCTCAGCGAAGTCAAAGACCTGATTCAGCGCGGAGAACTCAGCGGCGGCATAGTGATACCCAGCAACTTCAGCCAATCATTCTACAGTGGGCAACAGGGAACCGTGATAATCGTAACTGACCAATCTAACCCCCAGGTTTCAGCAACCATCCAAAGTGTACTTTCCATAGTGTTCGACAACATGGGAACTATGATGGCGCAGCAGCAACTGCAGGGTATGAACCCAACACTTAATGCAACAACGGCGTTAGCTTTAGTGAAACCATACAACATTCAAACTCAAGGAGTGGTTGCTGGAAACCCAAGTTACTTTGATTTCATCGCTCCCGGCATTATGGCTATGACTGTTATGATGAGTGTCATGACTGGTTTACCAGTGGCTATTTCGCAGGAGAAAGAAATCGGCACCATGGACGGCATGATGGTAGCACCCATTAACAGACTTTCCATTCTATTGGGCAAAACCTTAGCCCAAACCGCAAGGGGACTAATCCAAGGCGCCATAATCTTAGCACTAGCTATAGGCATATTCGGGGTAGCCATACAGGGCAACATACTGCTTGTATTCGCGTTACTGTTACTGGGAGTGTTTAGCTTCGTCGGATTAGGCATAGTAATCACATCCTTCACCAAGGATCAAGAGACCGCACAAATGCTGATGATGACTTTGATGTTCCCAATGATGTTCCTGAGTGGAGTGTTCTTCCCCATTCAGCAGATGCCATGGTTCATGCAGTCCATCTCGCAGTTCCTGCCCCTAACATATGCTTCAAACGCTTTACGTAAAGTCATGGTGCTCGGCGCTGGCGTACCCCAGATTAGCACAGAACTCATCGTACTCATCGCCTTCGGCGTAGTGATGATCGCGATTGCTCTACCAGTGTTCCGAAGAATGATGACCCGATAGGAGAAAACAACATGAGCACATTATGTTCAAGATGCCCCTTCTTTCAGCTTGCACCGCTTCTCCGGCGAAAAAACGCTCGAAAACGTTGCCGCATAGAACCACAGAGACAACTCCGAATCTACGAGTGCAAAGACTTCCCAAAGAAGACGCCGAAATAACCTGCTCAGCCACACCGCTCGCCCTTTATTTAAAGGTAGATCAATTTTTTTCACTCAACTTTTGTAGTCTTGCACAAACCAGCTTGCCGTCGCCGTCGCGATCTGCTGCCAAAACCGCAGTTCCCTAACCTGCTCCAGCAGCTGAAAATAATGCTTTAAAGGTCAAAATTAATATCTCAAGCACCCCAATTATTTTGTGAGAGCCATTTTTCCCTAAGGTGTTGCCATGAAGGACGAATGCGGAATCTGTGGTAGAGTCATGCGAACTACCTATATGCGGCAGTGTCAACGCTGCAAGAAACTGTTTTGCCGAGACTGCATGACCCCTGACGTAGCTACCGGCGACCCCACAGCAATGCTGTGCCTTCACTGCGCGAGAAGAATAGTGTCCCCTCGAACCATCTCTAAATATGGTGGGCTTGAGAGTCACCTCAAATTCCGCGCTGCCTTTACCGACCAGGTTAAACTCAAATTTGCCCGAATCGACGGTTTTATCGGCGCTAATCTGCCCATGGCGGCTTACCGTGACCCCGCTTGGTGGAGCAACACCTCAACGAGTGTGCATGCAAAAGCTTGGTTGGATGCTGGTTGGGAAGTCCAGGAAGTTAACTTCAAAGAAGGCTGGGTTACGTTTAAAAAAGTCCGTTCTCTGCCAAGAGCGCCCAACAAAAAGAAGCTTGAAATTACCCAACCGTTCACGCCTGTACCCGTGCGTCCCCAGCGATCTAAGGTGCCGTCGAAAACAAAGGTTTCCAAACTTTACGCTCGAATCAAAAACTTGGAGCGGCAACGCGCTCAACCCCGCCAGCCCGTCAGAGGGTTGAAACCGAAATCCAGCTACCAATACCAGCGGCGGCTCTATGGGGGAAACGAAAAACCACGATAACACCAGTCACATGAGGGCTCAATGCCTCCGCCACTGCGGTTTTTGAACCAGTTGGTTTAGGATGCGCCGATTTGTTTGCCGCATTTCTCGCAGTAAACAGCGACACTTTTGTTGCTTGAGCCACAGAAAATACAGAACTTGCCAGGTTCATCCTCAGCCATTGTGGTCTCTTCCGTTTCCTGCGTTTCGGTTTCTGGAGATGGAGGCAATTCTTTGGACCTCCGCACTGACCACACGGTCGCCGCGATGGACCCGACGATTGCCACTAAAATGACGGCAAACAACAGGGGTGACTCCGTGATTAAGTTAAAAGATATTGGTGCAACAGGTTCTTGGGTGGGGGCAGGAACATTTGGAGATGCGAAATCAGTCGGGTTCGGTTGGTTAGTGGGGGTTGGTTTTGTCGTGACCACCCATGGCGAATTTGTGGGCACTGGGGTTTGCATCGTTGGGTCAAAGGTTACTTGTGGAACAAACTGTCGGTCCTGGTTTATGCTGTAGATTGTGGCTTGTTGCCCCTGGAATTCATCTGGTAGCTGCCCGATCTTAAAGTTGTTTCCAGTGGTTTCGCAATAGTAGTATGTGTTGTTCTGGTAGGTCCAGTAAGTGCCGTGTAGGTTGTTTCCTAACACGCCGACGGCGTAATGGTTGGGGGGGTTAATGTAGACTGTGCCGTATCCTAAGATTAGTGTTAAGGTGGCGAAAAGAATGGAGGTGTCTTCGCAGTCTCCACCGTCGTCAACCAGCGTCTCGATGGGGAACCGGGGGTACTCGTCGAATCCCGTTGTCACGTTGTCTGCTGTGTAGGGTAAGCTCTGGACAAAGGCTAAGATGAAGCTGACTTGATCATAAGTATTGTATTTGAGGCTGGTTGTGGTTTCGTTTAGTTTCTGCGCTAAAACCCGCATATAGTAATCTTGGGTTGTGGTTAGGAAGCCATAGCCTGCTGGTCCATTACGTGTTCGAGTAGAATCCGGCACCACATTGTAAGCGTCGTAGAGGGCTTTGGGTATGCTGAGGTTCCAGTTCCATTGATTACCGTTGTAGGTCCAAGTGAAGGTTTTATTGTAGTATTCTCCGTTCGCCACGGTTATTTGCGCTGAAGTTGAGGATAAGGCTACTGCGGGGATAGTTATCAAACAAATCAGGAGTAAAACAACTAATAGTTGGACTGGGCGTTTCAGTATCCGTTTAGTCATTTCTTACCCCTTTAACTTCGGTTACAAGACAGGACTCACGTTTAAAACTATTCCCAAATCTCACTGCCGCACGTACTGTCTAACGCTTGAGCAGACTAGCCAAACTGACAACCACTAAGCGCAAAGCCACACCAAAACAATCAAATCACCGTAATAAACCTCGTCTAATATCAACATTGACAGAAGCACGGTTGGCAACACCAACAGAAGATATACATAAACCCAACCAACCCCTGCCTGTTCCCCAAATTCTCCTTGCGGACAGACCCAGACCTGAAAAAGGCGCCCACCAACCTACCGAAGCCGCTTGTGCATGTTTTGCATTTGTAGCAGCTACTTTAGCCGGATTATCAATGAACTTGTGACTAACATCTGGGCTATGGTTGATGCAACTGATACAGCAATGGGCTACAGAACTGCTGCTGCATCAACAACAGACAAACCCAAATATCAAAGTAAAGACTCACAAAAAAACGCGCCTTACTTATGCAAATACCGCTAAGTCTGAGTGGCACCTCGTAAACCATGAACAATAAGAAAAACAAGTAGAACCCAACCCAAGATTTGGCTGAAGAGAAAAATAGTTTAAGCGGCGAAAAATCAGGCGAATAAGCCGAGGTTGCCTAAAACGAGCCAGCGGCGGTTTTTCTACGTTTTATTCTGCTTGATAATGCCGTAGCTTTGCTTTTTCCAAGCGTCTCGAAACTTGTTATAGTAATCTATAGGCTGAAAAACAGGCGCGTAAGTCAACTGCCACTCCAATCCGCATTTACAAACGGCGAATACCTGTTTGTTTTTAAGGTCAGCGCAGATTTTGAGCAGTTCTTTGCGGCATTTGGGGCAATAGTAGGGACCGTTGACCATTTGTTTGGCGTCTTTGGTGAGCAGTTTCATGCGGCTGCCTGGAATCTTCTGTTTAGCCTTAGCCTTATCGGAACTCATTCCAATCGTTTAGAATCATCGTGGTGATAAAGATATACTCTTCCATGCCAAAATTTAAATTCGCCAAGAAAACCCTAATCATAATTCTATAACTCTTTTCTTAGTACAATACCATAATGATATGGTTTCAAATCAACTTGCTTTTCAAATATGAATCCAACAGACTCAGCCCACGCTCTGCATTGGTTAGGTTTAGGCCTCATATCCATTGGTGGACCTCTTGGAGTTGACGCATCAAAATTCCAGTGAATAATCCCAACTTTGCCACCTATTCTTAGAATCCTAAAGGCTTCTTGCAATAGATTAGTTGGTTTTACATCATGAAGGATGTTAAAAAGCATAACAAAATCAACACTCAAATCCTTAAGCCCTGTTCCGTCTGTTAGAAAATCACGAAGAACTGCTTTGACATTGTCTATGTTAAGGTTTTTTGCTTTTTTCTTTATGACTTCAATCATTTCAGGTTCTATGTCAAAAGCATAGATTTTTCCTTGTATTATTTTTGCAGCAGGTATTGTGAATGTGCCATAACCACAACCAAAATCTGCTACATCAACTATGGAACCGTCCAACCCAAGCATTTTGAGTATTTGGGCTGGAGCAAAAAAAATAGTCCATTCCTCTTCTTGCGGCATTCCACTTTCTCTAATTTTCATTAATTCTCTTCCATAGCCTTTTACATATCTATAAATACGCACTATAATATTTTGGCATAAATGATTTCCTGGTCAGTTTCTTAGGCACAGGCAAGCACCATACTTTGGGCGTTCTGCTTTGTTTATCAGAGTGTTTCTCTGGCTCCTATCTGGGTCATTTTGAATATTTATAGCATAATAGGATAAAATTTTTAAGCTAATCCAATAAATTAAAACGAATAATAAATGACAATTGCTAAAGAATCAAAGACTAAAACAATAATCCGCTTAGTAGCATTACTTTTTTACAGAAGTTCAAAGCATCATCATTCTCAAAGATATAGTAATGGCATTAGAGATGCAAATAGTTGGGTTGACAGTAGGAATTATAGCTTACAGAAAATAGTTGACTTACGTTCCTTCTACTTTCTTACGCTCCAAAATTAGCTCTTAATAGTTAGCTTTCCTTGCTGATTAGCAAATTTATTGCAAGAGTCTAGGATAAGTATAAGGAAGAATAAAATAGACTGCAATCATAGACAGCACCAAAGCAACAATTAAGGACAGAATAAAACCCTTTGCCAAATTGTGTTCTCCATTATCAATCAATTTCTTAACATCATAACCAGCATAAAATAGAACAATTAAAAGGAAACTGAGAGGTAAGAATAAACTCGAAGCATTAAAGAACACCACAGCTAAGGGAATAACAGAAAAGATACAGCATGAGGCTAAAACAATTATGCATGCCTCTCTAATCATGAACACTACTCATAGTTAGAGGTATAAGTAATTTTACACTCCACCGATACAAAAATAGTTCTTAATGGCAGCAATAGAGTGTTTAAGGCATATTAACAACTCGGCTACTATACAATTTGTTGCTTAAGGGTGCATGATTAATCTGATTATTTTCTTAATAAATTCCTTTAACCCAAGTAGGTAATGGTCAAACCAGATGACATTTTCTGTCAATTAAATATCAACTGCATTATAATCTATTATTAAGTAATTTAATACCTTTTCTTTATCTAACGCTCCAAAAATAGTTTTTAATGGTAGTCTGAAGATTTAGTGCTTTGGAGTTGCACAAAGTTTTTCTTGTCAATCACAGACTACCATAGAAGCATATGAATAAGAAGATGCTTGCCATAGGTACAACCCTTCTCTTAATTGGAATTATTTTAAGCGGATTACCCTTTGTTATCCTATCAAAAAGTTGCATATGGCCTGCACAAATATCCTCTCAGTATTTTCAGGAACAGAACTTTGAGGTTTCTTCTGAGCACTGGGTATATCAAACAGTTAGCTTTAACAAAGGTCAATTTGTAAATATTAATTTTACAGCTCTCAGTTATGGTACAGAAATTCTCTTCGTAGTATCAGCTAATTCTACTGAATATCTCAAATACCAAGGTCTTAATGGCACAAACCAAAATTTTACTTCTCCAGTTACAGCTAACTATACTTTTAGCTACCAAACCCCTCACTTTTCAACTGAAACAGTACATTGCAGTATTTTGGTGACTGATTTTTACAATACCACCATGTCCTGTGGGGTGCTTCACTTCTATCCTGTGCTTCAATTTGAATTCCTATATGCAGGGATTGGATTTACCTTAACTGGAATAATCCTAATTATATTTGGATTTATAGGAAAAAGTAAGAAGCACCAGAAAAATCTTATCGCATAATGTACATTCTTGTGATTTAGACCTGCGTGAATTAGTTCCTCTTTCAAATAGCGAATAAATAGTTCTAAATGTAGCAATGCGTATTCAAAATCATCCTGCTTGGAAGTACTATTCATTTTTGTTTATAGTAATGGTCTTTCCCACTTAGCCTATTAATTTTCTTTTTTAACTTCTTGCCCTTGGCAATCTCGTCTAGTTCCTTGTTTTGACGTTGCCTAATGGAATCATAAAGATAACCAGCTTCTGCCCCAACAGGTTTAGCAATTCTACCCAACTATATCCCCATGTAACTTAAAACAATCAAACTCAATTTAAGCATATTTAGAATTGAGTCTTTGCCAATAATTTTGAAAACTTCAACCAGTTCTTAAAATGGCTGAGATTAGAATGCTCCTGTTGCTACTTCATAAAAGATTAAAACAAATAATATAACCCATACAAGAGCACTTACCCTAAACAGGGTAGAGTAGATTTTTCCTGTCCTGCGTAGTTTCCACAAAACTATCATCCAAACAACTGCAAAAACTATCACAAAGATAACAGATATTGGAAAGGGAATTAGTTCAAATGCCATAAATCAGTTATTTAGCACTTTTACTATTTAAATTCACAGAATACGCTCCAAAATTAGTTCTTAATGGTGCTCCTTTTCAGATGCCTAACATATAGCAGTAAGGAGATTACAGATATCACCAGCATTCCAATTATTATCCAAGTTAATGTTATAGTCAAATCTGAGTTTGTGTTAGGTGGAGAAGTAGGACCCATATTAGGCAAAATGGTTAGTGTTTGGGTGGGGCTCCAATCACTTTCTTCTCCAAAGAAGGTATGTTTCTCTATGCTTTGATAGCCTATCAAGGCTTTCACTTGGAAATCTACTTCATTTCCAACTGCAATTTCTTCAGTAGCGTGGATAATATTTGTGGGTCCATTGAGGCTGATTGACCCAATTGGGGTTACTTCAGAGTCAGATGCTCCCCAATACCATGTACCAATAATTATGCTACCATTGTCAGCATAAACAGGTGATTGACCATACAACTCAACCCAACCATTTGAAAATTGATTCTTCACTCTAACATTATAGTACAATTTTTCTCTTAAACCATCTTTAACAGAGTCCTCATTTACATAGCCGTCATTTGGAAAGTTTCTTACTTTTACATACACATCTCTGTAGTCCACATGGTAAGCTGTGTTAGGTATTGGTTCTCCTGACCATTGACTTGTAGCAGCTGGAACATCATAAACGTAATTTATGTAACTTAATTTGAATTCTGGCACATCTGGTTTAGGTATTGTTTGAGCATTAACTAATGGAAGTAGCAGAGTGGAAGCTGCAAAGATTACAATCAAACATAAGCATAGATATTTAACCAACCCAGCCACACTAGAACTATCAATTTATTGGTTATATAATTTCCTAAACCAAGACTAACGCTCCAGATTTTTGTTTTAATGGTCCTTAAATACAACTTTGGCTGGTCTGGTCAACTCCAAGTCTGTGATAGTATGAAATACAAATGTTTCAAGTCAGAATGCCCAATCTGCCATAGCACAGGCTCAATTCAGCTTTTCTTAAACAACAAATCTGAAGTCAGATACGCCAGAACCAGACATTACAGCAAAATCAACAAAGATTCCAAAAAGCCCCAATTCACCTATTGCAAGATAGAAGACCTTGAATCTCTGAAAGATTTATTAAAAACACAATCTATCTCTCTGACAACTGAAAAGGCGATAGATGGTCAAGTGGGTCACAAAAAGAATAATGACCCAGTAAAGCCTGAAAACAGCCTTAATCAGCAAAATAGATGCGGCCGTCGTCTAGTCTGGTTTAGGACTTTAGCCTTCCAAGCTAATGATCACGGGTTCAAATCCCGTCGACCGCACCACAATTTTAATTCTATAAAATCTAAGCAGCAGCCTCTCTTTGCTGGCTCATTTTCAAATATCTAAAAACAAATTATCAATGCCTTCACGGAATTTCTATCTTATTGTCCCGCAAAGCTAACCAACGTTTAAACTCTAGCCCAGTACACTTACCTTTTCCAAGCCAGTTATCACCGTACTTTTTTCCAAGCTTTTCAGTGTAGGACTCAAAAGTTTCTGATTCACTAACTTCTATGCTGCTTTTCTTCTTCACCTATTCAAACTCCAGTTTGACTCCACAAGTATTTTCCGATAGTTAGGGGCACTGTTTTCTTACTCACCCTATAGATACTCTGCATTTATAGTAGGGATACACCACCGCTTATCAACTTGTTTCTGCGCCGCGGATCTCAAAATGCTCGATTGTAGCAGTATGGTTAAAATTCATGTACACGGAGTGGTGGGTTCCATTGTCGGATAGGGTGTATTGGTCGCTGCTTTGTTCGTAGTACTTCCAGATTACTGTTGGGGTTCCTGAGATTAGGCGTTCGGGGTATGTTACGTTGAAGTAGGACTGTTTGCGTTCTGACCCGATAAAGTCAATGGAGAAATATTTGAGCGGGTCATATTCTGGCAAGTACACCTTTGGCTCAGAAGACCAATCGGTTAGGACACTCACGGTATAGGTTTTTCCGCCTTCTGAAAGAGAGTAAACATATAGATTGCTTTCTGTCTCTTCCTGCACAGGGGCATTAAACGCCAAAACCGCAACTATTGCCAATGCGGCGAGAATCCCTCCGCCAAGTGTTAAAGTCAGCCTTGAATTTTTCATTAAGCACACCAAGAGATGCTCTGTTCTTATTTCTTATAAAATCTCCTTTCGCCCTTTCCTAGCTCAAAGAAAACGGAAAAGTGAATTGCTGCTGGTTTTGGGAGCGAAAAGGTGAAAAGCAACAGCGCCTGAATAGAAAGTAAGATAGGTGAACTATGAAATGAGCAACGAAGTAAATATGGCAACTATCCAACTAAATGGCGACAAACAAAACTTTATCCTCGACAAAAAGGACTTCAAAACAGGCAGCAGAGGCTACTACGGCACAGGCAAAATGGTGGCTGGCGGCAAAAAATACCAAATCGGAATTCAAGTCGTCGAAATAGGATCGAAGCCAAAACCCGTAGAAGAAAAGAAAAAGTAAAATTTTTTCTTAATTTTTTGTTTACGACTACACCGAAGCGTTAATGATCGTCACCGGTTTTAACGGTTTATCCCTTGAATCTGTTCGCACTTTGGCAATGGCGTCAACGACCTCCATACCTGCTACGACTTTACCGAACTGCGGATGCTTGTCGTCAAGGTAGTTGTTGTTGACTAAGTTAATGAAGAATTGACTGCTTCCCGTGTTAGGTCCGGCGTTTGCCATGGCTATGGTGCCGCGGTTGTTGCGGTTTTTACGGGTGAATTCATCTTTGATGTCAGGTATTGAGGGATCGCCGCATCCAGTGCCAGTTGGGTCGCCGCCCTGAATCATAAAGCCGTCTATGACTCGGTGGAAGATGGTGCCGTTGAATGTATCCTGCTGGACGAGCTTTTTGAAGTTGTCGGTGGTTATCGGCATGTCGTTTCGCAGTTGAAGGGTTACGTCTCCCATGCTGGTGTGCAAGAGGATTTTTGCTCCATTGGTGAATTCGTCGGTGGGTTGGTTTGGTTTTTGTTTAGACATGAATTTTACCTAAATACTGATTGATTTTAAAACTATTATCTCTATTGTAGTAGAAGAAAAGAAAAATTAGCTGTTAGCTAACTTTTGTTTAAGATATTAGTGTTGCTCTTATCAATGTGACTGTCGTTATTGGTTGGCTGTTTTCATGGGTGATCGGGTTGGTGGTTACTGGCGCGTTTGCAATGGCGTCAACTACGGCTGTGCCTTCGATTACTCGTCCAAATGCAGTGTACACCTGGTCAAATCTTGTTCCCGCTTGGTCAATCATATTGTTGCCGTTGTCCGCGACGTTTATGAAGAATTGGCTGGTAGCTGAGTTCGGGTCGCTGGTTTTAGCCATGGCTATGGTGTAAGCTGAGTTGCGGTTGTTTTGACCTATTTCATCGTTTATGGTTGGGATTGTTTGGCTCGTTACCATTCCGCCTTGAATCATGAAGCCTGCGATGACTCTGTGGAAGATTGTGCCATCATACAAGCCCTGGCTGACTAGGTTTTCGAAGTTGCCAGACGTGATTGGTTTATCTGTGCGTAGTTCGAGGGTTATGTTTCCAACGCTTGTCTCTAGTAGGACTTTAGTGGCGTCCTCATAGTTGGGGTCCGGTGTCGGCGAGGTGCCTGGAGGTGTTGACGGCGTTGGAGTCGGGTTGGTCGGTTGGTTTCCTGGGGTCCCTAAAAACGCGTATGCGCCAACTGAAATCACTATAATGGCGATTATAGCTATAGCGGCGAATAATGTTTTATTTGATTTCTTACGTCTGACTGGTGGTCTGCTTTTTTTATTGGGAGTCATGTCTGGTAAGTTCTACGGCTTTTCATATAAAATTTTTCCATAATTTCAATACTTAATCAGGTTTGAATGATGTCAATCTGGAAGCGGAGCCGAGATATAAACTGCTGATCTCAGGTTAATCTTTCGTATTGCTTTTATCATTTGGCAGAATTTGGAAAATAGGGTTTATATGCTCAGAAGTGAGTATGAAAAGTCAGCGCATACCAACGACGTTTCTATACTAAATTCAGGGATCACCGAATTGCAACTCAAACGAGGCTCTTAAAAAAAAGTTAAAGATCCTGAAGATGAAAACTTACGTTTAGGAAATGATGATTAGCCAATGGTTAGTTATAAGTAAAGTAGTTAGCATTTAAACTCTTTCTTAATGTCAAAAATTATGCGTTGTAAAAGTTCCTTCGATGAAACTGAAACTCTGCAGATACCGTAGGTATGAATACACTTTCCAGTTCCTTGACCTCTTGGTTTGATCCAAGATTTTGTGAAATTACCAAGAGAAACTCCCAATTGCTCTGACCAATACCTCTTTGCTGCTTCCTCATCTGAATCTGGCCAAACATGAAGCCGTACTTTTAATTCCAGCTTTTTAGCACCGTAATATTGCTCAAGCCATTGAACGAACAACTGCAGTATTTTAGAGTCTGATGATGTTAGTGCAACTCTGTATGTTCGGCTTTCTTGGGACCTATCGCCTTCGCACCAATACATGATTAAACCTTCCCTATGTGTAAGTGCCATTTTATCACAGAGTAGAACTTTCGGGGTTTTATCTATTTAAAAATTATAACTTTTTTTATGTGTAAAATCGAAACTGGTTAGTAGCGGGGAGTAGATTTGAACTACTGATCTCTGGGTATCTCACAGCACAAATGTGCCGTTATGAGCCCAGCGGGTTAATCCTGGCTACCCCACCCCGCTTCAGGTACACGCCGTTTTTTGGGTGCACCCTATTACTTGAGATGTCGAATATTAATAGTTTCTTTTTCCATACCCAGCAAAACAATTTTAGTAGCGAATATATCTTTCTATGGCTGGATGGTTTCGGTAAATGGATAAACCTTATTTGCGTAAACTCTCTGATCCGCCGCTGGAAAACCCGATTTTCGTGCAGGGGCTGCCGGGTTTTGGCAACGTGGGCAGAATTGCAGCGCACTTGCTCATCAAGTTCTTCGACGCAAAACCATTTGCTGAACTCTACTCACCAACTTTCCCCGACTACGTTGCCATAAGCAGCAAAGGCATCGCCTATTTGCCGCGATACGAATTCTTCTATGCCCCCATGGAGAAAAACAGTTTGGTTATTATGACAGGCGAGATTCAACCTTCCTTTGATGACGTGGTTGCCCACTACAGCGTATGCGAGTCCGTGATTGACTTCGTCGAGTCATTAGGTTGCCGCTTCATAATAACCATGGGCGGCGTCCCTATAACCGAAGACAAAACCCAAGTCTACATCGCCGCAACCTCGCCGCGGTTGGCAACGGAGTTCATGGAGAAAGGCGCCGTCATCTACAGTAAAGGCAGAATCGTCGGCGGCACTGGATTAACTTTGGCGTTGGCGAAGGAACACAAAATCGAAGGCGTCAGTTTGCTTGGCACAACCATGGGTTTTAAGGCAGATAAGGGCGCTGGATTCTCGGTTTTTAAGTTTTTGATGAAGAGTTTAGGAAAAGAGATAAAAGAAGGTTTAGTAGAAAACAATGCACCTGAAGAGTAGTGTAAGTTGGGTGTTAAATGACTGAAGATAACGAAAATGTGGAAGTTAGCGGTATAGAATCAAAATTCACCAAAATTGCTTTAACCATAGTTGCGGTACTGTTGATTTTTGTGGGGCCAACTTACATCCCGTACTTGCTCGTCAACGGAGCGGGCGTGGACTACTTTGCCAGCATAGGCTTAGGCGCAGTCCTGTTCATCTTAGGCTTAGTAATGCTGATTTACTTGATCCGGAAAAAAGTAATAACCTAAACTTTTTTCCCCAAAATTTTTGCCTCAGATACCCTAGAGTGCATCATCAATCAGCTTTTTAGATTCTTCATCGGCAAACCCAATAGGGCACCATCTGTTTTATTAAGTATTCTTCCAAAAAGGCACTTATTGAAAATATTATTCTGGAATACACAATGCATATTATTTATGGCTAACAGAATAAAGGCTATGCAGCAAGGAAAACCGTCCGTTCCCGAGTTAAAGGACAACGAAGCAAAAAGAACAACCATAATCCTTGAGAAAAACGAACGGGAATTTATCGGATCCCTCATCCGCAGCGGCAAAGAAGCGGGAATAAAACCGCTCATTTCCAAAATGCTTGACATCTACAAAAGCATGATGATTTACGACTGGAATTTCCCTGGTAACTATTATTGTGGCATAAGCCGCATGGCGTTCGTTAACGTAGAATTACTCAACATTTTAACGCAACAGGTTCCAAAGGACAAGTGGCATGAAGTCGGGAAAAAAATGGGCAACGCGCTCAAAGTCTCCATCGAAACAACCATCGGCGCCGACGCCACCGAACAAGAAAGCTGGGAAGCCGTGTTTAACCGTTTAAGAGTACAGGGCTTCGGCGACTTATACTTAAAAGACAAGTTTCTGCTTCTAAAGACGCCATTCATTAATGACTGCGAAATCTGGAAGGGGATTTTGGAAGGCTTGTTTTCTGTGCAGTTGGAGACGAGGAATTCAGTACCCCCACTGGTTTTTGAGATAATGAAGTCTCAGCCGCCCACGGTTTAGTTTCCTTTTTGCATTCGACAGTTAAATATTAGTGAACAGGTTTATATGGAAGACAGATGTTTGGTGTCTTCCAGTGACGTATGATGAGGGATTGCGTTCATACAAGGCGATTGCCTTCATTGAAAGCTTAACGAATTGTTATTTTGAATTAGGCGCAACCCTACAGCAAAACGTTTTCACAAAACAAAAACCTTTTAGATGTTTCTCTAAAAATTTAGGTGAAAAGTTATGGATAAATTGAAATTTGCTATCCCAAAAGGCTCCCTAGAAAAAGCAACAGCCGAATTCTTCTCTAGATCAGGCTACAAAATCGGTTCCGCCGAGCGCACGTACCGACCAAGCATAAACGACCCCCAAATCGAAATGAAAGTTCTCCGTCCCCAAGAAATCCCCGTGTTCGTCAGCGAAGGACTCCAAGACCTAGGCATCACAGGCGAAGACTGGGTACGGGAAAACAAGGCTGACGTGGAAATCCTCCAGAACCTTGAGTACGGAAAAATCCGATTAATCATTGCTGTACCAAAAAGTGTGCCTGAAGGAACCACTTTAGGCGAGTTCATGGAGTCGATTTGGGCCCAGGGCAAAAACTTCCGCATCAGCACCGAATACCTAAACATCGCCAGCGAATACCTCAAAAACACTCCACAATACAAGAAACGCTTTGGCGACGCCGAACCCATCCTAGTCACGCCTTGGTGGAGGAAAGGCGACAACGCTCGAGCAAAAATCTTCCTGTCTTTCGGCGCCACAGAAGCCAAGCCGCCGGAAAATAGCGACTGCATCATGGATGTCACCGAGACAGGCACCACCATCGAAGCCAACAACCTTCGCATAATTGAAACCGTCCTGAAATCCAGCGCCATACTCATCGCCAACAAAAAAGCCCTCGAAGACCCTGAGAAACGCGAAAAAATCTACGACATAGTTGCCTTACTCAAAGGTGTAGTTGACGGTTCAAAGAGAATCCATATATTCGTTAATGTCAAAAAAGCAAACCTGAACAAACTGCTCACTGAATTGCCAGCGCTGAAGAATCCAACCATTTCGCCACTGGCAGATGATACTTGGGTGAGCGTAAACACTGTCATCGAGAAAGACTGCTTAATCGAGTTGCTTCCCAAAATCCGCAAAATCGCTCAAGGCCTAGTAGTGTATGAGCCGAGGCAGGTTTTGGCGCTTGATGAGATTGCACGGAGAAATGAAGGCAGATGCCAAAAGGACTCGTAAAGGTTTGGGATTCTAAACAGTTACCCGCCGACTGGTTCAAACGACAGCAGGTAGACCAAAAAACTACTGCGGACATTGAAAACAACGTCAAAGCAATAATAAACCAAGTCAAAACCGAAGGCGACAAAGCGCTATTGGAGTTTGCGCTCAAATTCGACAAAGCCAAACTCACCCCCGAAACCCTCAGAGTTTCTCCTGAAGAAATCAAAGCAGCCCACCAACAAGTCAGCAAAGAACAAGTCGCCGCAATTGAATTCATGAAGCAACGCGGATTAGTCTTCCAAAAACAACTGCTAAACCAAACTGAAATCAAAACTTTCAACGAAGGTATCATGGTCCAAACCGTATTGCGCCCTATCGAAAGCGTCGGATGCTACATCCCCGGAGGACAAGCAGCTTATCCCAGCACCGTGGTGATGACTGCGGTTCCAGCCAAAATCGCAGGCGTACCAAGAGTGGTCGTATGCTCCCCATGTGATCCTGAGGGAAATGTGAATCCCTTGGTTTTGGTTGCCTCTGAAATATGCGGGGTAGATGAGGTTTACAAGGTGGGAGGCGCCCAAGCCATCGCCGCCCTTGCTTACGGCACCCAAACCATAGCGCCAGTGCGAAAGATCGTGGGTCCAGGCAGCAAATACGTAACCACCGCGAAGGTGTTGGTTTCCACTGAAGTCGCGATTGACATGCCGGCGGGTCCCAGCGAAGTCCTGATTTTGGCTGACCAATGGGCAGACTCACGCCTCGTCGCTTTCGACATGATTTCTCAAGCCGAGCATGGCACTGACAGTGTAGCGGCACTCATAACAACCTCTCAGAAACTCGCTGACGAGACCCAGGAGAACCTTGCGAAACTTGTCGCTGTTGCTCCAAGATGCGAAAAAGTATCCCAGTCACTGTCCAAATATGGGTTCATAATTGTCTGCAAAAAAATTGAAGAAGCCATAAAACTAACCAATCAGTTTGCCGCCGAGCACTTAGAGGTGATGACCGCCAACGCCACAGAAATTGCTCGAAAACTAGTCGCTGGGTTAATCCTCATCGGATCCTACAGCCCCGTTGCACTAAGCGATTATGGCAGCGGAACCAACCA
>Ga0105103_10000031_pt1 | contig 60833 bp, 74 predicted proteins | sample PPLLaktember2015_2_FD_79107 | JGI IMG/M metagenome (GOLD analysis project Ga0105103, IMG submission 79107) | Freshwater sediment microbial communities from Prairie Pothole Lake near Jamestown, North Dakota, USA - PPLs Lake P7 Core (6) Depth... | ecosystem: Environmental > Aquatic > Freshwater >...
AACTGAAAGTCCAGTAATGTTTTTAGTAATCCTTAAATTTGTATTTGAAAGACTAGTACTTCCAATTCCTATATTTCCCCCGAAATATGAAGGAGCAGTCCCCGCACCATACAATCCCCATCCTGTATTGTTGCTCCATTCTATACTCCTCCAATCAGCAGCAGCCGTTAGGGTTGGGTTTACGTATAGACCACGCGTAATGCCGTTTGCACCGCCTGTTTGGTTGATGTTGCTTACAACACTCAATAAATTTAATCTTGTATTTCCAGATGTTGGATTAAATGCACCAGCAGTAACTCTTACATTTTCAATTTCAATGTTAGCGGTAGTAGGTATTGAAAAACTTGAACCTATCCTTACAAGATAACTATTCGGAACAGGATTTGTTAAATTTAAACTTCCTGAATTTCCAAAAATATCTAACCCATAACAAATATCACTACCCCAATTAGATAAAATTTGTTTCCTAGCAGTATTTCCAGTAGAATATAAATTAAAGGATTGTAATGAACTTGTAATATTACCTTCCGAATTTCTAATAGAAAACAAGCTAGTCCCATCACTATTCTGAACCGTCAATGCCGTTGTCGCACTTGTATTCCCACTACCTTTCATTAACGTATCACCCGTTACTTGTAAGCGTTGACCGCTATCAACTGTTGTACCGATTAATGCATTTAGACTTGTACTAATACGCATACCTTCATTAGCACCATTTGCATTTAAAACAAGATTGCTTCCAGATTGTAAAACTAAATTATTTGTTCCAGCACCAACTGTCCTTATTGTTGAAGGACCACCTACTCTGCTAAATTCTAAATTACTTGCATTTGCTCTAAAATAAGATTCTGAAGTAAGTAATGCACCACCTAAAAAGAAAGGAAATAAAGTTGCATTGTTGTTAGGTGTTACTATTAATAATGCATCATTCACAGTTGTTGAAACAATATGAACCCTTCCGCTTGGTGTATTAGTTCCAATCCCCAACCTACCATTAGCATTATCCCAAAACAAATTGTTACTACCAGCTTGCGTTGTCGCACCAGTAAAGTAAGCGACTTGACCACTTGTTGCCGTTCCCGTTATTGGGTTGGTAAGTAATGGTTGTGCGCCAATATCAGATAATACCTGAGCACCTGTCCTATACTTAATGGTGTTAACATCAAGAACGACAAACTTATCTGTATCAACTACAGCAGCAGCAGCACTAAGATCTGTTGCACCCTCTACAATTAACCCAGCCTTTATAAGTAAATTTGATAGAAACTTCATATTATTCCATTATAATTACACGATATTGATTAGAGGTAGGAGCAGCTAAGAAAGAAACTGTAACGACGTTTGCACTTGTTCTTACTACGTCTGCGTAAACTGTTTCCCCCGAACTCACTTCAAATATCTCAACCTCAACATCTGTGCTATTTAGATTATGCGTTATTGCAAAACTTGTAGCCGAACCGTTACCAATGGTAGATGCGAACTTTGTGTTAGAGATCTGAGTAGCAATGTAGTTAACTAGATCTGTTTGCAAAGTAATCGTACCAGTGATCGCTCCCCAGACAGCACCCGGGAAAAACGGAGTGATATCGTATGGAGCAATTGGTAGATTCGTTGGTGTGTATACAGGTATCTGGTAGTTGTTCAGAACCTTCAAAAGATCCTTAAGGTTGTTGTAGATATTATCCATATCCGCAACCTTGATCTTATCCATTATATGCAAGAACAAAGTCTGAGCATATTCAAAGTCCGCCTTTATGTTATCATAAACCTGACATGAATTAATTGCTTGATCAAGAGCCAGCTTCAAATCACTGATCTCATTAACAATCTCATCAACAGTAGGAGGCGTCTCCGCATAAGTGCTTACAGACTTAGTCACAGTCTCTTGAACTGTCAACCAGTTATATGTTGTGTTAGTATATAATAAAGTACTTGTAAGCGCCACTACATAGTTAGCATCATAATACTCTCCCCCGAACACCATATCAAATGTTGCTGAGGATCCAGTTATAGTTCCAGTAGGTGTGCTTACCGCTGTCCACGCTCTTGTTATTGCGCCATTAGTATACCCAGACTTAGCGTAAGCAGTACTGTCAATGTAGTTTAACATCGGAGTAAACACATCAAAGTCTTCAGTAAGAACCAGTTCGGGAGCTTGGTAATTAAATACAAATTCCCTAGTAAAGTCTGTGCTTAAATAACTAGGAGCGTTACCTGTATAAACAATTCTGTAAGTCCCAGACTGCAATCCCCCCGAACTATTTAATCTAAGTAAAATAGAAAAAGAACCCCCAGCAACAGAAATATCAGGAGTAGTAATGTTCCCTGTACGTGTGTATCCATCAGGTTGGGTAATTGCAAATATACCAACTAGACCAGCAGGTGGTGATGTGGTCGTATCTGTTAAGACTAACGTGGGGGTTCCAGTTAGATTAAAACGTACACTAAATGACAAGTTACTTATTGTGGGCATCTTCAGGCAAATTTCCAAAACTATTTTCCCACATACCGTAAAAACAACCTATGAAAAAAGCCCCGAGCTAGAAAACTCAGGGCGTACCAAACAACCGAACTAAGAGACTATTTTTTAGACTTAGATTGTATGGTTTGGAAAACTTTCTCTCCTTTAGCATTGCCTACGCAATAACCAAGAAGCTCTTCAATATTATCACCACCAGTGGTTCTAGATACAACTAGAATTACTTCGCCATTAGGCCATGTAAATCTTGACTGTTCTGCATCGAAGTTGATCACACCCTTATTAAGAGCACGATTGATCGTTGCTTTCATAGCAGCCTGCTTGTTATTAATCAAGTCAAGAAAACCTTGTGGATCATTATCAGCCATATCTTCAAGATTGTTTCGTAAGATCTCAATCTTAGAGGTATCATCTTGCCCAAGAGCAGCTGTGAAATTCCTTATCTCATCAGCAGATAAATCAGCAGCAGCATTCAATGCTTCACGCTTTACATTTCTAGACCTGCGTTCTTTTTCAGACTTAGCACCCTCATCAACCAATTCAAATATAATCTCCTTGCTCTGGTCCCTATTAGGATTAGATCCATTATAGTTACACAAAGAAAGATATGAATTAATCTCTTGATCAGAAGCACGACCTCCGTAAAGGATCATGTGACCAAACTGACTAGCGTAGAAATAAATTTGATGGAACTGATGTGTACCATCTGCGGATACCGAACTAACGGCGCCAATAGGAACGAACTCTTGTTTACCCTCATCCCAGATTTCATCTGTGATAGGTACGTTTCTTGCAGCAGGTATCGCCCACTTCTCTGGGTCCATTGGGTTGCGCTGAATACCAGCTACCTTATATACCGCTGTCTGTCCTGACTTTAATTTTGTTTTCTCAAGTAGTTCGGGAGAAATGTTGTTGTACAGTTTTGTACGCTTCATCTTAGTATAGTTGTTGTTATAAAAAAAAAGGGGAGGATACTCAGACCCTCCCCATATAGATTACTTCAGTTTGAAAGTATTCTGAGCATTCAAGATCTGAAGACCTTGGATAGACTCATAGTGCATTTCTAATACTGAACGCTCGTTGGTAGGCACTGGTGCCAAACCGCCAAGCATGATTTCACGATATTTGAAATCGGTATTGCCTTCTGTCATATAACGAACAGACATGATGTCTTCTTGTCCGCCATCGATAGTCTTAGCCTTACCTGCAGGAACACCATAAGCAGCATCCTTAGCGTTATAACCGCCAGTGAAGTTTACGATATTCTTGTGGTCTAGGATTGGCAAATACTTCTTGTAGTAAGTACGACCGTAGATCTTCACAGTGTCGATTCCAAGATCAACCTCTTTACCAGAGATTTGGAAACGAGCACCTTGAGACAACAACGCACTGTTACCCAAGTTATTGAATAGGTTATCCCAGTAAATATTCTGAGTTGTACCTACGAACAAGAAATACTCCAATGGAGCACGGTTCCTGTTCAACAACTGAGTCAAAGCAGTAACGTCAGCAAGAGCAACTGAACCTGCAGTCAAAAGACTCAAGTCAGAACCCATAGAAGTAACGTACTGATCCATACCCATTGTAGTTTGGATTGGCTTGCTTTCAGCATCAATCAAAGAAGGAGAAGCGTCAGCAAACTTGGTAACACTCTTACGACCAAAGATCAATGCAGCAGCGATATCATCACGGAACTTCATCAAGCTCTCGTGCTGACCCTTGTACATATAGAATGGTTTACCTTGGAACTCAACTTCAACTTTAGAAGCCTTCTGAACGTCAGTGATTTCAAACTTACCTTTGAAGATTTGAACTTGGTTTGCAAACTTAGTAACTCCCCATCTCTTAGCAGCAGGAGAAAGTGAACCTTCACCAGAAGCGTTAGAGAAGAAAGAAATTGTGCCTCCAGAAACCAAAGTCAATACAGAAGCATCAACACTACGGATGTTCAAAGTCTTACTTGCAGACTTAGCAGTAACCATACCAACACCACCGTTAGGGAACAATACTAGTTCGCCAACATTGATGAAAGGGAAGGCAGCAGCAGAAGTAGCAGTGTTCAAGTCTGCAGTGATAGCAGTAGTACCAGAACCAGTTACGGCAGATACTGTACCAAGAACATATAATTCTTCGTTTACGAAGTGATGATATTCAGGAACGCTGGTTGGCTTAGAGCGACCAGTCAATTCAAGAACGTCTAAGAAAGAGGCCTGCTCGTTAGTAATGTCGAGCACCTTGTTAAGTATCTCTCTTTGATCGAGGAACTCGATAGAAGATACGTACTGTTTTGTAATTGCACCAATTGTACCGGGCATAGGATAAAAATTTAAAACGGGTTATTTTGAAATACCCCTTGTTGCAAAGGCCTGTAGAAGTCCGGATTTAAAATCCCCCGAACCCTCATTAGGCACATCACCAACAGGGGATGTACTTGGATTCTTAATTTCCTTAGTCACCTCAGAACGCCCTAGGGTTTTACCATAATTGATGAGAGACTTCTCAAACATTTCTGGATTCTGTGAATACGCAACAGTCTTATACCACTTTGCGTAATCTAGATTCCCTTGGTCGCCAGCGAACTGACTAAAGAACTTATCATTATCAATGGTCATATCTATGACCGTATTTGCTTGAGGTACTTCATAATTGAATTCTCCGTCTGAAGTCTTGATGGTAAGCTTATTTCCTTCAAGAAAACTTTTAGTGAATTCATTAGAACGTACATCCTGCTCGAAACGCTGAAGCACTTCTGCTGTCTGTGCGTATTCATCTGAGACTTCCGGTTCCGGGGCCGAGAAATCTCTTTGCCATTGTAGATACTTTTCACGGAGCTTTACAGCTTCAGACTTCAGCAACTCTCTGCCTAACTCTGAATCTTCTTCACCCCACTCATCAGCATCTAACTTAAACTTGTCACTTACCTGTTGCTTATAAAGCCTATCAAAGGCCTTGTCGCTTAGGTCAGCATATTCCTCACGGAGGTTCTTTCTCAGAATCTCTTCATCGGACATCTGCTCATAATTGACAGTCTTGGCTTGCAGATACGGTGTTAGATCGCCAGTTTTTTCATAGAACTCAACGGCCTTCTTAATGAAGTCGTCTTTGAATTGATACTCCCGAGCTGGCTCAGCTTCTGGTTTAACATCTTGTTTAACCTCTTGCTGCACTGGTTCGGGGGTAATTTCTTGTGTTGACTCTGAAGCTATTTCTGGAGCTACCTCTTGAGTAACTTCAGGAGCAACCTGTTGTTCGCCAACCCTGAAATCATCAGGGCTAACATTAGTAAAGTCTATTGACATAGTTGTTCGATTTATGCAAAATTGAATAGATCAGTTGAGATATATGTGGAAAACACACTATGATAGTTGTTCGGGCATTTGCTGCTGCATCTCCTGATCCATCATCTGTTGTTCCATCATTTGCTGCTCCATCATTTGTTGTTCCTGTTGCTCAGCCATCTGATCATCCTGCTGCTCACGGAATGAAGGCATCATCTGAGGCGTCATTACATCATCATCCGGCTGGCCCATCTTCAACTTAGTCACACTCTTCTTCCCCTTGTTCTCTTCTTGCTTTGTAACAACCTTGCCTGTCTGGCGTAATTGCTCAAGCTGTAATTCATACTGATACTTCATCTCAAGAAGCTTAGAGTCAAGTTCTTTCTCAACCTGAATAAGCTGTGCCTTCATCTGACCTTCAACCTGAATCGTTTGCTGTTTAGCCTGCTCTGCAACCATGGCTGACTCCTGCTGTACTTGGGCATTCATCTGCTGCTGACGCATTGCTTTATCTTCTTCCTGCTCACGGCGCTTCTTGACCTTATATGCCAATAGCTGCTGAGCTACTTTAAGATTATCTGTGTTCTGAATAATAATAGCGTCTTCAATGTCAAGCATACCATTCATCTGACCAGCCTGAACCTGCTGCATTAGCATAGCACGTTGATCATCTGTCGGCTTATCTTCTAGGAATATACCAAACTCATACAGTCCAACATTAGAAGACATCTGGAAGAACTTCATGGTATTACCCCCGAGCGCTCTCACGTATCCCTTAACCTCTCCTGACTCTGCTACATCCTGTATCCTTAGTATAAGATCATTTGCTAAATCTTCCAATAACACTTTTTCGCCAAACACGATATTATAAAGGGCATTATTAGTACCCTCATATGCAAGCTTAGCTACAGTAGTTAATGTTCTAGGATCTGGAGTGGACCCGTCTGTCATCTCATTCATACCCGTGATATCACGAAGCATTTGAATATGATTCTGAATCATCTGATAATAACTCATAGCATCACGACCCAATCCATTCTCCAATTCTTCAATTGGCTTATAGTTAGTCATTCTACCCTGAGAGTCAGCCTTACGGTAAACTAAAGTACCAGTCTTATTATAAAGATCTAATACTTTCATTGGCGTCATCTTCTTACCGCCAGCACCCAATGGGATATCTTCAAGAGCACCCATCTCAATCATAATACCCTTAGGCCTTGATTGATTGACTACGTTCTGTAGCCTATACCATGCAATCTGAATAGCATCAGCAATTGGAATGATTTGTTCCATCATGCCATGCGCATTCATATCATAAAACTCTGGGGCGAAAAGATGATAACTAAGCTTAGTATCCATTAGACTAGACTTAGCTCTTTTCATATTTGTAGCAAGACCGTAGTCAAACATGTAGTCTGTATCTACAATCCATCTTGCTTTATAAACTACTTTATAGGCAACACGCTCAAACTTATCTTTGCGTTTATTTCTGTCTTCGAACTTGGCACGAGCATATACTTTATTTCCCCTCCTGTCAATTCTTTGTTCATAGACCATTTCATTAACGGAGAAGAACTCCATGTCGAGTATACGAATATTGAATTGATCATAACCTTTGTTGAATATTGATAAATTATCTAACCACTCTCTTGGGTTTCCGTACCTGCCTATTACATTCTTAGCAATCTCTTCATACTCGTCTTCAGAGAACTGGCTACCAGCCATCTGCTTTAGATCTGAAATAGTCATTTCAATAACTTCGCCAATGTATGAAGCATCAGAGAAGTCGTTCTTCTTGCAACTATTTATAATTAGATTACGTGGGTTAACACGTCTGATCTTGATGGCGCCATTAGAATCAATAAACTCTTTATATCCAGAAACACCATAGTCAAATAAATCCTCTCTAACTGAATCACGAATCTTTTCAATTTGATTCTGTTCCATTATAAGCTTGATAGCCTGCTCTGCCTCAATGGCCATCTGGTGTTTGTGGGTATACTTCATCTGCATCTCAAGCTCCTCCATGTCTCTAGCTTCTCCCGGAGATAACTGAAGTGCTGGCGATTCTAATAGTTCGGGGGCAATCTTCTTTGCCTCTTCTCTCATTATAATCTTAGCCTTAGCAGAAGCAAAGTAATCTTCGTTCTCCTCATTGGCTAGTGCATCTACTGGTGTAGCTGTAATATTATAATCTACTTTAGAAAGTTTTCCTAATGCAATTCTTCTAAACTTAGGTATGATAGGAATAACAGACCAGTCAATATTTAACCATGTTTCTGTAGACTCTTGATCTACTCCCATTAATGGCTTATATTTATTTATGCTTTGGTTTCCCATTGCATATTGCTTGTACACCTCATACCTGTATCTGGCGTTGTAGAAAATGTTTCCGTTATTGTCGTTGTTCCAGCTACTCCAAGCAGCTTTACAGTATTGCTTGATCCAGTCTTTTCCTTTTTCTCTAGGATCAATTAAGTGTGATGGGAAGCCATTGATTAGATTCATCTCGAATTATTTAGGCAGTTTATGTGATTTAAAATATTCTTTTGTTTCTCTTACTTCTGATAAGTCTTTCTTCGCTAATTTATTTTGATCTGCAATCAATGCATAACCCATTGCCATTGCTCCGTCAAAAGCTGTAGTGTTTGATATGTCAAACTCTAGCAACTCTTGTATAACATCTTTGAAGTATAGTCTCTCGTGGTTGTCGTTTATATAAGACTCAGTAAGTTCTGCTATATGCTGGTGAGTTTTAGGTGATGCTGCAATTCCCGGTTGTTGCCTATCTGGTAACCACATCAAGAAATTACTATACCCCCGATCTGCAAAGTAGTGCATTATTCCTATCTTCTGGTTCTCAAACAAGATGCTGCAACCATAGTATACAGCAGTCTTTAACACATCCTCATAGAATACTTGCACTGACTCTGGTCGATACATATACTTGCATATGAATGCGTAGTTATACGGATCACTCTCTCTAACTGAGTTATACTTTTCAAGAACCATTAGTGCGCCATTAGATCTTCTTCCATCCTGTGTCTGGTTGTGATCCACAGGGTCAACCCCCATCACATATCCAATATTATTAGGATAGAACAAATCTCCCCTCTTCACTATCTTGTTACTGTCTTCTTCCTTATCAAAGAGCTTTACTATCTCCCACCTTCCATTCCTGCTCGGTTCCCATATAACCCTTGTGTCTTTCAATCCACCTTCCCAAACAAAGTTTCCACGAGTTGTAATATTTTCTTTCCAACTCAATCTGTCTAACCTTTCGTTTAGTTTCATTGCATTATACAAACACTTAGATCCATCTATCCTGAATGCCTCTTCCCAGCTAAGTGGTTCTTTCCTAATGATTGCACTCAAAGATCTTGGGTCATTTGTAAGCAACTGTCTTTCTTCTAGTATCTCATCAAGTGCTTTATTCCTATCAGCTAAACCATACGCATCATAATATCTGGTATGATCAGCCGGACAGAAGTATCTATATAATCCACTTGGCGTTCTCCTACCAGTCTTCTTGGTGTGATCAGAATTATCCCAAATCTTTTTAAACGCTGCGCCTCCCTGCTCCATATCTTCTACTGTGGTAGTAAGCAAAGCCTTTCCAATAATTCTACCTTCATCATCCAAGTGGCAGTACCTCGTTACCAGATATCGTTCCCAAACATTTGTATCGGCAGTCTTTCCAACCTCATCTCCTAGATAGCGTTGTAACTTCTGACCGTCATAGCTTATACCTTCTGACGTCTTCCAATCGATCATCGACTCAAGCTCATTATCATCAAGTATAGTCGCAGCCTTCTTACCTTTTATTACAGTGTTGTAAAATCTTAATTCAGATGTAGGTGTTAGGCCTTTGCTCTGATCGTATACAGGTACAAAAAAGTCTGGTAGTTTTTTAAATGGTTGGATTATTGCTTTACGAAAAACCTCTCTTGCATCAGAACCGGTTTTAGATTGAACACCAGCACGAGCATTCTTTGATCGAGATGTATATTCGTAGAGAAATACTCCACCTCTAAATGTCTTACCCTGCCTACGCTTGGTAATCTCAACCATACCAAAGCACTCAGGATCTTCTATGCAGTACTGAAGAAAGTAAAAATATTTTCTATCCGTGTCTCTGTACTTAGGTAGTCCGGTATCTAGATTCCAGTAATTAAGATAGAAGTAATGAAGTCCAGTTAAATAAACATCGACACCGTTTGACTTGTACCAAAATCCGTTAAGCCTACGGTCCCACTCTTGAGTTCGAAAGTTTTCCAGCTCGGGGTCAAAGAATTCTTTATCATCAACCTGCCTAGCTATCTCTCTATCTCTTAGCTTAGAATAATTTAATGGAAGTTTAATTGCTTCCCAGTACTGTTCAGCTTTTTTAACAGACCTAGAATATACGCCTCTCTTCTCAACCTCTCCAGTAAGTACATTGTACACACACCCAACTGGAGGGATATTACAGTCAAGACCTTGAATATTTTCAATTAATCCGTTATCTACCTTTTTGTACATCAGCAATCTGCTCAGGCCTTAGCCTTTTTCTTACGGTTATTTCTTCTTGTAGTTTCTCATCGCCACCAGATAGCTCCCTATAATACTTCTGCAGTCTCTGATAGATCTCATCCTGTGAGGACATGATCTGAGTCTTTATGTTAATCGCCTGAAGGATATCCTTATCACGGCTACCCTCAACTGGCATCATAACCCTGCGGTTGTATTCGTAGAAAGCCTGCTCATTACTAACAATCATTGACCACACCCAGTTGTTCTGATACTTTAGGTATCTCATAATCATATCAAGTAGGTCTTCGTATGGCTCGTCATCGATCCTAAACTCAAAGAGTCCGGTTACATCATCTTTAATAAGATCATATCCAGCAAGTGATGCAGCGAATTCTTTTCTCTTACCAAGCTCTGGATAGTGATGGCGTAATGGGCTACTGACATCGTACATCAGGATAACATACCTGACCATCTTGTCATCCCCCGAACCCAAGATTTCCTTAAGCTTAGGATAAGCAACCAGTATTGGTTTCTTATTTAAAGGATTAAACTCTATAAGAGAGAAGTCTTTATCAGTTACCATAAACCTGCTTATATATATTTAGTCTTTTGTTGGCCAAGTCTTTTAGAGTATAATTAGCAACACACCAATCATGCAGCTTGTCACCACACGACTTGCGGTACTCAACATCCTCTACTAGTCTGGTCACCTGTTCCACAAATGAATTCTCGCCAGTAAAATAATTGACAGGCATTCCTATGTAAGGATTAGCCTGACTAACTACAACTGGCAACTTCATTGCAGCATACTCCAGAACTTTAAGATTACTCTTCATGCTGTTAAATTCACTAGGCTTATTCGGAAGAATTCCGATATCACCTTCATAATTTAACATGTACTTTTCCGGATCCGTCCATGGAAATGTTTTGTACGGAATATCGCCGGCAGTTAAATTCTTCACCAGTATGTCAAAGAGCGGGCTTTCATGTTCACCAGCAATAACCAACTCAATTGGCAAATGCTTTAGCTTCTTCATTGCCCCGGCAATTATCGCCGTGTTACTATAGTTCATTACAGTACTTGCGTACAATAACCTAACCTTGTCGCTTTTAGGTTGCTCCCTATATTTAAATTGCCCTTCCCCGTAGGTAAGAGCATTCGGGATAATATACGTCCTGTCGTTTGGTATTGCATCAGCTAGTCTTTCGTGTGTTGTTGTTACAGCATCAGCATACATTAAATGATTCCTGATTTGTAACGCCACGTTAGACTGTTTCCACCATTCGTACTTAGGATGGTCCTTACCAACCTCCCACCAGTCATCGCAGTCTACTATTATCTTGAATCCATACTTCTTACGAAGGCTGTCCAAAAAACTAGGAGCCACGCTGGTATGCCTGTTATAATGCAGAATATCACACCAAGCCAAATCATCCTCAGTAAGTCCACGTATTGTGCGCACTTCGGTATCGATTGTTTGGTTTGGCATAAAGACCCTGTGATATGAAGAGCCATCAAGACTCTTAATGTATGACAACACTTTCATGCAAAGCAAAGTTAGATTCCCCAGAGTTCGGGGGGTTAAAAAACAGGGGGTGAATTATGATACAATCTTCTCAAACTCCTCTACAGACAACTTAATATCATACTCCATACCAGACTTAGTAAACACCTTAGTGGCACTAAGATCTACAGGTATACCATCCTCATCATCATAAGTCATGTCAAGAGAAATAAAACCTTCAACCTGAAATGGGTTAAGCCAAACCTCATGGAAGTAAAGAAGCTCATCTTCGAAAAAAAATCCGGGGAGTTTAATAAATCTACTCATTTTGTTCCGTCTTGTAGGGGTTCTTTATTTGTATCGTCAACTCTTCTATACTTCTGTTGCCACAAAGTATTTGTCATTAGTATAGACTTTCTTTCAACTTCTTCCTCTGTCTCATCGTTCCAAAGCAGGTGGACCATTTCATGTATAAGTATCTCAATCTCCTTTTTCCCACGAGCATTTATATCTATCTCAATAGTATTAGTATCCATTACTGCATACCCCCAAACTTTGTTAAGATTCTTCCTTATGACCTTAAACCGTTTCATAGAATATATTCCAGTTTTCTAAATTATCCTTCCACTTTTTCTTGGTTATGTATAAACTATTCTGACCTTCGTTCTTAAAAAGATACCAAGCATCCCAAGGCAAAACATAAACAGCAAACACGTCCACCATTTCTACTGGGTAAGGCTGGTTGTTATTCCTCTTAAGAACAATATTAACGCCACCAGACTTGTTGTCTTTAGTAGAACACTTAATCTGAACCTTACTAAACCTACCATTACACTCAACAACCCTATCGTAAATGGTCCCAGCATGTATTGGCCTGTTTACTATAAAGCTTTTCTGGACGGCTCGGGCGTCAAATAAAAACTCTGCAACATCTCCTATTCTCGATTCATTACTAGTATTCAATACATGTAGCTTTTTCAATTGGTAAATACGCATTTGGCCTAACAATCTCTCCGCCATTGCACGTCATCTGAGTGCTTGTCTCCTTAACATCGTATTCAAATTCAAATAAGCCTTGGTCATTTGTCACCTTCCAAATCAGAATACACTTCTCAAACAAAAGGTTTACTATTAGAAAGTACGGAACTGAGAACAGGTTACTGGCATTTGCGCCAAAGGTTAGCTTATCATTGGTAACCAGATAACCCCCGTTATCCCTTAGATACTGTCTGGTCAACGGCTTACCTGCTGCACTCTTTCTGCTCTTAATCTCAGCAACACCACAGGCAGTTAAAACGCCGTCTATTTTTTTAGCGATTATAACATCCGCACCAGCATCCTTGGTAGCCATGTTCATGAACACATATCCTTTCTTCTCCAGTATCCTCTGGGTGTTATGCTGTTCCTCAATGAACTGAATCCCTAGTGGCGTTTCACAATCAAGCATTCTCTTTTCTTTGTAGTTGCATCTTATAGATCGTATCAAGGTATGCCTGAATACCCTCCATACCTAACTGCTCGTAAGCTTTACGCATACGGCGGACATGGTTGTATGGGTGAGAAACTATATTAGGTTTAGTTTCGCCATCCTCAACAAAGAAACCAGACACGGTCTCCTCGTAAACTACAGGCAATCGGTCAGCTATTTGTTTGATATACTTTACATTTTTCTTATTCATGTACACAAAGGATATTAGAGTTATACATTACGAACAGTTTCTTGCCCTCAATCTCATTCTCAAACATACCACGCTCCTCAAAACTTACCGTCCTACCAACAGGTATCTCAGGATCATTAGAAGAGTACACAATTCCACGGGTTAATATTTTCTTTTTCGACATCTCTGGAATTATCAGAGAACTGGTAACCTCCTCCTCAATAGGCTCAATCAATACATGGTTCCCAACAGGAATAACTTTACCATCCCTGACAACAGCTAGTGCCATATAATAATCAACCATCCAGTACTCCTGATCATCATGCTCAATGCAGTTGTTCAGGTCCATGAGAACACCGTAGTTAACATACAACCTGTCACCAGATTGCACGTTATAGTGGAAGTTCTCTTCCATTAGAAAAGGATTCCTCTTTGGTGGGTTGACAACCGTACCGTATGGGAATGCGTTGTGCTCCTCCCTATAGGTTGGATCTAGGTATATCTTACCACCATTGAAATCCAACTCATCGTTTAATCTTTTTTCAAACTTTACTATAATCTGAGTGGGCGAAATCATAATGCTAAATTACTTAGTATTATATTACAAATCAAATAGTTATGCTATTACTTATCCTCAATAGACTTTAACATGTCTATCATTTTTGGGTGAGGGTAGATGTCTATCTTATCTGCCCTTACAGAGTTGTGTGTGAATACGCCTTTCTGACCACCTAAAGCCCTTGGGCATAGATCCCATATATCTTCATTATACTTTAATGGAATGCCGTAATTCTTTTTCCATAACAACAACAAATACTTTACAGATTCTATCTGCTTGTCTGTGTAGTTGTGGAAGTACTGATGACCTTTATATTTTTTAGGAAGCTTTATTACCTGACTCTCAGGTACTACTCCACCAACATAATTGTAATACTTGCCATCCTTAAGTGTAAGATGGCCCCAGTTACATATCTCAATTCCAATACTAATCCTGTCTAACGACTTGTATTTTAATCCAAACTTTTGGAAGGTAGATTCTTTTAGACCGAGATGGAAGGCCCAGAATTTACTAGAAAATCCCTGAACTATTTCCCCATCAACGCATCCTTTACCTATACCACTGATAGTTACGCATGTTGCAATACGCTCTGTATTGTTTTCCCAATGCTTGAATACGTTCTCGCCATTAGGATTACCAGCCGTGTGGTGTAAATAAATTTGAGTCTTTTTGTGCTCCTCCTTAATGTACTGGCTTGTTGGGAATGATATCTGTTTCATTTTCATTTATTGTATAGTAAAAGCAATCGCTGTCTTCGCTTACCCACCTGTCACTCTCTGACTCCACGCACTGTAGCGTAGTGTCTACCTTAAACTCTTTCGGGCTTACAGGGAATTCTTTGGTAATAAAGTTAGAGTCCTTCCAGAATATTCTATTGTTGGGCTGGCATAAAAGATAACCATCATCCGCCAAAAGTATATGGCCACACTTGTAATCACTTGGCTCGTCTGAATAGGGATTACTAAACCAGTCCACCGTAAACAAATAGGTAGCCCAGACAAATGACTTGTCCTTTAGTATCACCTTGCACCTCTTCTCTGCCAAGTATAAGTACTCAACCACCGTCACGTTCTCACTAAAGCAATCCCATAGCTGCTTAAAATCTGCGGGTATATCTTTTTCTGTACCCTCATAGAACAACTCTGATATAGGAACACGGCTACGCAACATGCCATAGTCAGTCATAATGTGAAACGTCAGTATCTTTCCTGCCACGCTTTGTATCCCAAAAGCATAACAGGTATCAAAGACTAGGCTGTCGCTTTCTTTCTTTGTTAACCAACTCCTCCTCACCTTTAACTTAAGGTTGGGTATGTTGATGTTTAAAACATTTGATTCAGTTGTTGTCATTTAAGTCTTTTAATATTTCTTAAGAACTCCATCTGGTCTTTTTTATCGCCATACTTAAGATGACATTCCCTGCACACAGCCATTAAGTTTTCGATCTTGTCTTTAGTTTTGCTGCTACCCATACCCCGGCAATCAATGTGGTGAATGTCCACAGCTCTGGCACCACAGACCTCACAGGGAATAAAGTCATCGCCAACATAACCAAAGTGATCCATATAAACCTTAACATGCTTCTTCATTTAAACCAAGTATAGGTAATAGTAAAAAAAAAGAAACCAACTCTCAAACAATAGACCTCATGAATATCATCACAAGAGCTACAATAACCCAACCCATTATCCAGACTAATACCTAAAAGAATATCCTTAGAGAATACAGTAACATTTAACATGCACCAAGATTTAGAGCCTTGCAGAACAAAGCTTCGCTTAAAAGGAAACTGTCCAATTCGAGAAACCTGCACCTGAGTTCGTCGCCCAGCGTCACGCAGCTCTGGTTAAACCAGCAGAGAATGATCTCTGTCGCTCCTGCTATCAGCTTAAACATACCCTCATGGGTTAAACGTAGCTCGCCTTTTGACTGGAGGCAACCCTAGCAGGTAGAACCAGAAAACAAATATACGACACAATCTGATATTAATTTAAAGTTATCCTCATGTGTGGAAAACATTATAATATATTATACAAACTACTCTATCTTTGTGTTAAGTCTGAATCTGTGAGTTTGCAGACTCACTTGTTCCTAAGGGAGCATAATCGAAATGACAGCCGGGAAAGACCGGCACATAGAACAGTGGCGGAATGGTAAACGCATCGTAGCATGGTTCGCCGGTATAACATCATCATGCTGCGATAAATTGGCGGTGGCTCTGTCCATAACGATGTTTGCTGGTTCGAATCCAGCCTGTTCTACAAAATAGATTATAACGGCGATATTAGCCGGGAATATCTATATATGTCAAACCGGAAGGACGGTCTAGAATCGCCTGTAATGAACTCACAGGGGTATTCAGAAAGTCGTGAGAATTGAAAATAAGATTTGTGTGGGAGAGGTGTGGGGGTAACTGTATTATATATAGCTATGACAACCAAAGTGCGAACCCGAAACGAGCGACCGAGTGGGGGTCAATTTGACCATTCCAAAATCGATTTAAGGCTATCACAACTAACACTACATTAACCCGTACATAACACAAATAACACATACACAATGCATTATCATTTTGAGGATGCTATTTTGTGGTGGAAATGTAGAATCTAATGGGGGGAAATCGGGAAACTAATTGCGGAAATGAAATGCATTTGCGTATCTGCTTACACAAAATCAATAACCCCCCCTTCCCTCCTTCAAACCAAAGTCCATGAAGATTCAAAAAGTTTTATTCCATCTTCCTGCTGCCAACCATAAGGTCTCCAAGAGGTTTGGATTCGAGCCGCTAACTACCCACGAATTGTTCATGCTTTACTCCATCCAACACATCCCATCCAATTGCTCTCAACAAGCCATCCTTCGCCATGCTAGGGATTGTGGCTATACCCTATCAGAGCCTAGTGTTTCACGTTACACATACACACTCAGAGATAGGGGTTTAATCGAATTCGTTTCGGGTCGTATTTCTTTGTCCTCACTTGGTCGGGATTACTTGTCTTCCCTTCGTAGGTTTCTGCTTAACAAACGATTATAACTCCCCCGAACTGATTTTTTTTCTCCTTTAACATTTCTTTGCAACCCACTATCCATCAGCATCTACGCTTTCTATCCCCTTGAAAGCCTTGTCATCACTAAGTATTATTTTTTTTCTCTCTTTAAAGCCTTGTTATTACTAGCTTGGTATGTTCAGTATATGGATTTATGCAACATTGTTACAAAAATATATTTGGAATGACTGCTAAGGGTTTCGTAGGTTTGCATTGTCAACACGGAACGCACATGTTGATAAGTTCTTTTAGAATCCTTCGTGTGTATCACAAGACTACGATTGTATCAAGTGCGACAAACCTTGGCGGTGTTCAAGTTAGGTTGTTGGGTTTCGGGGTGAATTCACCCTCTGACTACTACGGAGAATGAGCCATTCCGATTTATCGTTTGGTTTCTGCCGTGTAAGTAAAAAAGTGTATTCGGGTAATGCTCCCGAACTGATGAGCCACGGCATGGCGAAACACTAACACACACACATGAAAGCAAAACTAGTTTTTTCTAGAGACCGCAAGGTCAGAAGGTCATTCACTATCGATGACAAGATTATCCGCCAATATGTTGAGTTATACGGACTGAGCGTAAAGGAGGCGAGAGAAAAGTACAAAATGTTTCAACTGAGAATGCAAATGTCTAACCCAAATTTATACGCATGAAAAACCGAGACTTCACCATCATGATGATTATCCTTACTCTAGGTGCAATACTGCTTTGCTTAAGTGGTAATGCATCACCGGAGATGTGGTAATCCCCCGAACTGCTCAAGACCGCTTGACCATTGGCTCGTGACCGATGCAGTTCCTCACTAAAACACAACACAATGAAGACAATTCTAAGAAAAAAAACCTCAGAAAATGAACTAATCGTTTGCTACAATGAGTACGACTATTGGGGTTTCATCGGCTTCAAAAATGGTTTCAAAAATCGTTGGTTCACTTCATTTATACCATTCTCCAATGGTCTTTTGGCTTGGCACTTTTTAGGATTTCGCTTTACCAAGTCTCCAATGTATGTCTCAAAAGTTAGGAGCGAGATAAATGGATGGCACACATCTGATAAGATTCTTGTAGAAAAGTTAAGGACGCTTTAGTCCCCCGAACTGCTCCACTTCAGAAGTGACTCCGGCTCGTTACCGGAAGCAGTCCTCACTAAAACACACACCATGATTAATTTAATCGACAAACATGGAGCAAGGCAAGTAGCCAAGATGCTCATCAACAAACGGATTAAACAAGTCACACATGGACTAGTCACCATTTCAGATTTATCAGACACACATGACCTCTGCATGATAGTAGACGAGTTGGAAGAGGTGCTGAATGCCGAGCTGATAGACAACAACACCATCAAATCCATCCTTGATGACATTAACGATGATTTTTTAATCGAAAACATATACGCATGATAATTCACACTACCCCGACCTACTTTGGTCACGATTGGACATTGCACGTTAACGGCAAAGCATTTTATCTAGGTCAAGACGTCAAGTTCTGCTCCCGAGTGCTAGGGATGAACGGAAGAGAAGTTGTATCCGCCATTGGTGATGCAGACCTATCTAAAATGGAGACAAGAGAGAGTTTGGCGAGATTCATTGTAGATGAACTAGGGCTGACTGAAGAGCAGATTAATTCCCTTGAGAGTTGGGAATTGTGCTGCCAATAATTTCCCCGAACTGAATTGGATGTAGCGTGGTTCGATTCCACGCTCAGTTCCTCACTAAAACACAATACAATGAACGGAAACGCACTGAAAGGCAAAAGCACAATTAAGGTAAAGGAGACAATGACAGGTGGATTACATGACGGCATCGGGTTCAGCAGAACCGATGGATGGATTATGCCCCAAGATGAACACTATGCCGAACTAGAAAAAAACGGCTACAAGGTAGAGAAGACAAGTCACGGAGTAATCATCACTAAAATAACCGACAATGAATAAGCTAAAAAGAATTACTATAGTAGTGCTAATCTTCAACATTATTATCTTATTTGACTTATGGCAATGGGGCATCATCTAGACCCCCGAACTTGGATGGTCGCATGGCAGTTCGACTCTGCCACAAGTTCCTCATCAAAACACACACACCATGGAATTTCAAATCAAGCAAGAGCGAACCTACACAACATGGCTAACTATCGAAGCCAACACCATTGAAGAAGCAGAAGTTAAGTACCTTCAAATGAGAGATGAGGGAACAACATTCTCAGAAGAGTTAGAGCAATGCAATGTAGATAATGAAGATTACACAATTTTCAAACCATAAAAACCACACACATATGCAAATCAAAACAATTGAACAACTAAAGTCAGTCTGCGACGAGACAAGCGAGTTCTACGTCATGCTAAACCATGGTCTTCGTTCCTCTAAAAACCTCTCATATGATGGCGATAAATTCTATCTCATCCATGAGATTGATTGGTCTGAAGAAGAGTTGAACGATATTGAATTAATGGAAACCATCATTGGTGAAGCAATTACTAAAGGAGCATTTTATTCATACTAAAAACATACACAATGAAAGAAAATTTACGAATTGTAAGAGTCAACACCACCGCCTTTAAAGAGGAAGATTTCCTAGTGCTGACCACACTCAATGATGACCAAATTACGCAAGTAATTACACCTATTGTCAATGCAGAAAGAAGTGGTGAGGAGTATTATGACAATGATGGTTTGGTTTTTGCTCTTAAAGATAAATATCCGAAGGAAGTAGTAGAGCAGTATTCCATAGATGATATGGATCAATTAAGCATTTAAAAAAAACAATATGAAACCATTAACCGCACAAAAGCTATTTGAAGTCCTTAATGAAATGAAGATTGATGGATACGACCTTGAAACCATTACCATCAACTACCGAACCGACTCTGACTCAGATGTTGAGGTTGTTACCTATGTAGGTGAAGACCTTTATGATGAGACCAATACCGAGTTAAAGTCATTAGTTCTTATGGCGGATGCATCCGAGTACGAAGATTAATCCCCCGAACTGAGAGAGTGGTTAAGGCAGAGCGATACTGCCCTCAGTTCCTCATTAAACCACACACAAGATGCTTAAAGAAATCAGAGAATCGTACACCGAAACTAATGAAGTATTTAGCTTGTATTATCAAACCCACAATAGTGGGGGTTATTCATTCCCATCCGATAAAGATGGTAATGTCCTTGAACTGCCTCCTGAGGCGATTAACAACTATCAAAGATGCATATCAGGTGAAGTAAAGACCATTTGTCCACCATATGTCACCCGTGAATCTTGGACTTGTCGACACCCACGATTGTGCGAATGTGAATGTGGTAAAGAGTTGTCTATGGAGTGCGATAATGAAGGACTAGTCTACTGCGATTGTGGTAAGTGCTATAACTCATCAGGTCAGTCTATTCGCCCCCGTTCTGAATGGGAGGAGCGATATGATGATGATTATTAATTCCCCCGAACTGAGAGCAATGTGCGAAGGAGGTTCGTTACCTCCCTCAGTTCCTCACTAAAAAAACATAACATGAATTACCAACTATTTGTAACGCAATTTGGAGACCATTTCATGACCTCTAAGGTACTAGCTAATATAGACGATGCCATGAGGGAGTTAAAGCTACTAGAGAGTACTTTTGATGGCTCTGAAGGGTATTCTATCACCCTTGTAGGAACTAACACAAAAATGAAGTATGTAATCTCTAGTCAGACCGCCTATAAGCACCTAGAAATGGACTATGACTTCAACGTGGAAGCCGACTCCCCCGAACTGCTCATCTCTTTCAATAACAAGGAAGATGAGGAGGATGCAGTAAGAAACGGATTAGTAAAATTAGCACTATGATTAGTAGGTGTATTGATATGGGTGTAGTCCTCACCCGATGGGAAATTGAACACATCCAGTCTCTAGGACTTGACTGGATTACAGAAGAAAAAGTTATAAGAATTATGGAAAACGAAAAGTTCAGCGAATTGATTGAGTTGATACATGGACATGACTTTTATTGGTCGATGTCGGATGACCAAAGAGCATGGGATAGGGGTTGTGAGGAAGAAAAGCAAATAAAAGAATCCCTTCGTGACTATCTATGGGATGATGTTGAGCCATGTATAAAAGATGATTGGAGAAAAGAAGCCGTGAAGAAATTGTTTTAGTGTGTGTTTTTTTATCCCCCGAGCTTGTCTAGGCTTGGGGTTTTATAGTCAGGTGGCTGAAAGGCGAAGCGGTCGACTCAATAAAACATAGAAAAGAGGATCGACAATGATGCAGGTTCGAATCCTGTCCTGACTGCAACCCGTGAATGCTCATGTCGGCTCGAGTGAGATGAAAAACGGATATCGGGCCTTATAGTCAGGTGGGTGTAATGAGGGAAGGTCCCGAGTCCAAAAATGGTTGCTTATCCGGTTCGAGTCCGGCCCTGACTACAAGTGTAAAGTCACCCCCGATTATTTCTATGGTTGGGGTTTTTTATATGCAAAAGTGCCATAATCCGCACTATAATTCGGATTTAACCGAATTGCATATAAATGTTTAACAAAAAATGTCATGATCAGAAGTATAATTCGGATAACGTCCGTTATTTCAAACATTATTTCCATTTTTGTACATAATAACAAACAATATTGTAAAACCTATAATCATGAAAGATAAATGCGTTATGTGTGGAGCAGAAACTCCCTATGAATTTGAAACCCATATCGACTACCGAATAGGATACGTCGAGGGTGCTGGACAAACCTGCCCAAATGGTTGCCCTTCAGTATCAATTCCTCACAAGACAATCCTAGACACGCCCAATGACTTTGATCTTGGCGAACTAGTTAGGAAATTATTTTATAAAAACCATAAATCATGAATGTAACAATCTATTACAACGACGTATTCGTCACTCAGCCGCCTTATCTTGTCTACCCGAACTGCCCATCAGTAGTGGTGGATATTGAAAGAGCAGAAGACTTTGCAGAACAAAAACTAAATAGTGGGGAATGGTCTTCCTACCTAATCCCCGAACTATCAAAAGAAGAAGTAACATTTTTAAACAATTTACCAAGTGAAAATATCAATTAATTACCCAGTAAATGGCTGCGACCTTGACCTCTTCATTGAAGGGGATATCGATGGAATTTCAAGAGAAGAGCATGACCTAGACTTGTACCACGTCAGAGCCAAATACAAAGGCGTTGAGGTGTTTAAGTTCGATGGCGAGGAACATGGATTACTTAAGGATACTATGACATCAGATGACATCCTAACTATTTCAAAATCTATGCTAGTTGAATTTAAATTCTCAGAAGATGCTAACATTTAATGAATGGATTGCCTACATATATCGAGAGAATGGGCATCCCGAAACAAAAATTAAACTCTATGAACAAAATTGCAGAAGTGAAGTTACTATTCAGAACCATCAACGATGGTCTGAGCAAGATCGAAGAAATGCCTATGTCAGAAAGAATGCGAACGATCCAGTCTCTGAAAGAGATTAATGAGGAGTTATGCGATTATGTTATTGAAATGGTTCATTATGTAGAAAAAAGGAGGACTCATGCTTAACAAAGAAGATGACTTTAAAGAATTGTGCCATCTAGCTAAGGACCTGACCGGTGTAGAAATTAGGTACACAAAAACAAGGAAAAAAGAATTTGTGCAAATTAAATGCGCCATTGTTAATGTGATGAGAAGGTACTACTCAACGTCTACCCTTCAACTAGGAAGACTGCTTGACTTACACCACTCGACAATTATACACCACTCTAAAGACCATTCTAGTAGGTATAGGTTTGAGTCTGATTATGCCACTCTTTATGACAAGCTAGTCCGCCATGCAATGAGTAAGTCAGAGACTATTAGTACGGAGAAAATGATTGAATTAATGAAGTCCGCTTTAACAACAAAATAGTATGAAGATATCTTTTTATTCTAGAGGTAACATTGTACAAGCCATGCTATCAGACGGATCTAGTTCATTTATAATCTCTACTAAGATCATAATCAACCCACACATGAGGTTTAATGGCGAGTTCAAGGGCAAAAACGTAGAGGCTGCTCAGCTAAATGGAGAATTGGATAGGTGCAAAACCAAGCTTACTGAACTATATTTACAATACAAGGACTTTAAGCTAGTAGAGGAACACTTTATGAATAATTCCCCCGAGATGCCAACCGACGAAACCTATCTACTAAATGAACTTCTCCGTAGATACGTTACTGGTATGTCTAGTGGAGAGATTACAAGCTATTCTAAAAAGAAGTATAGCCAGTCTTCCATTAAAATATATCAGTACGTTTACAATATGTTAAATGAATTCAGCTTTTTATATAAAAAAATGGACATCAGAGACTACCATATTGATCCGCAATGGGAGTCCAAGAAGAAAAGAGATGTGGCAGATAAGTTTAACGGCTATTGGAAAAAATACGAGAACTATCTTATTGATCGTGGATTGTCTGTTAAGTCAAGATCTGAGATCATGAATATGACTGGGGTTATGACCACCTACTGGGCGAACTATTTGTTCTTTTCTCTTCCTAAGATACCTAGGCTGACAAGTCACGAGAAAGCTATTGTTGTTCTACCTAATGAGTTTGTTAAAAGATTCTTGACGGACGAAGATAAGGTGTATAATAGCCTATCCCCCGAGCTGAAATTTGTTTGGGAACTTAGTGCCACCATCCTTATCACTACACTACGCATTGGCGATGCTATGAGCATCAACCAACACGACTTGATCGTAACCAAGGATCTTGTGTTTCTAAAGAAGAAGAACGAAAAGACTGGCGTATTTTCAGAGATGCCACTACCTAACTTCTTGTCTGATATATACCGAAATAATCTTACAAGTTTTGGTAGGGTGTATACAATAGAACCCGATCGGGACGTGGTGTATGCTGAAATGAAAACGCTATTTAAAATGTATGAAGACCTTAACGAGAATGTCTCCATCACCGATGTGGATGTTCGGGGGAATGAGTTTATTGTAACAAAACCATTATGGGAATGGGTTCACCCTCACCTTCTGAGGAAGACCGCCATCACTACCATGATCTACAATAAAGTTCCTGAGAGGTTTATCAAGTTTGCTAGCGGACACACTACCAATTCTACAGCATTTGAAAGATATGTCGGTCATGTAGAGAAGTATTATAAATCTGAGATGAACGACTATTATGGAAGAATATTTGGATAAATCAAAATTAAGGTAGTATAACTACCATAATAATATAAATCATAAACAATGAAAAATGAAACAGCAATGCAAGAGTTATTCAATGCACTTGCAAGTATGGGATTATTCACAATGAACCAGTCAATCATTGACGCTTACCTTAAGAAAGAAAAGGATCAGATAGCTGAGGCGGTGAATGAGTCTATAGGACGTACAGCAGGAGAATTATATTGTAATTACAAGTACGAAAAAATATAGCCATGCCTTTACTTTGTTAATAGAAAAGTCAAGTGATGCGTTTTTGATGCAATAGATGCATTTTTGATGCAATTGTGAACTGTTTCCAAAATGGAAAGAGTTGGAAATATAGTTCCAAATAGATTGAAATGACTTATTATAAACCAATTATTTTATTAAATTAGAAATAAATTTATATTATGGCACAACAAACAGCAGTAGATAACGGATACAAATTACCTATTAATAATTCACAAAAAGACTGGTTTAAAGTAGAAAATAATAGATTAAAACATTGCTTTGAATTACATACCAAAGGCGGTTTTTTATGGAGATTATGGTTTTTGATATCTGCACCAATAATTTGGTTAATTAAAGGCGAAGTAAAAATAAAATAACTATGGAAAATATAATTGTTAATGAAAAAATTAAAGAAGCATTAGTATTATTCTGCAAAACAGAAGGCTATAATGCTTGTGATGTAAAAAGCTGGTATAGTAATAATGGATTATTATTTAAAAATAAGGATACAGATAAACAAATAGAAGATAGAGTAAAGTACTTTATATCACACATATTGAACAAATAACTATGGAACAACAAGATAAAAGGAAGATACTTACAGAAATCATACCAGAAAATGAGAAGCATAAATCGTTTGACGAGAAACCATTTCACTATGCTTTTTTAAGAGAAATAACAGACATGTATGAAAGTGGAGATATAAGCTACGGTAAGATGGTAGAATTATTAAACGAAATAGCAATAAAATGGCACAACAAACAGCAGTAGAATACTTATTAAATAAACTACCTAATAGATTTAGAAATGCCATTCTAAACGAATGTAGCGAAGAGATAGAAAAAGCCAAAGCAATGGAGATGGAAAAAACTATTATGGATTATAATGCTGGGTATGACGATGCACAATGTAACCATATTAATGATGCAGAGAATTATGCTAATGAACAAAAATATTTAAACGATAAAGAAGCATAATATGGCACAAGAAACAGATCATATTGGTGACGTCAACAAAATGATATTACAAGAAATAAAACAACTTGCAGAAAGCATGTGGGAAGGATGTCATGGATGTGATGAGAATGATAAGCAAATGTGGATTAATGGTTTTGTAACAGGATACTTAATGAATAAATAATAATAATATGGCACAACAAACAGCAGTAGAATGGTTGATTGAACAATGTCCAAGAATTGAAACAATTGTTGCGTATAACATACTTGAACAAGCCAAAGCAATGGAGAAGGAACAGATAGAAAAATCGTTTTCAGATGGACAAGAAACACCTATAAACCATCCTACTCTGCCGCATTATAGTAGGGAGGAGTATTACAACGAAACTTTTGGCGGATTATGAAGCGTCTATATCTCGCCAAATCCGGAAGTAAAACAAGTCCAAAGTCGGAATTATGAACAGAAATTTGCCTTAATTATGCACAATTATTATATGCCGAAAAATATAAGTCAGCTTAAAAGTGCATTTTTATACACATTAACATATAATATCCCTTTAATGACGCAAAAAAACGACATTTTGTGCATTATATGGCACATGTGCAAAACTAATTTAATCAAAACAAAGTTATTAGGAATAGATTACAGATCTTTGTATCTGTGATAAAGTACAACTATATTTTAGACATCGTAACTGTTGATGACGTTGATTATCAGCTATCTGAGTACAGGTCTTGGTTATTATATAACCACGAGCAGCTCTGCTCAGGTCACTTTGTTAAAGCAATAAACGTAGGACGTAAGGTAATGTTCACATACGATTGGCAGTCCATCTACCTAAAGGCAGAGGAGTACCAGTTCATAAACGATTTTATATATGAAACAACTATTGGATAAGCTATCACAACCCATTCCCTACAGCTGGAGGGTTCAGTCAAGAAACAAGGACAAGACAAAGGCATTCTGCTCTGCATACATAGATGCAAGGGATGTCATGAGAGTACTAGATGAGCATTGCGTATGGGAGGTTGAGTACAAGGAGATTAATGGATTCATGTTCGCAGGCATTGGTATACATATCGATGGCGTAAGGTTTTGGAGATGGGATTGTGGACAAAGGATTGAGGATAACCCGAACGATCAAATGTACGATCAGGCCGGAAAGAGTGCGTCCTCTGATGCATTTAAGAGGGCCGCAGTTATGTGGGGTGTTGGTAGGTTCCTGTACGATCTAGATATGGTTACCCTTCCTTGTGATCAGTATGGCAACCCTGTTGATGAAAGAGGTGGAAGGATATGGGATGTTACCAAGCATATTAACGGCAGAGGTAAGGCTATAAATATACCTATCGGAAGTAATATAACATTTACAACAACAACCGATTCGGGATCATACCTAGGTAGTAATAAAGCACCCGAACCGCCATCTCTTGATGAAGAGAAGTATGACGCCATGGTTAAGTTTATAGTAGATGGCAAGTACAAGGAAGTGGAGCAGGCAATCAAGAAGTATAAGCTGAATGATTCCCAGAAGAAACTTCTTACCACAATGATTAATCAATCTAAGGCGGAAGCCGTAACCAAAGCAGCTAAGAAATGAAGCACTTAAAACTAACACCGACAGCCAAGCTAAGCGAGTCTGAATGGCAAAATCTTCGCCATTCTTTTGTAGACAGGGGTATGGTTGGAGGATCTGATGCAGGTACACTGCTTGGATTGAATAAGTACAAGTCCCCTATCAATCTATTCTATCAGTCTGTTGGCATCAGCCGTCTTCCAAATAAGATGAACGGGATTATGCTTCACGGAAAACAACTGGAAGATTATGTAGCAAAGTGCTGGCAGTATTATGATGGCACTGATGAAGGATGGGTAGAGAATACATTAAACAATAATAAGATCAAGTCTTATAAAAAGGTTCGTGCCATAATTGAGAACAGGAAGTTCCCAACCCTGTTTGCCAATATCGATGGCAAGATCACCAAACATCCGATTCATGGGAGGAAGGCAGGTGTCTTGGAAGTGAAAACTATCTCAGGATACTCTGCCGATTCCTATGAAGCTGGGATTCCCCCGAGCTATCTCGTTCAGCTACAGCATTACTTACTGGTAACTGAATGGAGCTACGGAGAAATAGTTTATCTGAAGGATGGAAGAGAGCTTGGATGTGTTACGTTCGAAGCGAACAGGGGTATACAGGATTCAATCCTGCTTGCTGCTGAAGAGTTTCATAACCGTGTAATGGCGGCTAAGAAAGAGATTGAAAAGACAAATGATGTGAATGAACAAATTCAGATCGCTTCCCATTATGAACCGGACGCTGACAATAGCCAAGCATTCAATGATTTTGTTTCTGAAAAGCATAAGGCTAGAGAGGAAGAGGTTACCATCCAAGGCACAGACGAATGTGGCCAGTGGGCACTTAGCTATACAAAGCTAAACGCAGGTATCAAGGTTCTTGAATCTGAGAAGCAGCTGTTTCAGAATAGACTAAAGCAGGTAATGGAAAAGGAAGGCGCAACCACAATGATGCTGCCTAACGGAAAGATAACTTGGAGAAAATCATTTAGTGTTAAGCTATGAGCGAAGAATTTAGTTACTATGTAGACGAGACAGGGCAGCTAAGGTTTCAGGTGTTTAAAGTATACGCTGAATACTTTACCCTAGAAAGCGATAGAAGACTAGAGGTGTTAATACAATTACAGGATTGGATACAAATTGAAATGGATAAATTATGATCAAACTTAAGGAGCTAGAAGAAGTAATGAGGCCTCAGTTTATTTGGGACAAGGAAGGATTAAAACCTTTACAGACGAATGAAGATTACGAAGGTAATAAGGAACTGGCTAGAACAATATTCGTTGGTCTAGCTGACATGTACGGATTCGATTCTGCATCAATAATGAATTACTTAGATTGCGGTTACGATTCATATCGTCACAAGCTTATGCAGTTTAGAGAGTACTATCGTGAAGGTAAGAAGAGAGAGTCTATTGGTGTTCTTAAATCTTATCAGGATGCAATCACAAAGTTCTATGTGAAGGTAGGTCTATGCCTAAACGCAATTAGAAGTAAAACAAAACGCAATCCATATTTAAAAATTGAAGAGTACATTAACATATGATTTCAATAATCGATCACTCAGTTCGGGAAAAGTTAGGCCTTCATCCTGTGGCGTACATAGTATGCCAAGCCTGTGCCAACCTATACCCTACACTAAAGGGTACTGGTGTTGGATACCTGTCTGAGCAACTAGGACTTCCGGCTCAGACCATAAGTCAGAGCATGAAGTATTTGATCGAGCATCATCTGATTGAAAAGAAAGATAACGGATACTATTACCCCAGCATGACATGGTACTTGGCGCATCAAGGGGAAGACGTTGTAGTCAAGGACGACATGAAAGATCTAGCTGTTGAGGTGATTCGTTTGTTCAATGAAATAAACTCTACCAAATACCAAGTACCTGCGAATACCGATCTAGCTATCAAGATTCTTAAGAACAATCCGAAGCTCACCATTGATCACTTTAAAAGTGTAATAACGCACAAGGCTTTGACTTGGGGTGTTGATGATAAGATGAAGGAATACAACCGACCATCTACGATCTTCTCAGGTAAGTTTCTTAAGTACTTAGATGACGCCAATCACTACTGGATAAACCAACACAAACATGATTCAGCAACTCAGATTATTGGGAATTAACGTAAGGGAAAACCAACACGGCAACGTGAAAGTTCCATGCCCTCAGTGTTCCCCTACAAGAAAAAACAAGACAGATCCTTGTCTGTCTGTTGATGTGGATCGTGGTATATGGCAGTGCCATAACTGTGGATACAAGGGGTCTGTTGAAAAACCAAAGAAAGAATATGTAAAGCCACCATCCGAACTTAAGAAACTATCTCAACAAGTTATTGATTGGTTTGCAGCTCGGGGGATTTCTAATCAAACTCTTCTAAGATACAAGGTATCAGAAGGTGTAGACTACATGCCTCAGGTAAATGCAGAAACCAGAACCATTCACTTTAACTACATTCAAAATGAAGAAGTTTTCAATATTAAGTTTAGAGATCGTGACAAAAACTTTAAGCTTGTTAGTGGCGCTAGGCTTGGCCCTTACGGCATTGATATCGTTCTTGATAATGATTCCGATTGTGTTGTTATCACAGAGGGAGAGATTGATACTATGTCTTTCTATGAGGCGGGCATCAAGTCGGCTATCTCTGTACCTAACGGCGCAAGCAAAGGCAATCAGAAACTTGATTGGTTAGAGGATTATATTCACCTATTCCAAGACAAGAAGATATACCTAGCATGTGACATGGATGAGGCTGGCCAGTCTCTTAGAAGTGAACTGGCTAGAAGATTTGGTAAGGAGTATTGCTACATAGTTGAATTCCCACACAAGGACGCCAACGATACACTAGTTAGGGAAGGTAAGGACAAGTTATTAGAATGCCTTAACTCAGCTTCGCCATACCCAGTTGAAGGTATTGATGATGCATCAAGTGTAAGTGCAGAGATATTTAGTCTGTATGAAGGCGGAGCTCCTGCAGGATATGAAGTGTACGGAGATTTTATTTGGCATCCCGGTCAGGTTACACTGGTAACAGGTATCCCCGGCCATGGTAAGTCAACCTTTATTAAGAATGTAATCTACAAGCTTGCAGAAATGCATGGCCTTAAGTCATTCATATACTCAGCAGAGGAAGCCAACACTGCATTCGCTCTTACAGACATGCTTCAGATAGCATCAGGCAAAAGCTTTTTTAATTCAGATTATGGTGCTAGGATCTCTAAACCAGAGATAGATAATCTAATACCATTTCTTAATGATCATTTTAAATACTATAGGCTTAGTGATAATGACCTGTCCATTGAGGGTATTATAGAAAAGGCTAAGTATATGGTCAAGAGGTTTGGTATAAATATTATGGTCATTGATAACATGAGTACTGTAGAAAAGAGTATGAGCAGCCAGACAGATACACGCCATCATCAGATTAAGAACATGATGAATGATGTGTCAAGGTTTGCTAGGAACTATGGTGTTCATGTATTTCTAGTGGCACACCCAAAGAAGATGACTGAAGTTAAGAATGGCATTTACAAGGTTCCTAATGGGTATGATGTTGGAGATAGCTCTCACTGGTTTAACCTTCCTGATAACGGCATGACTGTATACAGGAACATGGAAACCAAACAGACAGAGGTACACAGGTGGAAGGTTAGGTTCAGATACTCTGGTCAGGTTGGTACAGGGTTCTTTAATTTTAACATTAACAATAGCAGATACAATGCTGCAGAAATGATTAACAATGGCACGGACAAAACAAAGTTCATCGGTCAGCCGATCAGCTCTAGGGAAATCCAAGGTTTCGCCTCACTTGCAGATCGTTTTTAAGGAGCAATGGAAGATGCTAAACGGAGGTGGTAGGCTGTGCGAATATGTGGTGGACAGGTCGGGGGATGGATTACTAGAACGGCCAAGTATAGAAGAGGTGGAGCCGGGTAAGCAATACTACATGCAGCAGGTTTGGAAACCAAATGAGTTTTATCCAACCGTGTTTGATGCTTCGGTTAGCTGGTCAACGATAGAAGAAATATATAAAACAGGTAGGATATGGCGATTAATCCAAGAGTCAAAGGACATCACTACGAACTTGTCATCAGAGACTGGTTCAGAGAATTGGGATGGACCAAGGCAGTAAGCTCTAGGTCTGAGTCTAAGAACAAAGACGATCAAGGTATTGACCTGTGCTATACCGATCCATTCTCAGTACAAGCAAAGGCAGTAGAGAAGCTCGGGAGTATACATGATGTCCTCGCCAAGATGCCAAAGGATTCCAACTACAATGTTGTATTCCATAAAAGAAACAGAAAGGGAACGATAGTCGCCATGTCTATTGAAGACTTTAAAGAATTACTACAGATGTTAATTACTAATCAAATTATAAAACCATGAAACTCTCAATTGAAACAGGAACAGTAGAGGTCTATATGATCTTACCTATCATTACACTTATGTACGACCCAGCGGATAAAAAGCTGGAAATCGGATTTTACTTCTTAAATTATTTCATAACAATAAATCTCAAAAAATGAGCAACAACCAGTCAGCAGGTGGAGCATGGAAGAAAACCGTGAACACCAAGAACGGAGCAGTAGAAATCTTATCTATCACCATTGGCGATAAGCGCTACTCTGCTTGGCCAAACACATTCAAAAAAGAAGGCGAGAGATCACCTGACTACCGTCTTCAGGAAGATAATTATCAACCAAAGGAGAAACCAACAGAGGACCTACCATTCTAAAACCTAGGGGGCGTCTCGCTGCAGGTGCACGGGCGTCCCTAAATTTTATCATTATGCAAGTACATATAGACGATCAATATCAATACGATTTAGAAAAGACAGACAGAAAGATTATAGTTAAATACGCAGACAATGGAGACTGGATTTGTGAAGGCGATATATGTTGTGTAATGTATGACGATGGCAATGGCGTCACCTTTGCCCTTGGTTCAGTAGAGTTTGAATTAGGTTATCACGAAGCAGACATACTACTTGCTGCGCTGATGGCATATACTGAATCTTCTTTTGAATTAGTTAAAACAACAACAATTAAGAGCTTATGATCATAGGTCTAAATGGTTATGCTACAACTGGAAAGGACGAGATAGCTAAGATGATTAAAAAATATCAAAACAATTTTCAGATTAGAAAGTTTTCTGATAAGCTTAAGCAGGTGGCTAGTATTCTTACTGGTCATCCTGTTACTGACTTTGAGGATCAAGACTTCAAGGCTGCTGATCTTAGCATGGATTGGTTTGTATGGTCTTATAAGCTACATGTAACTGGTACAGACGTTGAGCCTAAGTATAACGCAGCCCCCGAGCTGCGAGCTATGACGGTTCGGGAGTTTCTACAGAAGCTAGGCACTGATGCTGTTCGACATGGACTACATGAGAACACATGGGTGAATGCTTTGATGGCCGAATATATAGGAATGTATGATATAGATACAGACCGTACAACCTATCCAAAATGGATAATCACCGACACTAGGTTTCTTAATGAGGCATCCGCCATCAAAGAGCGTGATGGTATTGTGGTTAGGATTGACAGGACCGGAGTTGGTCCCATTAATAATCACAAGTCAGAGACTGAGTTAGATCACTATGATTTTGATTATCGTATTGTAAACGATGGTAGTCTGGAAGATTTAGATAACAAAGTAAAACAATTATTATATGTTATCGATAAATAAAGACACCGTATATAGTTTGTACTTCCCTGAAGACAAAGTTGATATGTCCTTTCAAATGAAGGGCAGCGAGATATATGAAGCAATAAGATACAACATCCCCAGAAAAAAGATAAAAGATATTCACTCATCACTAGCCAAGGCGGTGGAGCAGGGATCCGAAATCAATCTAGGTATTGTAATAGGTCAGATATTATTTATGCTTAATGAACTACAAGATGGCAATTAAATTAACTAAGTCTCAGGCAGAATCATTTGAACTTCTTCACGCCAGTATATGCAATGGCTTAACTTATGCTGAAGATCTATTTAGTACTAGGAGTATTGTATTCCGTGAAACTATGCCACCGATTCTTACTAAGCTAAAGTGGCTTAAGTCTGCTATAGAATTAAAGATATCCCCCGAGCAGAGAAAGGCAGCAAAAGATAATGACCATTTATTCTTTGATGAGATGCTCAGGCTTATGACTCACATGGATTCTGAACAAAGAGACGCATTGGAAAACTTTATTAAAACTACATTAAAATGAAACTTTTGCACATTTCAGACACCCACGGATTTCACGAAGAGCTAGAAGACCTAGACTACGATGTCATTGTACACAGTGGTGACTGCTCTAATTGGAGAGATCCGTTTAGAAACAGCGACGAGGTAAGAAGATTTATGGGATGGTACTCTAAAGTCCCTTGCCCAAACAAGATATATGTTGCAGGCAATCACGATACGTCTATTGAAAAAAGACTGATCAGACCAGAGGAATGGAAGGACGCTGGCATAATCTATTTAGAGAACGATTGCGTGACCATAGATGACATCAAATTCTGGGGTAGTCCTATCACCCCAACCTTTGGAGATTGGGCCTTTATGAAGGCTAGAAACAAGATTAACAAGGTCTGGGAGTCTATACCAGAAGATACAGATGTTTTAATAACTCACGGTCCACCAAAGGGAGTCAGAGATCTGTCATTTAATAAAGATGGCGATCTAGAAATGTGTGGAGATGGCGCTTTGGCTAAGTGGATATATAGGAATAGCCCTAGGCTGTCATTGTTTGGACACATTCATGACATGGATGGGGTAAAGAACCAAGGAGTTAGCTACTACTCAAGACATAAGACCGTGTTCTCAAATGGATCCTGTGTTACAGATGGTAGAATGACTGGGTTAAGTTCATTTGGAAATGCAATAGAAATAAAAGAGGGGAACTAGCCCCCCCTTTATTATTTCTTTCCGGAATCCTTAGCAAAGATACCGACAAGTAACATGCCGATACCAGCAAGAACAAGTTTCCAATCATTTGCCATAGCGCCTTCATAAATCATTGGAAGACCAGCGACTGCTCCAAACAAGCTAGTTTTTACGTTTTCTAACATCTCTTTCATAAGATTAAATTTTATCAAAACTAAAGACAATATTCTATGTATACTTACAAATCAAGGGTAGAAAAAATCATTGACGGTGACACGGTTAGGTTAGATATTGACCTAGGATTTACTGTACACTGGAAGTCTAATTGCAGATTGTACGGAATTAATACCCCCGAACTTAATTCCAAAAACCCAGAAGAAAAGATTAGAGCACTAGAGGCTAAGCAGTACCTGATAGATAACTTGCCAGCAGAGGTAACAATCATAAGCAGGGAACTGGATAAGTATGGTCGCCCACTTGTGGATATCTATGTGGATAAAAGATTAATTAACCAAGAGATTATTGATAACGGATTCTCTAAAATATATATGAAATGAAAGCAACAATCGAATTTAACTTGTCCGATCCAGACGAAGCAATGGAACACTACAGATGTATTAAGGCAACAGATCTTGCCCTTGTTCTATGGGAACTGTCCAGTTCAAAGAAGAGTGTAGATAGGATAATAGAAGCAGCTGAGGAGGATGACAAAAACATAGACGCCTACGATGGAGCAGATCTGGTGTACGACAAACTCTTTGCACTTTTGGAAGAGCACGGAGTATTCCTAGATAAAATTATAAATTAATTAGCGATACTTAGCAGTCTTCTTAGCTATCTTATCAGGTTGCTTAACAAACTGCTTGCCCTGCTTGTTACCTTCTGCCTTGACCTCACGCTTGGCAGCTTCCCATAGCTTTGGATTTCTTTTTTTTGCTATCATCTTCCCTGACCTTTGTATTTTGAAACAGTCTTTTCCTTTGGCCCTTTGCGTTTCTTGGCCTTACCCTTACGGCGCTTACCGAAGGTTAGTTTAATTGAATCAATCTTTGCCATATATTGTTTCTGATAGTGTTTTAAATGCAGGCATTGGTGCTTCATATGGCGGCCTTGGTCCCTCGTACATCTTGGCAATCATATTCATCTTGTCTAATCTTGGCGCTACATTCTTATGAACTCCTTTTCTAGATGTCAACCCCTTTGATACGTATTCGTCTTGATCAAACTTACCGGAAGCAAGTTCATCAATCATCATCTTTGCATTACCGAACCCACCGTTGTAAGCACTCATAGTCAAGTACTCTTCAGTTTTTGGATTGATCTTTACTTTATTCTTAGCAGAGTAATCACGAACCTGATCTCTAAATCCTTTCAGGTAAGCAGCCTTAGCCATCAGTGCATCCTCGTGAGATTTAAATGCACCAGTTTTTACCCTTGTCCCTCTCTCGTTACTAACTTCGTATGGAGCAAAGTCAAAGTCTTTTTCCAAGTATCCTTTATCTTTTAGGGATTGTACGCTATCTCCGAATGTGTCTAATCCATAATAGTTAAATCCATCAACAGGATATTTTTTAATGATATCTTCTCCAGCAAACTCTGCAAAAGACTCATTCATCTCCATGTTCTTATCGTCTTTGATAGCAGAATTCATCCCTTCCTGCATGGCGTTAGCAGCAATAAATGCTGGACGTAACCCACTCCTCTGAGCTACCCTATTAATAACTTCAATAGCTTTCTTGTTACCATCGTATCTCAATGGCTGCTCAAGTAAACGTCTTATTACGACCTTCTCAGATTCCTTCTTAGCTGCCTTGACTTTTGGGTCTTCGCCCATCATTTTATATAGTGCCATTATACCATGTTTGACATTACTGCATTGGCTAGTCCACCTTTTGCTACCTTATTATTAATTTCTATAATATTCTTTTTACCGAAATTCTTAAGCAGTCTTTGGAAGTGTGGCTCATTGGCTACCTTAGGATTCTTAATTGCCTTCTCTATTGTGGCTTCATCTATGTCTTGGCCAAAGTTTTTGGTAATACCATAATCTTTAAACAATAATCTAACAGCATCTAGGTCAGACTTAAACTCACTAGGGTCGAATGAATGCGCCTCACCAGCCATACCCTCTGTTGGGTTTTGAAAAGTTCCCCATTTTTCTGCGCCTTCTTTAGCTCTACCTGCAATTTCTTTCTTTACCTTGTCAGGGAGAGTTGACTTGTTTACAAGAAACATCATCTCGTTCTGACTCATACCTTTTCCACTAGCGGTACTAGCATCTCCAAATTTATCTTTTGCATATTTGTTTTTCTTAGGATCGAAGAATACGTCTCCATAGTTTGTGGTATGAGAGAGCTCATGCATCATTGTATAGTCGGAGTCTTTGCCTTTCACAGTAAGTGCAGGAACCCTTTCTTTCTGATTAGGTTTTGTAAAGATATACGCAAGGCTTGGGCTCATACCCTGTGTTACTTCTATCTGAGGTAGCTTCTCAAGCCTCTCCTTAATTACCTTGTCTGGATTTTTAACACCCTGCATTTCCAATCTTTTCTTATAAGTTGGAGATTGTATGTATGAAGCAAGACTAGACTTTAAAGCAGGTATCCTTTTCTTTGCACCCTCTTTTTCATAAGGAGCATACGGGTCTTCGTTCATCATTTGAATAGTTTTTGTTTTTGTATTTTACCTGTCTTGATTGAGTTCTTCGTATTCTTATCAAACCCTGTTACCTTAACTGCTGATCTTTGATTGATCAATTCATTAAGCACTTTAGGATCTGCTCCTAGGTTCATAAAGTCTCTGTAGGTTTCATTTATTTTACTGATAGCAAATGCTTTCTTATCCTCAGCTGCCATCTCTGCTGCGTCTTTATCCTGCTTAGACATTTCTTCTCTGTACTTGATTGAGTTGTACTCACGATTGATGGCGTCTATATCCTTTCCGAACTGGCTTAGTATATATCCAAATGATTTGTGAAGATCTACGTCGTATGGACGTGCACCCCCGATCGCCAATATTTCAGCCTCCTTATCTTTCCTTTCAAAGAACCTCTGAACTAAAGCAACTGAAGACGGCTCAAGCATATCCCACACTTTACCTCCAACTTTACCAGCAGCTTGTGCGTCAGTGTCTGAGCTAATTACAATCTCCTGCTTAGTCTTAGGATCAATGTTATTAACCACAGACCACATAGTTGAGAATGTCATTTCTGGCTCAAGGAATGAGCTGAATAATTCTGCAGTAGCAGCACCAACTCCCGGGTCCATAGTCTTGCTAAATATCCCTTCTCTACCTTCAGTATAAGCATTCATCGAATTAGGAATGATTGCGTATGGATCAAGAGAGGAAAGACTGATTACAGTAAACTTGTGTGGTTCTTTAGTTCTGATAACCGCTAGATCAGATGTTCTCATAAACGGTGGTAATGCCTGCTTAATAGCACGCTTATTACGCTCCTCTTCATCATCACCAAACGCAGCACCAAGTACACCAGCAGCAGCAAATCCTGCCATCTTAGCTATGCCTATTGTAATTGCAGACCTTAATCCAAAGTACGCAGCAATACCTACAGCTCTTCTAACACCTAAGTGCCTAAGCTGAGGGTCAGCCATGTCCTGCTTCGCCATCTTAATTGAATTGGTAAGAACACGAAGTGATTCAGCTTGGAAGCTAATGAAGTTACCAAAGATAGGAGCACGCTTGCTTACAAACTTGGCGCCTTCAATTACTCTGTCATAAGTAGGCCATGTATTCTTAACTCTTTCAGATGACTCTACATCAATCTGTTCTTGTTGTTCTTTAGTTAATCCATCGTACTTAGATCCATTGAACCTAGCATCAGATAGTTGTTCCCTTTCTGTCATGTATGCATATACTTTCCAGAAGTCATCACCCAATCTATAAAGCTTATTAGCTTCTTTGAATACGTTTAATTTCTTAGCTACTTTCTTACCCCACTTGCCATCAGGATTAAGAGCAATGTCAAGAGCGATATCATGAACGTCACCACTGCCTAACATTTCCTTTATCTCCCGAGCTCCAACACTTTGACCAACCAAATTCAATCTGATCACCTTGTCTGTGATGGCGTCAATCTCTGCCTTAGAATACTGTCCCTTTACATATTTAGCAGACGCTTTAAATGATTCAGTATTCTGACCTGACATAAGGTACCCGTTCAGCACAGCAAATCCTAAGTTAGATTCAAAGTTTTTAAACTGTGTCGCAACAGAACCTACAGTCTTACCCCATCTTACTGCACCAACCAATTTCATCCAAGCTTGAGTAAGCTCGTTATAGGTAGGCTCCGCCATTTCAATAGCCTCGGCTATTTCTGGAGTAGTGTATAATCCGCCAAGTGGATTCATAGACTCTGTTCCTGCAGCAGCAATTTGTACACTGTGACTAGCTGGTCTGCTTGGGTCGTTCTGCTCGAAGAATAAAGTACCCATACCATTCTCTCTAAGCTTTCCCATGTATTGACTAGAAGCTTTTAGAGCAGCTTGTTTTGCTACAGTCATCATGAACACAGTACCCGGATCGGTATATTCTCCCATTAATTTGCGTAATGGTTCTGATATGTTTTGTCTCTCTTGAAGTATTCCTGTATTTCTACGATCAGTACTTGCGTTAAAGTATGGGTTCTTCTTTTTATTTAATATAGCATCAACATCTTTTTTCGCCAAGTCAACAGCTTCGTCATATATCTGCTTATCAGGAACTGCGCCTACTTTATCTGTTGCTAGTTTCTTTACATAGTCATCCGCCAAGAATTTAATTGCAGCATTCATTACCTCAGGCTCAGGTTTGTATCCCATCTCATTGAACATGCGATAAGATCTATTAACGTAAGCACCAATATTATTCTCAAGAGTAACTGCCTGCTCGGGGGTAACGTAACCACTACCAATTAAGTCTCTAGTTAAGTTATCTATCTGCCCACGCATAGCATATACGTAAGGAATAATTTCATCAGGTAGTGCTTTGATTTCATCAGGAACCAAGGCAGGAAGCATGTCATCTGGCGTAGTAAACATCTTACCAGCTGCTGCTCTGTATGCATCAAATGGCACAACACCATCTTCGTTAGGAATATATCTCTTAACATCCTTTGCAACTACAAGTGCTTTACCAAATGCATCCCAATCTGTGAACCCAATTTTCTTGGCTTCATCCTTTAATCTTTCTATAGTCTTTGAAGCTCTTGCTATTTCTATATTCTTACTTCCAGATGCGAAGTCTTTAATAGCCAATACCCAATCAGGTAATCCTTTAGCAGGATCTAACCATTTGTTTTTAAAATCAGTAGCCCATTCTTTTACAGCATTGTCAGACTTAGCAGTCCTCTGCATGTACTCATCTACATATTCTTGCGGAACTTCTAATCCTGTGAATGCTTTGTCAATTGGTTTCCCGAACTGTCTGCCTCTGTATATATTCTGGATCTTCGCCTTCTGAATAAGGTTGTCCTGCTGTAGCTTAGTCATACTAGGGAACATATCCCTGATGTACTGCTCTGGGTTGTCGATTAAGGTCTTGATGTCTTCAGGCTTCATACCAGTTACACTGGCGATAGCAATTGCAATCTCACCATCAGTAGCACCTTCAGCTTTCTTACGCATTACGAATGCGCCAAGCTTAAAGTTTGCATTGTTCTCTGGACGGTTGCCAACAGAGAACTGTGGAATACCTCCTTGAACCGAAGCCTTGAGTTCGGGGGTAATATCGATGGCAGGTTGTATACTATTTGCATTTGAAGCCTTAACAGCATCAACGCCTCCAGCCGCTTGTATTTCACCAACTGTCATTTCGTTTGGAAGTTTACCACCTGTATTTATAACGCTTTCAACAGTGTTACCTTCCTTACCAGTCAACTCTTTTACCAAAGCCTTAGCTACATTACCTACAATACCCGGTGTCTGTGCATCACCGTAGAATGCTTTCATTCCTTTGCCGCCAACTTTTAAACCATCACCTTGCAACCTTAAATCCCCGTACTTATCTGATTTTACTTTTTCTGCTATGTCCTTACCAAACATACCCTCTATCTCTTCCAATGATGTAGTGCCATCATCATCGTAGGCAATTCTTTTGCCATCTAGCCCTGCTGCTTCATATTTATATCTATCTTCTCCCATTCTTATAAAATCAATCCTCTTGATAAATTTACTCAAATCATATCTTTCAATCTGTTGTTCACCTGTAGTCCAAGCAATCCTATCAGCGCCTTGCTTGACAGCCTCCTTCAATGCAACCTTTAGCCCAAGCTTTACCCAAGCGTTGGTGTTTGTTACGTATGGGGCGGTTGGAATTCCATTTTTGTTTTCAATTTGTTTTGCCCTTTTATTAGTAAGTGTTTTTAATTCTAGTATTTCATCGGCAGATATGTCATCTAATTTAACCAACTCCCAATACCTTGATTCTTCTTTCGCACTCAAAGGAGGTATATTAAAACCTTCCCTCTTACCCTTCTGCCCCCAGTCTGACTGCACCTCTTCCAAGAACAATACCTTCTTACCATCTGTATCGGTACGGGTGTTCATCCTGAGGTGAGTGATGATGTTGGCTTCATCGAAGTGGTCGGCCCTAAAAGGTTGAGTACCCTGATAGGCCCTTCCTTGTTGAATAAGAGTATCTTTTGGAAGTTTATTTTCTAATTCTTTTATTTTTCTAAACAACACACCGTATCTCAACTTGTCTGCATCGGTAGGCATATCTATATTTCTTTGAAATTCATCAAATTGATCTTTAGCCTTATTGTATTCTTCAATAGCTTTATCTTCATTTCTAGGTAAAGTAATCAACACCTCCTTATAGTTCTCTCCACCGGGGAGTTGGTATTGGGAGAATTTAGTTCCGTCATTTTCAGCATCTGCTATGAAGTTCAGATCGACACCACGCTCTTCCGTGAATTCACCAAGTGCATCATAGTTCTCATCGGTCGGGTTGTTATACCAAACGTCCAATGGGTTGTTACGATCTCCGTCAACATCATCAATCATGTCCATGTTAGACAACTGATCCCTTACTCCGTTATACACATCGTCTATTTGAGACTGGGACATCTTAACACCTTTGCCCTTCACTACTTCATTAATCTCAATTCTGTTATCCTTTATGAACTTGTTTACTTCTTCTTTAGATAGTTGACGGTCAGGCTTCATTCCCCCGAGCCAGTCCGCTAATCCAGAGAACACAGCCTCATCAGACTTCACTCCAACAATATCCTTCCACTTCTGAACAGAAGCCTTAGGTTGTTTGAATGTGTTGATACGATCTTCAATTGGAGAATAGAATCCGTTGATGATATCACGGTTGCCTACTGAGGCTTGAACTCCGGGCTTTAACTTCTGAAGCTCTTCATTAAACTGCTCTCTTTCGGAGCCATTCTTAAATACCTTCTGCTTATACACCTCAGGCTTTAATGACTTTGTAGTCTGTGCTCTTAACGCTTTACGGCCTTTGATGTTCCAGTTAGCAACAGTAATATCAAATCCATTATCGTTAGCAACCTTAGTTATGTAACCTATTTGTTTGTTTGCATCAAATGCCTGACCCGGATAATCCTTTTCAAATTCTTTTTTAGCTTGGTCATATAAGTTTAGTGGATCTTCGTTGAATGGATATACTTTATCCTTAGGTATACGCACAGCGTAACCAAAGTCACTAGGCACACCAGACTCAAGTGTCTTGTTATCTACATAGTACATAGACAATCCAACACCCGGACGTTCATCTCTTCCTGTTGCAAGGTTAGCACCGAACTTAGAAGGATCGATCTTACTTAATTTCTTTCCGCTGTAATGGAAGAAGACATAGTTGCCTTTACCATCATCAGTAAGTCTATTATTTATATTACCAGTAAGATCTCTTCCGCCAGTACTAGACTGTATTGAGCCACCAACAGCAGGAGTTGTCTTATATTCAAAGGATCCTTCTTCCACTACAGGCTGTCCTTTTACATACATACTACCAGCAAGCATTTGCCCTGCAGTCTTAGTGTAAGGTGCGCCAGACGGACCAGTCATTTCAATTGGAGAAAACATTTGATTTACATCGTAAGCTCCATCAAGAACAAATGCATTCTTACCCGGAAACTTTGCATTAAACAAAGGATGTTTAATGCCACCAGCCTGAACAGACTCAACTGTCATCGCAGGATCTGTTTCAAATCCAGACACAGCCATACCCCACTTCCCTTCATTCATATAAAGATCTACAATAGATGGCTCGCCTATCTCTCTAATTACTTTTTCTGCATTAAGGCCGAGCCTGTTAAACAACTGGCCAGAAATATATTTTTTAGGCTTCTTTGATACGTAACCTTGATCTCCTTCTACTGTCTTAAGCTTAGCCTTTTGTTCAATACCACCAAGAAGGTTTGCAACAAATGCCCCACGAGCTTTGAAACTTGCAGGCTTATTATCATCACCAACCTTGTACGCCATCTCTGAGATCATCTCATTAATTGCATTAGAATTAGACAGATCAGCTTTCTTATATTTATTTACAAATTCTTTATATGCCTTATCACCAAATGCATCTTTTAATAACACAAGGTCCTTACCAAAGAACTCATTCTTAAAGTCAGACGACCTTAATACACTCTTTGGTAACTGAGATATACCATCCATTACATATCTAAGTGCATACGAATTACTTAAAATAGATATTGGAGCTTGAGTTGCTACAAGAGTTACTCCGGGCTTATCGCCAAACAACTCATTAACATATTTCATCCATGTATTAACCTTGCTAATCTGTGTTGTAGCAAAACCAACATTACCGTTTACGTTATCCTTAAGAGATAAGTATCCCGGTCCTCCATACATGAATATTTTTTTACCCGATGGAAGAGTAAGTTCACCAACCCTTGTAGGGTCAGAATTAATTACGACAGCCTTGCCTTCGTATTGATCGTACACATCTTGCAATGTTCTCTTAGGAAGAACCTCTGTCTCTTTGGATTCGTATACGTTAACAGGGGCAGACTCTGTGGTTTTTGGTTGAACCGATATTGAACCACCACCGACAAGTTCGGGGGACTCAAGATTAGACATATACTCTCTTACATTTTCTCTACCAACAATCTCTGCTATATCTCTACCAGATGTAAGTACATCAGTAATTTGTTCAGCCAACTTTTTAAATGCAGCAGTATCTGTATCGCTTAGTACCTGACCAAAACCTAAAGCTCTCGCTATGAGATTTACAATATCTATTATAGATTGTTTTAAACCAGTAGGAACCGTATCTAAATCTAGAGTACCATCAGCCACCATAGCAATGGTTTCAACTATAGTCTCGTCTTCTACCTTAGTGTCAGTATTGTATACGTTTTTATTAGATTCCACCCAAGCCTTAGCCTTTTGGATAGCTGGGTTATCAGATGATGAATTAATACCGGCAACAACTTTTTTATATAGCTCTGGATTTGTATTCCTAATTATGTTTATTATTGGGTGAGAAGCTTCGTGGAATATAATTCTTCCAGCATTAGTTCCCTCTTTGAGCTTTTGCTCATTAAGTAGTACCTTGCCGTCTGCTGCTAAGAATACGCCTTCCATACCAGCTTGTCCCCCGAGCTGCTGAACTTGCCTATCAAACTCTGCTGGGTCTTCAATAAGATCAACAGTTATGCCGGCAGACTTCAGTGACTCTCGAACTTTAGCAACCGGTTCTTTGATGAGCTCTTGAGTTAGCTGCTCAGCACCGGAAGGTATAGTAGTTTTAAAATCAAAATCTATCTTAAAATCAACTGGAGAACCAGATATATTTATTGAAGAGAAGTTATCTTCTGCGCTATTAAATAAGTTATCAATAACAGCACCTTCTTCTCTAGGGTTAAATGATCCGTCTTTGTATACTAAACCTGAGCTGTGCGCAACAGAATCTTGGCTAAGGTCTTTTGCAAATTCAACTGCTTGAGACTTTGTCATGTTTGGAACCATGAATGATCTCTCTGAATTTCCGTACTTACCAAAAATTGGAATATATTTTAATCCATTACTTGATAACCATTCTTTAGCACGATCATTTAATTTTATATTAGTCTCTTTAGAAACAGGGACAGCTTCTGGGTTCTGTCCAGTTAGCATTGCATACTCTCCAGTCTCTAAAAAGTTTTTAAATTCTTGCTCGTTAGCAAATCCAGAATCTGGTAACGTAGATCTATATGCTACATCTTCCTCTTGTGTGAAAGATTCTTGAACAAAGTCTTGATCAGTTATAAAATCAAATTTCTGTTTAATAACTTCTTTCTTTTGTTCAGGAGTTACATCCTCTGTTTTAGGTAGTTCGGGAACAACTACTTCGCCGACGATATTGCTATCGCTAACATTTGCTGGCGTGATCTGGGTTTGCCCTTGTTGCCCTTCTCTTTGCCCGACTTCTGGTTGTCCTTGTATAATTCCCTGAGGTTGGACGATATCACCTTCTGTTCTTCCTTCTTGGACTTGGCTTTGATTAATGGCATTGCTTATGTTTTTAAATATTTTAACTCTGTCTTTACCTGATAAGAATTGCTCTGCAAGCCTAGCTCTTCCATCAACAATGCTGTTATCTTTCAATACAGCAGGAACCATCATTACATCTGCATCAATAGAACCCTTCTTATAAGACTCTACATAACTTCTAAATTCAGGATTGTTATCATAAATATCTTTTACACTCACCTCTTCAACACGATATGTATCATCGCCAATCTGGTCAACTAATCCTTGACCTATTTCAGCTCCCTTGTCTCCGATATTAGAAATAACAAAAGAGAGTTCTTTACCATCGATATCAGATCCAACAGATGGTATACCCATTCCGATAGACTTAATATTCTCAGATATTGTTTCTTTATCTTTTTTTATCTCATCACCTAACGCATCTTTTAATATTGGATCAGCAATCACTGACTGATTCATTGGAAGTTTTTCCTTACCAGAAAATAACTCCCAAGCCATCTGCAGTGTCTGATCTTCAGAGTATCCAAGATTCTTAACTTGCTCTACAGAGGTATTGTAGTTGGCAAACTTTTGTTTTGCTTGCTTGTATTGATCTTCGGTAATTTCTTTTTCTATGAACTTATTATCTAAGAACTGGTTTACCTGTTGTGGGTTTTTAGAAGCATCGTAAAATAAAGCCTTCTCATAATTAGTAGGAGTGTAGCTTCTAATTGCCCCCGAACCAGCAGCAAAAAGGCTTATTAACGGAGTCATTACAAGAGTTTCATAAATCTCATCCTTGCTTTTATTCCAATCAAACTGATCACCAAAATTATCTTCACCAGTGGTCATATCAGTTAAAGTCCTAGCAACCTTATCTCCAACCAATTGAGTAACTTCTTGAATAGGTTCTTTTACAAAAGCCTCTTTTAAAACTTCCTTAGCGCCAGCCTTTAATGCTGCCTTAGCAGTAATACCATTAGCTATCTGCTTAGCATATTCTTTAGCCATCTTGGATCTGAATCCGCCCATGGCAATAGTATTTGGAAACACCGCTTCAAGAGCTGATGTTAAACCAGCGGCACCAGTAGCAAAACTATCAAGGGCATCTCCCTTTAATCCAGAAGCCTTACCTTCCTGATAATAATCTTCCCTAGACTGTAAAAATGAAGTTGCAATTAAACCGGTACTTGTTGCTACCTTTTGTGTAAGGCCAGCAGCCTGACCGACTTTGCTTACACCACCAGCTGGCGAAACCAACCAAGCCATATCTGTTAATCCACGAACAAAACTAGACGGCAGTTTTGAATAATTAGCCTTCCCATCATTAAATAAACCACCTTGTAGTTTGGTTGGTTTATTACCAGCAATAGTACCTTCGTATCTTTTCTCTGGAGTAAACCTATCTACTATCGCATCGGCAAGTTCGTCTTCTCCGGCAAGCCTAGAAATAGTAGCGCCAGTATTACCAATAGCCCTAGCACCTGATTCTGCTAATGGTTGAAAAAAATTAAAATAAAGTTTACCTGTGCTAGTGTTGTAAAATTCATCAGCAGCTTTCTGTGTATTCTCTTGCTTTTTCTGTTGATCTTCTTCTTGGAACTGCACTCTCTGTTGAGCACTCTGAAATCCTAGTACCTTAGCAGTTAGCTCATCCTGTTCTGGATACTCTACTTTGAATGTAGGAGTTTTAGAAAACATTACTGGAGTTACCTTTGGAGTAACTTCCTCTTTAGTCTTAATAGACTCAGCTCTTACTTGAGCTTGCTTTGCTTCTCTTGGAAGTTCTGTTCTTTTTGGCTTTAGCTGATTTTCGTTTAGTTGTTTTTTTAATTCTTCTAAACGTAGTAATGCTGCAGGTGATGGACCAGCAGGTGGTGTTACTCCACCATCTTTTTTTTTTAAGATTCCAAGTGGATCGCTCTTACCTAATATTCCTAGTGGATCTTCAGTGTTTAATTGCATTACTTTAGTTTAACTGTTCCTGCCTTTATTGCCTGATTAACGTCATCTTCAGTATATCCCATTCCCTTCAAATCATCCATACTATATTCTTTACCACCAACAACATACTTACTTGACTTCTGCTGCATGATAGCCTTCTTTGCTTTTACTCCTCCACCTTTATTAGCCGCTAAGTTTACGCCAGTAGTTGTAAGTGCGCCAATTCTATCATTAGCTTTTCTAACAACATTACCATCATCGTCCATCAATGCCTTAGATGTATAAACAGCATTTGTCCCATCAGCTTCTTTCTTTAGATATATATCAGCCTGACCAACAGATACACCACCAAGAGCTGGCTTAACCATTTTTAATACCACATCCTGTGTTTCCAAATCCAATTCATTGAATGGCGTTCCGAATCCTTTCTTCTTAGAAGAAGTAAGTGCATCTATCTTTTGGTATGCGTTAATATATGTTTGGTCAGCTGGCGCTGCTCCCGAACCACTAGGCGCTGTTGGTTTTTGATACAATGTTTTATCAACCATATCAATAACGCCCTTCTTATTTCCCTCCAACCAAGTGGTTAGGTAAGCCCTCTTGAAATATTCATTTGCTTCAGGTGAATCAGGTACGCCAATCTTTTTCATATTAGATTTAGCATTGGCATTTACGTTCGCTCTTATAGCAGGATTTTGATAGAACTGCTGGAAAACACCTTCGTCTATATATCCGTTAGGCTGTTCTTTAACCCTGAGTTCGCCGTCCTTTGCTTCCAAAAAGAAAGGGACGGAAGACTTCTGCCCAACGACAACCGTCTTTCTTCCATCAGGGGTTTCAACTGTTTGTTCTACATTCTTTGTATATAGAGAAGCATCTTTCACAACATCATTCATAGCTTGTTCTCCCTTAAAAGGATCAATAAGCTTATCTTCATTATCTACTATTACCTGAGAAATTATATCTGAATCAAAATCAAATTCGTCTGCACCCTTTAGGACCTTTCTTCCAGATTCGTCCGTGTTATACAGTGCTTTATCAATAGACAATGCACGGATTCTTCCTTTGTCGTAAGGAGACTTTGAATCCATTAGCGAGAGCGTTTTGTCTATATTATCTTTCATAGACTTAACACCTGCAGACCAACGAGCAATTTGACCAAGATTTTGATTGACCATATTTTGTAGGTCAATGTAACTTGCGTTTGGATTTTGCTTTATATAGTTAGCCATGCCTGCAGTTAATTCACCAACAGACTGATCAACAACTTCTTTTTCAAACTTTGGATATAAGGCAGCAGGATTTATTTGCTGCAAAACATCAAGTTGCTTTTCTTGGTTTTCTTGCTGCAACTTTTGTTGCATTAATTGTTGCTGACGAGCTTGCTCACCAATTTCAAACAGCATTCTGTTTGGCGTCTGATCAAATTCTAATGCTCTTGTAATCGCCATAGTTATTATACTTTTCCTACCATGCCTCCAATGCCTCTTGTTTGATATCCACCACCGTAGCCATCTGATATAAATGATGATCCACCACCTCCGAATATTCCAGCAGCACTACCAGCTGCGGCACTACCACCACCTCCGCCGCCACCAAACATTTTACCAAATCCTCCAGCCTTACCCATTCCCAATAGAGAAGAACTAAGGCTTGTGCCTGCGTTAATTAAAGACTGAGTTCCGGCCTGCTGAAGAGCATCTTTTCTTGCCTGATCTCTCATGAACTTCTGCATCTTATCTTGATATACCTTATCACCCTCTTGAATCATTACACCCTGTGCGCCAGTTAGATTACCGAGACGCTGTTGATATCCTTGGCGCTCAGCTAAGCCCTGCTGAAACATTGCTTGATTAGTATTACCCTGAAGAGCTGCAGTCATTGCAAGAGCCTGAGAAGGGTCTGTTACGGCCCTCTGTGCACCAGCCATTGCATTGGCTTGACTTCCTAATATTCCTCTCTGCTGAGCAACAGCAAAAGGATCACGAGCATTTAATTGAGTTTGAGCTAAGCCTAGCATCTGCTTAGCATACTTGCTTTCGTTCCCAAGCAATCTCTCGTCACCGTAAGCATACTCTTGTGGCTTAATTTTCTTAGCCTGACTAAGAGACTGAATGCCTTTGATAGCGCCGAAGACACTAGAGGCAATTGCAGGAGCAGCGGCTAATAATAAAGGTATTGGCATTACTGTTCGTTTTGATGTCCTTTAGACGGGTTAAACACGATACCCGCAAATTTCAATAATTTGTTGGCGGAAGTGAAGGAAAAGACACCCTGAAATAGAGCAACCTCGCCCCTTAGCTTATCGCCTTTATAAATCTTTTCGTTATAAGTTCCTGTAGTATTTGGAGACAATCTGTCCCTAAGTATAGCGGCATACTTCACACCCTCTTTAACCTCAAACTCAGATGCCCTAATGTCTGTACTCTGTACGTTAGGTATCTCTGTTCTACAATGCAGTATATCTGGTGCATCACCCTCTATAAATACGTTAGTATATGATTTGATCTGTGTGCCTGCATCGTTATGCACAAACGCTACAACAGAGTCTGATACTGATCCCCCATAGAATACATTGTATGAGGAAGAATTATGAACGTATGGGTATCCGTTCTTAAATGATACTAGCCTGTTACCAACAGAGGTCATGAACTCGGGGGCAAATGAATACTTACTTGTCCACCTATCCAACCCCGGCTGAAAGCACCATACGGCAACCTGTCCATCGTATGCGTCGTAGTATGATCTTAGTATTTCTTCAATGATAATACTATCATTTGCGACAGCTGCAGTTACGGCTATGAATATGTTCTCAATACCAGCAATAACATAACCAACACCGCCACCATTTATAATCAGCTTCCCGTTATAATATAGAGATGTTCCAGCCGGTGCAGTTATCCTGTACAGCTTATCGATAGTTACTGGTAATGATACTACTACTGACGCCATTAGCACTGAGTTAAAGAGTAAGAAATAACAACACCATACGTAGGATCAATATCCCAGTTGGCGCCATTCATAAATATGTGTGTGTAACCAGTCAGCAAGGTTGTACCTGCAGGGTTGATAAACACCACAGATCCCAGACCAAACGAACTTGTATCGCTTGATGATGTAAGAGTTGTAAGACCAGCAGACGCCATTGAGCAAGCTGAAGATTCAGATAGCCCATATCCACTGTTAGGATATGCATATATAGTAGGTGTGCCACCAGAATAAACAATACCACTACATGTTACGTTCTTTGTTGTAGCACCACCTCCAGATACAGATATAATTTCTGAACCGTAACTTGCCGCTGTTAATCCAGCTTTGAGTCTTACGAAAACTGTATTAACTGCAAGAGTACCTCCAGATGTATAAGCAAGTGTAACAGGAGAACTACTGAATCCAGTTGTTCCTGAAGTCACAGATACTTCATAGTTTGTTGATGGCGTAATTGTGAGGTTGCCAGATGCTGGAGTTAAGTTGGATGCAGATACTGTAAATGATTGAGCAGTCGAAGGACCAGATCCAGAAACATATGTAAATCCCCCGAGCACACTCGTACTCGTATTTATTAACGGAGTAACAGGCACACTCACACTTCCACTAAGATTAATGATATTTCCAGTAGATCCATCAGATAGTATTACACTGCTAGGTCCGTATGAACCGCCAGCTAATCCAGCTTTCATCCTTACGTAAATTGTGCCAGACTTATTAATACCCGTATAAGGCATAGTTGCAGTTGGCGCAAAGTTTAAGTTATCGAATGATAGCTCGAAGTTCGGGGGAGCAATAGCATTAATTGTTCCATTAATAACTAAACTAACTCCTGTATAATTAGAAGACTGTGACGCACTAGGACCACTACCTAAGACATAAGCAAATGACATACTAGGAACACTAACGCCCATAGATCCATTCAGTGTAGAAAATGCAATAGAGTTATAGGTTAGCTCCATGTCATTAAGAATAGTATTCTGTGTGTTGACGTACATTCTAGGAACATGACACAGGTATTCTTCATGGTAAGGATCAACAGCACCTAATACCCTTAAAGCAAAGTTAGGGTTAGCGTAATTATATTCAGATGGATTCCTAAAGTATGCAAGTATATCCTGACCTACCTTTCTAAAATACTTTGCCATCTTATTAGCTGATATCGGGAACAGACCATTGGTATTATATCTTACCCATGATCCCTTGTTGGCATCGAAGTACATAACCTCACCCTTCCATTTATAAACACTCTCAGGATTGATTGTACCAAAGCTGCCCTTCATAACATTGACATTACCTATTACACCAGTGGTGGTAGCAAGAAATGAATTCCCAGAGTTATCAAATATCTGAGCTTCGCCAATATATATAGATGCAGTTTCCTGTTCTCCTACAGCAAGCATAACAGTTCCCTCTAGCTGAACCTTTGATGTTAAAACAAGTCTGTTGATCTGCTTTAATTCCGTTGGTAGGTTTGTTTGAGAAAGAACCTCAAATGTACTTAGGCCGTTAGTCTTAGTTCCCTGTAGTATGACGTTAGAATAGTATACGCTTACAGGCTTTGATGATGCCCCCGAGCTGAGAACTATTGTAGGTCTTCCGATATCAGTAAACCAATTCTTCCAGTATATATCAATTGGCGCCATAGCTTCACACAAATGTGTAGAAGGGATAGTCCGTTGTAATATATATATATCACCACGGAAGGATCCAGATATAGTACCAAACTTTCTAGTATTTAATCCCGGGTTGTCGATCTTATATATATCACCAACCTCAAAGTATGGTTCTGTTGTGCTATTTATATATGGAGAATAAACCTCGTATAAAGCAGCTGTTGATGACAGATTACCTAAGTTGATTAGCTCTACAATTATATACTCTCCGAATGTATCTTTAACGGCTAGGTTATAAGTTGCACCACCAGAAACATAAAGCTTTAAAATATCCCCTTCTTGATAAGTATATCCAAGGCCATTACTAAATAACGCTGTGACCTCAACTGCAATTCCAAAATCAGTAGCGTTATAGTTATGCTTTAATGTGCCATACTCCCCAGTAAGAGGATCTTTTGGTATATAGTGCAACTCGTTAGCCCTCAATTGAACAAAGAACGAAGTTCTTAAGCATTTAGTTCTAACAACAGAATAATGTGTTGCCCAATCTGGTATCTGCGCAGCAGGGTTATTGTTATTATCTAAAGACCAGTTAATGTTTGTAACAAAAGATACCGTTGAATAATTTCTATCAGGTGTAGCAGCTACAATTGAATCGTTAGTTACAACTCCACTTTTTCTGCCAGCTTCATCAAAGAAAACCACACCAGCCCTATAAGTAGCTGCACTTTTAAATGCAAGAGTTCCAACAATAGAACTAGGTGTTGCATTAGTTATGGTCACAGTAGGGCCTTGATATTGTAACGCCAGTACATCAGATACTGGTATACCTAAGTATGTAGCAATAGTACTAATGCTTCCACCAGCAAAAGTTAATGTTGTATAGTCAACATTGGTTGCAGGGATAGGAAGTGTAGGCTGAGACGCAGGAACATAGTACCCGGGGTTAGTAGTGATATCAATAATGTACAACCAATATCTTGTAATAGTTACGCCACCACTTCTATATACCACCTTATACCACTGCCCGCTTACAGAACCAGCACCAGCAGTTGCTGTGCTAATACTAAGTGTCGTCGTAGTTGGCGTATCATATCCATCTAAGTTATTGCCTAGGAACAATCTGTTCTTAGCAATCTCCAGAGTTTTTGAAGTTCGGGGGATTGAGTCAAACGGCTTAACCGCACTTGCATTATCTACACTTACGCCAACAGTATCATTATAGAATCTAAACGTCAAAGCAGTTCCACTATTGTGTGTAGTAAACCCACTAGTAAAGGTCTTCATGATTAATACATTTCCATCAAGAGAATACCTTACTCCAATCTCAACACCAACAACATCCTGCTCTATCTTCTGACCAAGCGGGATAGTAATATCAACAGCATTCTTAACTGGTGCAGTATTCTCTGCCGCAGTGTTATAGTTTATTAGTTTCGATAAAGGAGAGAACGTACTAACCTCACCATCACGATATACAAACCTATAGGCAAACTGAAACGCTTCATCTTTTATAAAATTATTTACATAACCAGCATCATTCACTTTGACAACAGTCAATGCGGACCATGGTTGATTTCTTATTAGTGTTATAACAGAGCTAGCGATATGCGTACTGCCAGATCCCCCCGAGCTGTTCTTGTCTAGAACATACGGAAGAACTGTAGTTGAATACGTAGCCTGATTTAATTTAATTGCAGCCTCAACATTAATTCTTCTTTGAGGATTTACATTATCTGTCCAGAATAACAAGTTGTCAACCATCGCTACCGAATGGACCAATGAACTAAATCCAAGTCCGCCAACAAGCTGAGAGCTTAATAATACAGTATAGTTTAAATCGGTGTCAGCATCATAACAATAGATGCCGTGACTACCATTAGAGTTCTTATTAAAATAAAATATTCTTCTTCCGGGTACATCTTCATATGCACCAATACATTCATTGGTTCCGCCGGGAAGAGTGAATGTTCCCCCGATCCTAGCATTCTTCAAAACATTACCCTCTATCTTAGAGAGCTGACCAGCCTTACCATTTTCACTAGAAGCAAATCTCATGTTAACAGCATTCAAATAGTCTGCCTTGTCAACCAATGCGTAGCTGTCATCCTGATTAATTCCGTTGAGAAATATTTTCTTATTGATCATTAGTTTCTTATCACTGGTCCGTAGCCACCAGCAAGGCTTCTACGGATCTGGTTAACATCCATTGCGTTCATTCTGCCCTTAAGTAATCTAAGCTGATTATAAAACTCATCCTTAGCCATAGCCCTCTCACTCATGTTGTATTGACGTGCGTGCTCCTTCATCTTCCAGAATATGTATGTCGTGATAGTATCAATAGCATAAGGATGTATAGCACTACTGGCATCAGATGTTAGACCATCTGTTAGATAGTCCATAGTAATCTCAGTGCCAGTATAACTAGTATCTAATTGTATCTCGTTTCTTTCTCTAACGATTTGGAATGAGTTTCTAAAAGAAGAGAAATTATTGAACATTCTTCCAAGATGTTCGCCTTTGTCGTTAACATAATTTGTATACCAAAATCCTTCCCAGTCTGCAGGGAGAAGACCATTAGTTGCTTCGATATCTCCGTAGCTGATCTTGTTTCCATTAGCGTCAAATTTATTCAAACGGTTAAAAGAATCTTTTTCACCCCATGGCGAAATATATTGTCCTATCTCATCACCAACCTTAATATAATCAACAAAGTCACACGGAAGCGTAGCTGCCTTATATGAATTAACAGGTAGCCTTACGCTCTTTACATTCTGAAGAACATCAAAGTTCAACATCCTTAACCCGTCAATACCGTATTTAAGGAATTGTAAATACCAATGCATTGGATAACCTTTATCCAGTAGCGCTGATCTAACTATGTTATCTAAAGTGTACGTCTTCATTCATTAATATTTTGTACCCTGTCCGATGGCGGAGTTTGAGCAAGAATGTTATATACCTGAGAAACTACCTGTCCTTCCATGTCTGCAGATAGAGGCAGTGGATCATAGTCAGTTAATTGAGATAGATCTACACCAACCAATCTGATAAACACATTGTTAACCCCGAGCCCCGGAAGGTTCTTGGTAAAGATAATATCTCTTCCAGAAACCTCATAACCTATTAGTCCAGACAGATCGCCAAGCAAAGTCTGTGGCTTTACTATTCCAAACAAAGAAGTTGGAATGGGAACAAATGGTTCGTCGATTGCATCAGTCTTTGATACATGAAGAACACCCATATTCCTAGGCAAGCTTATTGGAAAGCTCGGGAGAGAAGCCTTACTTCTTGTAGTCTTATATGTAGTGACAGCCACGTTATCATAAGTAAACACCATACAGTTATTAGGTATGGTATCTCCTTCAGGCATGTTAACAGCAAAGAAGTCCGCCTTCAGCAACTGATTGGCAACCTGCTCTACCAAGAGCTTGATGTCATTCATGTGAACACGAGTAGCTATCGTAGGGTTTCCTGCGATGAGTCTCTGAATTTGTTCCGATATTTTAAAACGAGTTGTCATTGTCCTTCTTTATCTTTTGCATCAGCATACTGTAGTACGCCGTCTGCGTCAAGGTTAATTCCTATGTATTGTAATGCGATTACGATAACATTCATTAAATCATTTTGTTTCCACTCAAGTTGCGTAGATGTACCTGAACTATAAGTAATGGTCCTTCCACTTTGAGTATATCCGAACACTGGCTTAGCAGGACGCCTTAAGTAATAGACGCCACCATTAGATGTCAGCTCGGGGAACAACTGTATTTTATTCTCCTTATTCATAATACCAATAGGCTCATCAGCACTTACTTTTATAACCTGACTTTCCAATCTAACAATCAACTCATCCTCTGGTAGGATCTGTACAGCTGAGTATACATTCCTAGACAAGGTATTGTTGTACACTGTGGTGTACAAGCTTAACAAGTTCATGAAGTCATTCGGAAGAGTAAGCACTCCTGATGGGGTGTTAGCCGTAGTAAATGTGTGCAGTTGTTTAAACGCAGACAAGCTATCGTGAACCCTCTGGTTCTGTGTATATGATTGAGGTTGTGCCGCAGCAGGAACCTTTGGATTATTGTAGTACTGGTTAAATAAAACCAGCTGTGCTCTATCCAACATATCATCTATCTCGCCATGTGTTACAAAGCCATCCTGCTCTTTGTCGAGTATAAATAGAATAGTGTTATGGATGTCGTTAATGTTCATTTAGAATCTATTATTGGGTACATTCACAGTTTTGCCAATACGTGAACCTAGTCGCCAGTTTAAATCATTTATATATCCCTTGGGGCTGTCGTTCTTGGCGTGCCTAGCGAAGTAACTCTTTACCTGTCCTTCACTTTTACCGCCTTGTGTTCCCCACTTTCCTCTGTGCTTGGCCTCGCCACCTTTAAGTGTAATCTCCCGACCCGTCTTTGGGTTCACACCCTCAGCCTTCCAAGCCGAACTACCATCCTTTGCTGCCATTACTTTAAAGAGCGCCATCTAAAATCTATTTAATAGTACCTTAATTCCTTGCTTAGCCAGCATTAACAGAACAATCAATCCCAATGCACCCCAGAATCTCCATCTCCAAAAATTGGCGTCCTTCTTTAGCTGCTTCTTTTCAATTTGCGAATTGAGAACCTGATCCTTTAATGACCTAATCTCAGCTTCCCTATCTGATATATCACCACGGAGTACTTCCTCCATAGCTAAATCTCTTATAGTCTTAGTAGTTGTTTTGTATATTATCGAGTCCCTGCTTGAGTAGGTTAGTACCCCCGAGCTGACTCTTATCCGTGCACGACCAATTGTGGTATCAAAATCCGCACACGGAATCTTTTCTATTCTCTCTATTATAGAGTCTTTGTAAACAATAGAATCCTTATACTCTATAACTGTATCTGCTTTACAATAACCTCTGCGTATTACCTCCTTGGCGACAACATCAAATCTTACTGGATCCCGCATCACCTTCTTAACAGGGTTGCAGGAAAACATCAATATGATGATGCTAATGTTTACGCTTAGGTACTTCAATTTCATCTGGCTTCAAGGCGAATACACGTTGAGAGTAGAGGATATTTTCAACACCGTCCAGCCTCTTTTCAAGCTGCTGGATCTTAACCTGAGTCTGAGCATTGGCTTCAAGAAGAAGCTTTACATCAGTTCTGATTTCGCTAATAAGCGACCATGAAATTGCACCGAAGCACGTAATCAGGATTGGGGTTAAATAAGCCTTAATCCTACTCTCAACGATATCCGTCATTTAATTAATCTTTAAATACACTTAGAATCTGAGCCTTGGCGATATTCGTCAACTGCTCGTTACCCTTGATAAAGTCCCTAAGAACTGTCTCATCAGACTTGTCAAGATCTAGAGGCTTACCTTCATACATCTTCTGTGCCCATGTGAACAGCTTGAGAGCATCTCCCTTGTTAGAGAATGCAAGCTGGCTAGCAAGAAGCTTACCAAGAGTAACTGCCTGATCTTTTTCATCTTTCAATTCGACTCCATCGAGTCCTTTCAGTGGTTGTTCAAAATTCAACATAGTAAATTATTTAGTCAAAGATACTAAGGAATTTAGTTTTCATAACCAAAAAAAACACCCTAGATTTCAGAGATAATAACTAGCCCCTTGTCAGCAGCTACGTAGTCATCTACTACAGAATTGTCTTCTCCCCAAGCAGCATATTCTGCTTCAGTCATTGTATAATTCCAAGCGGGTATTACTTCTTTGCCTTCATCTGTTAAAAGCTTATTGTAAGTCCCTGCCGCTACATCACTTGTTTTAAAAGGTAGTAATGTAACTTCTAATGTTGTTGCGATTCCTTCTAAAGGAAACTCAATTGGTTGAATCTTTGCCATTTTTATTTGTTTTTAAAGTTTTACAAATTTAAGTTAAACTATTCTTAATGTGCCAGCATTGTTCCATACATCACCGCTAGACAGTCCTGTTGCAGATGTTGGTAATCCAACTAGCCTTAATTTAGATACACCTACGGTTGCTGAGCCAAGAACCACTTTACCATTGAAGTAGTTGTTGTCATTAGCTCCTTCTTGATATATAGCCCAGCTATTAGTGATTGTGTACCCAGTAGAGCTTTTCATATCAGCCACCTTTAGTCCATATATATTCTGGATAACGTGTCCTGTTAGACCTGCCCTGTCTGGCTGCTTAACCTCAAAATGCCTATAGTCTGCAATATTCATAGTAGCCGAACCATTTTGTCCTACAACACCTGTCATAATAGCCCTCATCGGTTGAGATGATACAGTTCCTGAATTCCCTATTATAACTGCTTGAGCCAATAAAGCTGTAGCATTATAGCTTTCATTACCGCTATATGCGCCATTTGTTAAATCAAATACAACAACAGAAGCGGTGCTATATAAATTTAAGTTGCTTATGCCAGATGCGCTAGAATATGTCTTTGAAAAACGAGCTGTCTGACTGCCTTCAGTAACACTTGTTTCTGTGTCAGTCATAAGTAACTTCCCAGTAAATCTTAAATTACCAGCTACATCTAATTTATACAAAGGAGAAGATATGCCTATACCAACATTACCACCCATTAAATAACTATCACCAGCTGTAGTAATCCTAGAATTTACTGCAGAGCCTCCACCACTATATAGGTCAATAAAGCTACCTCCATTATCACTAGCCATTCTTACTGCACTTCTAAGACCTGTGTCAGAGTTCCTAGTCAACCTAAAATCTGTTGTATATCTTTCAGAGAAGAAATCTAATATATCGCCACTAGTATCATCAGTATATATTGTATAAGCAGGAGTCTCAACATCAGAGAATCTACCTAGTCTTAATGTTGGCGTTCTTGTACCGTTGTTATTCGTACCACTATGCCAGAAGTCCCCGCCATACATTCTTCCAAAACCAACTATCCCTATACCACCAGAATTTAAATTACCTGTCAAACTAATTATGCCCGAACCCGGAATACAAGTTATATTACCTGTACCGTATACACTATTACCGCTACCCCATAACATTTGGTGAGTACCACCTGAGTTGTTGCTATAGTTAATAGTCACCTGAGAAGATGTGGTTGCCGTAGCGGCATTGCCTGTGGTGTTTTGATTCCACGTTGGGACTGTACCTGTTAATCCAGAATATCCCACATTAGTAGCTGTAGCAGCATTGCCACTAATGCTTATACCCCATGTACCACTTGCCCCTGTACCTGTTAAAGTAGGAGAGTAAGAGTTGTAGTTTAAAGAATCTAGTATTGTAACCCAGTTACTTAATTGAGACCCGTTAGATATAACCCTACGAGCTAGTCCTAAGTTAGTTGTCATTGAAACAGCTAAATCAGCGTAGTAACCAGCATTATTAGCATGATTCATCCTAAGAACATGCCACCAATCACCAGTAGGAGTTTGATGTATAGATGGATCATTACCTGATGGACCTGCAGATTGGGCAAACTGTAATCCACTTCTACCATAAACTACTGCACTATCTATACTTACTAAAGGAGTTGTAGAGGCACTACCTGTTACACTTATACCCCAGCTTCCAGAAGCAGCACCTTGAACAGCACTTGTAAGGTGGGATAAGCTAGCTTTTCTGTAGAAGCCATCACTTCCGTTTGTAACAATAATTTGTGATATAGCAGGATTCTCTGCATTTGATGTATTACTGTTTATGTATCCAAAGTATGAATATCCATTTCCATCTGTTCTTAACACTTGATTAGCTCCCGGAGCTGAACCTGCTGACTGAAGGGAAAGAGTTCCTAGAGTTGTTGCATTACTAGCCGTACCCGAAAGAGTGGCAGTAATAGTTCCTGCTGAGAAATTACCAGAAGCATCCCTAGCTACAATCTTGCTTGCAGTGTTTGTAGTTGTAGCATCTACGGCTATTGTCCCAGAGGAGGTTATTGTTCCCCCAGTTAAATATGTACCAGCAGTTATTGAAGTTACTGTGCCTGTGTTAGTGGTGTATCCTGCAGGATTAGTTGAGTTATATGGCGTATATCCTAAAGCGGTTGTGATATCACCAGATGCCACATTCGTATTACCCGTAACCCTACCATTGCTGTCTAATGTTATCTTAACAAAACTACTACCTGTAGACTGAGTAATAGTTGCAAGAGTTGTAGTAATCGAAGTCGCCCCCGAACCTGTAACGTCTCCTGAAAGAGTGATGGTCTGATTTCCTGTTATAAAACCAGCTCCATTAGTAAGTTGGCTAGTGTTGGTAGGTATTGTAAATACTCCTGTAGATGAGTTGTATGCTCCGCTGCCTGCCGTGAAGCTTACTGCAGTCCTTGCTCTAGTATCCGTGTAATATAAGTTACCACTCTCAGTTACCTGAGCTGTAGTATAATCGCCACTTGTAGCAACTACCGCACCCGTTCTTCCAAATACGCTTGTTACTGCATCTGTATTGATGTCAGTCCAAGATGCGGTTATAGTACCTCCATCTTGTTGAGTAAGCGTAAGTGTCTTAGTGGTTGTTCCCGTAACTGCTGCACTATTTATTTTATCATTATATGCAGCATCCCAATTAGTCTGAGATGCGGTTGTAGGCAGTGAATAACCTGCCGTAAATCCTAATGTAATATTACCAGATGTGGTTATAGCAGAAGATGCCGTAAATCCTGTCGGAACAGCAAGGCCTATGCTCGTAACTGTACCAACACTAAACGACCTGTCTGCACTTAAGTCTAGTGCGGTTCCGTTAATTGTTAGTGACCTTGACGTAGGGACACCTCCTAGACCTGCTAATGTATATGTAGGAATATTTAAAACCCCCGAGCTGTAAGTTGATGCACCACTAGAGCCTGTAGCAGTTAATGTAATTGCAGCTCTTGCTCTAGCGTCCGTATAATATAAGTTACTTCCTTCTGATATGTTTGAAGTAGAAAGAGATACTGCACCAGTCTGTCCATTAACAGAAATAACAGCATCTACGTTTGGAATCTTTTCCCAAACAGTTCCATTGAATATAATCCAATCACCCACAGCCCAGCTTGATATACCATCTATATTTGTAGTACCAGCCGTAGTGACAACATAGTAGTGACCGCTAGTTCCTGTGCTTGAAGTAATTGTTGGCGTATTGGTGTTAGCATTCCATGAACCCTTATAGATAGTTCCACCCTGAAGAGAGTTAATCTGGCCTTGAACTTTTCCAAGAGCAGTGATAATACTATCAGTAGAAATTACAGCTCCACTGCTTACATTAAGACCTGTTAGGACCTTACCTATAACAGCAGAGTTCGTTAGTGTAACTGCGCTACCACTGTTGGTAGCCTCACCTGTTAGAGATGAAAGATAAGAAGTAGAATCAATACTTCCATCAGCCTTTACAAATTGAGATGACGTACCAGTTATGTAAGAAGCTACCCCCGAACTCATACTCACTAGACCAGATCCAGATAAAGCATTCTGCTTAGCTGTTATGTCTACACCACTATCACTCACTTTATTATTTACTATTGTAGATATATTCGGCATATAATTAATTTACTATTGCTAATGATTTCCAACCGCTTGCGTTAGTGTATATGTAAAGTCCTTCTGTTCCGTCAGTCTGATAAACAATCAATCCAATTGCAGGAGTTGATATTGCTGCTCTTTGTGTAGCTGTCATTCGTGGTGCTAAAAAACCTTTGGTTGTTGAATCTATTTGCGTTATGGCTGATGCGTTAATTGATGTTGCACCTATGCCAAGACTTCCAACACTTGTTAATGTCATCTGTGCCGTTGATGAACCACCAGCAGCAAATTTAATTGAGCCACTTGCAAAGTCGTTAAGTATTGCAATATCACCAGCAGTACCATTGTATAAATATGTATCACCTCCAGTAATTATTTTAAGAGCAGTTCCTAATATATTATATTTCCCAAAAGCACCGCTGCCTGTTGTAGCACTACTTGTTAATACAATTTCAGAATGTGAATTAACATTACTATTTGTGTTTGATATTGTAAATCTTGTTACTGCATTCTGATTCAAACTAAGCGTCATATTCCCACCAAA
>Ga0105103_10000033_pt1 | contig 60324 bp, 54 predicted proteins | sample PPLLaktember2015_2_FD_79107 | JGI IMG/M metagenome (GOLD analysis project Ga0105103, IMG submission 79107) | Freshwater sediment microbial communities from Prairie Pothole Lake near Jamestown, North Dakota, USA - PPLs Lake P7 Core (6) Depth... | ecosystem: Environmental > Aquatic > Freshwater >...
CTTGAAGGAAAACAGTTTCAGGCAATCTATTTGCCTGAACTCCAGGTCTTTGTAGATCCTGACATTACATTCGAAGGACAGGGAAATAAAATTCTTGTCACTGGAAAAATTCTTATACCTGAGGCGCTTCTCAGAGATAGCAGAAGTAAGGCATTAGTTCGATCGAGTGATGATGTAGTTATTGTAGATGCCCTTAAAAAGGAGAAAAAGCCCTTGAAAGCTGATGTAGATATCCAGACAACAGTCACCATGGGCGATAAAGTCCGTATACAGGTTGGTGGCCTTGATGGCCGCATAGAAGGAAGTGTACTTCTTACAGGACAACTACCTGAAAAGCTTCTTGGAAAAGGAACACTGAGAATTGTAAACGGTAAATATAACAGTTACGGTATTAAGCTTGATGTGACAAGGGGTAACATTATTTTCGACGGTAGAGCAGTAGATCTCGCCTCGCTTGATATTATGGCCATCCGTATGTTCAATCCCGGTAAGCTTGATGAAGTGAGGGCAGGAGTGACAGTAACAGGTACGCCTACGTCACCCTTAATAAAGCTTTACTCTGATCCGCCTATGACAGACACAGATGTATTATCTTATATGGTCCTCGGTAGACCTATCAGGGCGGGCGCCGAATCGAACCAGACTGCCTTACTATTGAAAAGCGCAAGCACTGTACTCGGTATTTCAAAGTCAGGCGGCTTGCAGGACCAGATACAACAGTTGCTTGGTATCGATACGCTTGACGTACAAGAGGGAACGAAGAGTTCTTTCAGCAGCTCAAGAACGGTAACAACAAGCAGTACCACCCTCGATAACTCCCTTATGACTGTCGGGAAATACCTTTCACCAAATCTGTATGTGTCATATGGGCGGTCTCTGTTTGGAGATCAATATCTTGTATCAGCTCGATATAACCTGACAAGAAAGGTGGAATTAGAAAGTAAGACAGGTATGGAAACAAGCGTTGATCTTTTTTACAAGATAGAGTTCGATTAAAATCACATAAAAGGTTCTATTGTAAGTAAGATAAATGAATTAGGGGCTTTCGTTAATTCGAAGAAGAAAACGGTGTCCCTGGTAGTTGAAGATTACGCCGTTTTGAGTAATTTGTTCCACCTTCAAATCAACGGTAATTGACTGTCCCTCTCGGTAGATACCGTTGTTAATGATAACGAATCGTGTCTGAATTTGTTCATTGTATGAATGTACTGTCATTTTGAGTTCAGGGAGACTTGCTTTGACATCCGCAGGAAGTTCCTTAATACTTAACATTGTACCCCTCGGTTGAGAAGGTTTTATAATCTTCGGAAGTGCCTCGTCTTTTGTTTTGACAAGTGGTACCGGCTGTACAACCGCTGTTTTTGATGGAGATTGCGCAGGTGCAGTTTTCTTTGGAACGGGTACCTGAGGCTGACTTGGCGTGGACCGTATTACACTTTTTTGCTCTGGAGGTGGTGGATCCTTCTTGACTTCGGGGACCTGTTGTTCCTTTTTCTTCTCAACAGCGGTTGACGGAGCGGGTACAGGGCTCTCCCGGTTTACACGGGCTTGATGTGCAGGATGTTGAACAGAATTTGTCCATGGAGCATCCCGCAAGAACAAAAAAACAAAAATTGCGTTAAGAAGGATAAGCCCAACTGTGATAAATGGCCAGAGAGGTCTTTTCTTATTGACTTGGCTAACCTCTTCCTGAATGGTAAGAAGATCTGGCATTCGTTCCCGCTGACGTTTCTGCTCAAGCTTCTTGAGTGCCTCAAGGATGTAAGACACACTAACCCCCTTTTAGCATTTGTATAATTTGTAGAGAACCGGCTATAATCAATACGATCAGAAGGACAAAAACAAGCCAGAAGCTGACTCTCGCTCGTAGCCATCTGTATTTACCCTCTCCGCCGGAAATCTCTTTGGTTGCTTTAGCGAGGATGTTCTTGTCAATCGTTGCTTTACCCTCTGTATAAGCACCAAGGAGGGCCCTGTCGCATATGACGTTAATAATCCTTGGTATACCCCCGGTGAGTCCGTAAAGCATTTTGATGACTGGTGGAGGGAACAGTTCACGATGAACCAGTCCTGCAACTGCAAGTCGGTGTCTCACATATGAGGCAATTTCATGCTTTCTCAACGGACCAAGATGATACCGAGCAGTTATCCTTTGGGAGAGTTGACGCAACTGAGGTTTGGCCAAAGTTTTACTAAGCTCTGGTTGCCCCAGCATAATGATCTGGAGAAGTTTGCGCTGGCTGGTTTCAAGATTGGTGAGTAGACGTACTTGTTCGAGTACTTCAACGCTGAGATTCTGAGCCTCTTCGATGATAAGAATGGCCCTCCTGGATGTCTCATGTATGTGAAGGAGAAAATCATAGATTCTTGCCACAAGATCCTTAATGGTCTCATTACCCCTAGGATAGACAATCCCGAATTCATCGCATATGGCTGCGAGAAGTTCGACAGATGATAGAGTTGGGTTCAGGATGAAAGCAATCTCGCAGTTTTCCGGCAACTGTTCGAGCAGACAGCGGCAGACGGTTGTTTTTCCGGTGCCCACCTCTCCTGTTAGCAGTATAAACCCCCCCTCGCTGTTGATACCATACAGTAAATGGGCAAGCGCTTCGCGGTGGCCTTCACTGATATAGAAGTAGTGGGGATCCGGAGCTATGGAAAAAGGCGCATCTTTAAGTCCAAAGTATTCTCTGTACATAACATTTATGATTGCCTAAAGATTAATATATGAACAACGGGAAAGCAAAACTTTTTAAACTACGCTATACTTAGAGACTAAAGAAATTAATAAGGAGCTTGCATGAGACGCAAACCATTTTCTGTGAAGAAAAGAAGATGGCCCGAGAAGAAAGAAAGCGGGAAAGACATCGACGAGATAGTGAAGGAGTTGAAAGAAGCGACTGCCCCAAAAAATGACTATAGAGAACAATCATTGAAAATTCATGGTCTTATCTGTGCGAAATGCGCACGGGAGTTTGATTACAAAGACAGGCATCTTCTTACTGTGCACCACAAGGATGGAAATCACAGAAACAACCCATCGGACGGCTCGAATTGGGAAAACCTTTGCGTTTATTGTCATGATGAGGAACATACCAGGGGGCTTCTTGGTGATTATTTCACCGAAGGGAAGTATCCATAGTCGCAAGACGCTTTTAACCTCTAACCTTGGACCTTTAACCTTAAAGATGCAGTTCTGTGTTTAAAAAGGGAACCCCCGGGAAAGTGTATTGATTACTCGGGGGGGATCAGAGCACTTTGAATCCCGGGGGGAGTGGACATCTCGTTAACTATATAATATACCATAGTTGACAGTAAATTTAACTAGGGTTACAAAACGTGTGGTCAGCGTCTGTCCAGATGGCACCGGACAGGTTTGCACCGGCCAAGTTGGCTCCAGATAATTTATCCTTGAAAAGGTTTGCGTCAGCCATGTACTCGATGCGAAAATTAATCGCAAGAGGAATAAGTAAAATAAACTGACAGTACCTATTGAAGTAGTTTTGAGAAACCGGTACAATAAAAAGACCAGGTAATGATAAAAAGCATGAGATTGATCCGTCTAAAAACAAAACTATCAGGGAATAAAGATATCCCAACAACATATGGAAGGGTTTTTCTATCTTGCCTCACCTTTTTTATATTTTGCTTCATTCCTGGCATCTTTTATGCGTTTAGTGAGGCAGATTTAGCACGGCTTTTGTCATCGAAAGAATGCAAATTCTGTAACCTTCTTAGCGCTGATCTATCCAATGCTCAGCTTTCAGGTGCTCAACTGTCAAATGCCACCCTCAATAGCGCTAAACTTTCTAACGCCAATCTATCTCGTGCCAACCTATCGGAAGCCTTCCTCACAAATGCCGATCTCTCAGGCGCTAACCTCACCGATGCGTATTTAGTCAATGCAAATCTATCCAATGCAAATCTATCCGGCGCCAACCTGGCCGGTGCAAACCTGTCCGGCGCCATCTGGGCAGACAAAAATAAATGTGACAAAAACTCCTATGGTGAGTGCAAAAGAACAAGTCTTGAGGGCTTACCCAGCAGCCCCGAGGGCTCACCCGGCAGAGGTGTTAATACCTCCCCTTGGCTTCCCGGTTTCAGATAACCAGTGTATGTGTTTGTTACGATTTGTAGTATGGTATCCCTTAAAGAGAATTAATACTTTTGTTTACAGATTGTAAGCTATTGAAATTAAAACGCGCCCAGCAGGATTCGAACCTGCAGACCTTTGGATTCGTAGTCCAACACTCTATCCATTTGAGCTATGGGCGCAAAAATTAACGAATGGGATTATACCATATTTGAGGGGCTTCTGCGAAGATTTTGTTGATTAAAATATCAGCTCATAGCTGACAGCAATTGGCTCAGGGTGAAAACTTCCTGCGGTACCGGCATTTTAAGGTATAGTCGGAATTTGTTCCTAGATTCTCGAGCCCTAGACTCCTTGAATCCATTTTTAACAGCACTTACAAATTAAAACATGTATCTTCTCATGTTGATGTTTAAAAGAAGACCAACGGAGATAAGCACTGAGATAAGTGATGACCCACCATAGCTGATAAAGGGTAGGGGAATTCCCACGACTGGAGCGAGGTGAATATTCATTAATATATTAATGGCAAACTGCAAGAAAATTATTGAAGCAAGGCCAAAGGCTATCATCGAACCAAGTTCATCATAAGCCTGTTGAGAAATCTTCATGCACCTTTTGATGAAGGTAATAAACAATAGAAAAAAAATGATAGAACCAAAGAATCCCCATTCCTCCGCAAAAACAGTGTAAATAAAGTCCGTATGATGTTCAGGTATAAACTGAAGTTTATGCTGCGTTCCCTGCAGGTAGCCCTTTCCGAAAAACTTGCCTGATCCAACGGCTATTATGGCCTGTTTAGTGTGGTAGCCCACGCCCAACGGGTCTGAATCGATGTTAAGGAACGTATAGATTCTTTGTTTCTGGTAAGGCCTGAGGACATACTGCCAGGCGATCAATGGAAGTGTTATGCCTAAACTCAGTAGTACAGAATATGTTGACTTTTTCATACCAATAAACCAGATCATTGCAAGAAATACCAAAAAAATAATTACGCCGGTTCCAAGGTCCGGTTGAAGAACGATGAGCACAAAAGGAACCACCACCCAGAGAAAAGGTATGGAAACATCCTTCAGGCCAAGCAGTATTTTATCCCTCTTTTTTTCATACAGGATAGAAGCAAGGAGAACGACCATGACTGGTTTGATGAACTCGGAGGGTTGAAAACTAATTCCGAAAATACTTATCCATCTTCGCGCACCACCAGCCGCCATACCCCAGACAAGAACAAAGACTATAGCTCCAAGACTAATAAAATAAAATAGTTTCGCATTATTGGCGATAGTTCTATAATCAAAATTGATAATAATACCAATGAGAACAATTCCAACAGAAAAAGCAATGAGCTGTTTTATGATGAAATTGAATGAACCACTATAAAAAGAGCTTGTAGCGCTGACAAGGTTCATAATACCTATGGCAAAGAGCGCAAATCCATTTATGATGAGATACCAGTCGAGATGGTAGAGTTTCCTTTTATCGACTTTGACCACGGACCATTGCCTCCTTTATCTCCGGCTTAACGGTAAAAAGGCTTTCAGAGATTGCTTTGGCTACTGGTGCAGCCTCAGATGAGCCATGACCCCCATATTCAATAAGCACTGAAATTGCAACCGCAGGATCCTCAGAAGGGGCAAACGCAATAAACCATGCATGGTCACCGAGATCCCTTCCTTTATCCGGGGTCGACTGGGCCGTGCCGGTCTTCCCGCTCATGTGAACATTCTGAATGCGTGAGCCATAGGCAGTGCCACGTGGCTCGTTTACTACCCCCTGCATACCTTCTTTGACGATCTTAAAAACCTCTTTTTTCATTTTTATATCTGCAGCGACAACAGGTTCAAAGGTTTTCAGGGCCTTTCCATCAGACCCAATGATCTTGTTGACGATATGCGGTTTAAAGGCTACACCCTCATTCGCTACAAAAGATGATAACTGAACGAGTTGGATGGGGGTAAGCCATACAGCACCCTGTCCGATGGCGACAGACACCGTCTCTCCTTCATACCAGGGTACACCATAGGTTTTTTTCTTCCATTCGGATGAAGGGAGCAGGCCACGGACTTCATTTGGAAGGTCTATACCGGTATGCTTACCTAAACCAACCGCGGTACCAAAACTATGGATTTTGTCAACTCCAAGTTTCAAGCCGACATTATAGAAAAACACATCGCATGATTCTACGATTCCACGATGTACACTTACACTGCCATGACCGCCCTTTTTCCAACATTTAAAGACCCTGTTGCCGAATGGAAATCCGCCGCCGCAACTAAAGCTCGTGTTGTTATTAATCAACCCGTCTTCAAGAGCTTTCAGTGATGTCAGTATTTTAAATGTAGACCCTGGCGGATATCTGCCCTGGATAACCCTGTTCTGGAGCGGATGTGCTTTGTCTGTAGCAATTGCCTTCCAGTCTTCTTTTGTTATGCCCGATGCGAATTTATTGGGATCAAACGCCGGACGGCTTACCAGCGCCACTACTGCCCCTGTTTTTGGCTCTACCACTATGCATCCACCTCTTTTTCCTTCCAGGGCTTTCTCGACAACCATCTGGACATCAAGGTTGATGTTCAGGTACATGTTATTACCGGGAATCGGATCTTTCATATCAAGAGTCCTGACCTCGCGGCCCATGGCGTCGACTTCTACTCGTTTTTCACCATCAATACCCCTCAGATAGGTCTCATACATTTTTTCCAGGCCATATTTTCCAATATAATCTCCAGGCGAATAGGTCTTATATTCTTTGTGCTTAAGCTCCTCATTGCTTATTTCAGATACATAGCCGAGCGTATGGGCCATCATCTTTCCATATGGATAATTCCGCTTTGGCTCAATCTGAATGCTGACACCCGGGAGATAAACCCTGTTGACTTCCGCCTTTGCTAATTCATCCATGGAGATGTCATCCTTTATTTTGACAGGAAAAGATGACGGAAACCCACTTGCAGCTTTTAATCTATCAATCACATCCTCACGGTTAATGCCCATGAGGTTTGAAAGCCCATCCACTGTTTCATTGAAATCTTTTATATCCTCAGGGGTAATGTACAAGTTAAACGAGGGTCTTGTATCGGCAAGTACTTTTCCTATTTTGTCGAACATAATGCCTCTGGGTGCCAAGACTTTCTTGATGCGGATCCTATTCATTTCTGACTGTTGTCTCATCTCATTACCCTGCATAATCTGGAGATGCCAGAGCCTTATGGAAAGAACAATCATAGTTGCGATGAGGACCCACTTGCACCATTTATATTTATCCGGAATGGTCTTTTCCTTCATGACTTTTTCATACTCAGAGCCACGAGGTTCAGCGTAAAACATGTCGCTGCGAGGATTATTATCCTTTTTCTTCATGACTGCCTGTTCAAGTACCGAGTATTTAAAAAGCCAATGAAAGAGAATAAGAACAGGGAAAGGAAACCGGTAAAAATAGCATTAGGAATCGAATAGAAAGCCACGTTGAAAGTATCCCGACTTTCCCCTCGCGCAAGAAAGGAAAGGGCAAGGAAGAGGAAAGATTCAACAAGAACGGCACCGCTACACACAAAAGAAAAACTATATTTGGAATCAATATAAATTTTGTTTCTCATAAAAACAGAAATGATAAAGATAGAAACTTTTGTAAATAGCAGTGACCCACTGGGGGAGGTTGACACAATTTCCTGCATTAAACCAATCAAGCCAGCTGTAATAAGCCCAGCCTGGGGGCCGAGAAAAAACGTTGTATAGATGATGAAAGGAATACCCAGATCAGGCTTAAAAAACTCGATGGGGAGAAAGTTGATAAACGTGGCTTCAAAGGTTGTAAGGATAAGCCCAATAATAAGATAGACAGCAACTTTTATCATTTCTTCAGAACCAGAACCTCTTCCAGTATGTTGAAATTATTAAAAGGCATTACTTCAATTTCAGAAAATATTCCCGGCTTACCCCTGTTAACCGTGGTAACAATTCCTGCTGCCAATCCTTTCGGATAAATACCATCCTTGCCTGACGTGATAAGTCTGTCGCCAATTTCAATCTCATCATTCTTCCTGATATATTTCAACTTGAGGACGGTTTGACCCGTACCTTCGAGAATTCCCCGGGTATTCCTTCCCTCGACATAAACATCAACAGAAGAGTTGGTGTCATTTATGACCATAACCTTTGTAACCCACCGGTCGGTTTCAACAACTTGCCCAACGAGGCCACTTGGTGTAATCACAGGCATTTTTATCGTTATGCCGCTACTTTTTCCCTTATCGAGGATAATACACTTAAACCAGTTTTTGATGTCTTCGCCAACAACACGGGCTGCAATCATTGTTTTTGGACGTTGTTCCATAAGGTTGAGGATGGTTTTTAATCTTTTGTTTTCATGTTCAAGTCCGGGAATTTTCTGGTTCTCCATCTGAAGCCTGGCAACCCTGTTGCGCAGGTCTGTATTCTCCCTGTTAGTGCGGATAAGGCCTATATAGTTGTTAAATATATAACTAATAAATTCACCCGGTTTTCCAATTATTCTTAGCAGAGGGCCGCTTACTTCGCCAAAACCTGTTTTGGCAACCGAATAACCCTTGAGAAAGAGAGGTGTGTTCGTGAAGATAAAGAAAGAAACAACGAGGACTGCGATGGCAATAATTATGACAACTGTATTTTTCAAGTACCCGCTAAACTAAAAATACGTAGCTATTTCTTTTAATAGTGTTATCTCATCGAGTGCCTTGCCTGTTCCCTCCACAACGGCGGTTAGTGGGTTTTCCGCTATAATAACAGGCAACCTCGTTACTTCTTTTATGAGAAGATCAAGATTTCTGAGCAAAGCGCCGCCACCGCTAATAACGATTCCTTTGTCTACGATGTCTGATGCAAGCTCAGGAGGAGTTCTTTCAAGGGCAATTCTGACAGCTTCAACGATTGCATTGACTGGCTCAGCGATAGCCTCCCTGATTTCTTTTGAAGATATCTCCAACGTTTTGGGTATGCCACCCACAAGATCCCTGCCTTTTACCTCCATGGTCAGTTCTTCGCCATCCTGGCTCGGGTAGGCAGATCCTATGTTGATCTTTATCATCTCTGCAGTTCTTTCTCCGATGAGGAGATTGTATTTTCTTTTGACATACTGAATAATTGCCTCATCGATTTTGTCGCCTGCTACCCTTACAGAATTGCAATAGACAATGCCCGCAAGGCTTATGACCGCCACCTCAGTTGTACCTCCGCCAATATCAACAATCATATTGCCGCTCGGTTCTGTGATGGGCAGCCCCACTCCTATTGCGGCTGCCATAGGTTCTTCGATGAGAAAGACTTCCCGAGCCCCTGCTGACTCTGCTGATTCTTTAACTGCCCGTTTCTCTACGGGAGTGATTCCGGAAGGAACAGAGATGACAATTCGCGGCCTCGCATAGGACTTCTTGTTATGAATTTTCTGGATAAAGTATTTAAGCATTGCCTCGGTGATTTCAAAATCCGCAATGACACCATCTTTGAGAGGCCGGATAGCAACAATGTTCCCCGGTGTTTTGCCGAGCATTTTCTTTGCCTCTTCACCAACGGCTATGACTCTTTTACCACCTTTGGCATCTTTATGAACTGCCACGACTGAAGGCTCATTTGAAACAATACCCCTGCCTTTGACATAAACTAACGTGTTAGCCGTACCTAAATCTATAGCAAGGTCTTTCGATATAAAACCAAACAAAGACTCAAACATTCTATTTCCCCTTCGTTCCTGATTTAAAGATGTTGAAAAAACCGTCTTAATATACTATTTTAAGGAGTTAAAATCAACAAACATAGGAGCACAAATGCTGAAATTTATGCGGAAGTATGCAACCGGATATATGGTCAAGGCCATGTTCGGGTTGATCATTGTAGTATTCGTTTTCTGGGGTGTCGGTTCTTTCAGGGAAAGTGATCGAACGGTAGCCGTGGTAGGCCCCTATAAGATATCTATCATGGAGTATCAGGAAGAATATAACCGTCTTCTGAACATGTACCGTATGATCTACAAGGATAAGCTTGATGAAAATGTCCTCCGTGAACTTAAGTTGAAAGAAAAAACAATGAATGACCTTGTAGACAAGTATATCCTCCTTATTAAGGCCGATGAGCTTGGAATATCAGTTACCGATAAGGAGTTCAAAGAATATCTGGAAAATATCGAGATGTTCAAACGTGATGGAAAATTCAGTGAAATGGCATACAAGGAAATTCTGAAACGTAATAACCTGGACCCTAAGCAATTCGAACATTCAGAAAAAAATGCACTCCTAAATACAAAAATGATCAATCTTATCAAAGATACAGGCGCCTTAATGGGTGACGGTAACTTGTGGAACTCATACGTTAAGGAAAAAGGAAAGGTCAACCTCGGATATGTTGAATATGACACGTCATCATATCGAACCAAAGTTAATGTTGATGACCAGGAGGTTTCAAGCGTTTACGAGAAAGAAAAAGACATTAAGAGAGGAGAAAATGTTTATAGGCTGAAATATCTTGTTATTGATGAAAAATCAACTATCAAGGATGATGCGGCCTATCTCGAGTTATTAAAGGCAAAGGATCTGGAAGCGTATGGAAAACAAAAAGGGTTGCAGGTAATCGATCTTGGCCAAATGAAAGAAGGGGAAGCTTTAAAAAAACTGAAAAATATGAAGGGTGATGAATGGCTCAAAGGATTGAAAAAAGGAGAAATTTCCCTTCCGGTACGGGTTGATACAAAATCCTATATCTTTCAGGTACTGGATATTGAAGAAGGGAAACCGCTCGACAAGACTTTGGCGATGAAAGAAATAAAAGAACGTCTCATTAATGAAAAAGCGAAAAACTTTGCGAAGAGCCTGGCGCAGACATCGATAGACAAAAAGACCATTGATTCAAAGAAAGGTACCGGTCTTATACCAAGAACGACCCAGGCTATTCCGAAAATCGGACAGATTCCGAAAGAAGACCTTGGTGTTTTAGCGCTCTCAAAAGAATCCCCTATTTACAAGAAACCGGTAGAAATCGACGGGACTCTTTACGTCTTTTACTTTAAAGAAGAAAAAATGCCAAGCAAAGATGAATGGGAAAAAGATAAGGAAAGTTACAAACGATATGTTGTCTCGCGGGGGCAGGGCGATTTTCTCAAATCATTCATGGAAACACTTCGTAAGAATGAGAAGGTAAAGATCGAGTGGAACGAGATAAGCTGAGGCATGGTTATTCTTGGAATAGACACATCGTGCGACGATACTTCCTTTGCACTTTTAAGAAACGGAAAGGAGCTTCTTGCTAATCTCGTTTCGAGCCAGATAGATTTACACAAGGCATTTGGCGGGGTTGTTCCTGAAATTGCATCCAGAAAACATATTGAGCTTATAGATGGCTTGTACGAAGAGGCACTGCATCATGCAGGACTTTCTGAAAAGTCAATCGATGCGATTGGGGTGACAGCCGGTCCGGGATTGATAGGCTCAGTTATTATCGGGCTTTGCTTTGCCAAAGGTCTTTCCATGTCATTGAACATCCCGATTATTGGCGTTAATCATATTGAGGCCCATGCCATGAGTATTTTCCTTGAAAATGACGTGGAGTTTCCTTTTATTGCCCTTGTTGTATCCGGCGGCCATACAATAATTCTCCGCCTTGATGATTTCGGTGTATATAAGGTGCTTGGAAGCACCCGTGATGATGCTGCCGGGGAGGCATTCGACAAGATTGCGAAGTTCCTTAATCTAGGTTATCCGGGCGGTAGAATAATTGAAGAATTATCACGACAGGGCAAACGCGATTTTGTTGCTTTCCCGAGGCCCATGTTGACTGACGATAATTATGATTTTAGTTTCAGTGGTTTGAAAACAGCTATGATAAATTACATTAAGAAATATGGTATAACTGATAACAATTTAAGCAGTATATTATCATCATTTCAAGAAGCTGCCTTTGATGTGCTGGTAAGTAAAACACTAAGGGCATCCAAAGATGTCAGAATCCCCAGGATTGTGGTTGGCGGAGGAGTTGCGGCGAATGAAAGGCTGAGAGATTTATTTCAAGAACGATGCTCCCACGACGGAATTGATGTTTTTTTCTCATCACCAGTATTCTGTACCGACAACGGGGCTATGGTCGCTAATATCGCTCATCATTGTTTTGTGAATGATAGACTGTCTCCCCTGGACATAGCAGCATATTCCCGGATGAAATTTCACTGACCCATGCTAAAAAAAGGCCTTTCGCAGCACCTCTTACGGGATAGAAACATAACGGACAAAATGGTTCGGCTCGCAAATATCAAAGAAGATGATGTGGTCGTGGAGATAGGCCCAGGCTATGGGGATCTTACCCAAAGTATCGCTGAAAAAGCCGGACATGTTTACGCAATTGAGTTCGATAGGGATTTAATTTCTCGCCTGGAGACACTTGCCGGGAAGTATCCCAACCTCACCATCATTCATGACGATTTCCTTAAAACCTCCTTGTCACAATTCAAGTCAGACAGAAACATTATTGTAATAGGCAACATACCCTATAAAATTACCGGTCCCATAATCTTTAAGCTCCTCGAAGAAAGAGAGCTGCTCTCAGGCGCCTACTTGACAATGCAGGCTGAAGTGGCGAGACGTATCGTAAGCAAGCCATATAACCGTACTTACGGAGCTCTATCAGCTGTGTGTCAGATCCTCTGTGATGTGAAGATTCTTTTTACCTTAAGGCCATCTGTCTTTGTTCCCCCTCCCAAGGTTGACAGCGCCTTCCTGGCAATGATCCCAAAAGAAGACAAGAGAAACGTCCACAATGATGTGATGTCATTCATGCGGAGCTGTTTTCAAAACAAGAGGAAGTATTTAAGATATGCTCTCTCAAAAACATATCCGGACGATGTGATAGAGCGTATATATTCTTTCATGAAGTTTTCAGATACTACGCGCGCTGAAGAGATCAGTCCTGATCAATTCGAAAAAATGTATGACTTCTTGCAAGGAGAAGGTGATAACCGTTGAGTATTGAAGAAAAAGGGCCTATCATTGGTTTTACAACGACAATCCCTGTTGAAGTGATCTTTGCAGGCGGATATACTCCGTGTGATCTGAACAACATCTTTGTTACTGACGACAATCCGATGCAATACCTGGAAAAAGCAGAGAAAGATGGATTCCCTAAGAGCATGTGCAACTGGATAAAAGGGATCTACGGCGTAGTCATGAAGAAACCCGTTGACGCGGTTATAACCGTAATGGAGGGTGATTGCAGCAATACCCAGGCGCTGGCCGAGATACTGCGCTATAAAGGTGTTCGGACAATACCGTTTTCCTATCCTTTTGACAGGGACAGGGAGGTTCTCCAAAGAGAGATAGAGAAGTTGAAGATTGGATTTTCAGTGAAAGAAGATCGTCTGAATATGGTCGAAAAGGAAATGTATGGCGTAAGATCAGCCCTGGAAAAGATTGATCATATGACGTGGGAAGAAAAATTGGTATCCGGTTATGAAAACCATCTTTGGCTTGTTCAGTCATCTGACATGCTTGGTGATTATAATGCGTACAGTTCCATGGCCCATGATTTTTGTGAAAAGGCGAAATTGAGAACTCCGAAGGAAGGCGTAAGGATAGGGTATATCGGGGTGCCGCCCATTGTTCCTGACCTATATGACTTCATTGAGGGTGTGGGCGGTCATGTGGTTTACAATGAAACCCAGAGACAATTCACACTGCCATCCAAGGCAATGAATCTAACCGACAGATACCTCAAGTACACATATCCTTATGGTGTTTTTGCCAGGCTCGAGGATATACAGGCAGAGATTGACAGGAGAAAGATTCAGGGCATCATACACTATGTGCAGGCCTTCTGTTACCGTGCAGTTGAAGATGTGATCCTCCGTGAAACATTGGGTATACCCATGATTACCATAGAAGGCGATCTGCCAAAGCCATTGGATTCGAGGACAAAATTGAGAATAGAGGCATTTATCGAGCTTTTAACGAATGCAGGGGATGCCGCTTGAACGCTTCTGACCGGCAAGCACAGCAGGAACCATTGGAAAGTACAAGAAGGTTCTTTATTGATCGAAAAGGTATTGGTTTTCTAAAAGCGATTTTTGAGTCATATGAAGATGTTGCTATCTTTTCTGTTTTGGATGGAAAATCCGGTCTTATTGAGCTGATCTATTCACGTTATTTTGAAAAGGACGTTTTGGCAATTGTTCATGACATGATAAATTATGGTATTGTCATCAAGGAGGTCCCGGATGCTGAATAAAGAAAAAATACTGAAAACCTTGATGGAAGGGAATGGGCTGTACGGAGATATATTCTCCGAGAAAAGGACCTACACCCACATTCACCTGGAATCTGAGAGAATCGAAAAACTTGAGCGAGGTCTTGATGAGGGGATCGGCTTACGGCTTATAAACCCCTGGAAGGTGTATTTTGCCTCAACCAATAACACAGACGAAAATAATCTCCTGGATATAGCCAGGACTTTGTCCAAGTTTTCACGTGAAAACTCAAAAAGTCAACAAAAATCCGCTAAACAGCAAGATGGTCTGTATCCGTTTACGATCGTTAAAGATCCTGAGGGAATAAGCATCGATGAGAAAATAACAATGGTGAAAAAGATCGAGTCCATGGCAAAAAACATGGAGTCAAGAATACGCCAGATACGGGTTATTTACAGGGATACCTGTCAAATAGCTGAGATTTTTACAAGCGATGGAAAGGATTTAACTGATAACCGGACGCAGGTAGTGCTGAACCTGCTTTTGGTAGGTGAAGAAAAGGGAGAGATGCAAACAGCCTATGATGCAATTGGCGGTTTTTACGGATACGAGTTTTTTACGGATGAAGTGGTGGAAACATTTGTCGCCAAGACAGTCAAACGGTTATCCGGTCTGCTTTCAGCGAGAGAAGCCCCCATGGGGACCAAGACGGTTGTTCTCTCGTCAGAGGCCGGTGGTACCATGATTCATGAGGCCATCGGTCATGGCCTTGAGGCGGACCTGGCAATGGAAGGGCTCTCATGCTACAAGGGCATGCTGGGAGAGTCGATTGCTTCTCCTCTGATAAGTGTTGTTGACGATGCAACAGTACCTCATCTCAGGGGAACCTATGCATTCGACGATGAAGGAACAGAGTCTGAACGCACACTTCTCGTTGAGAACGGTATCCTGAATAATTTCCTCTTTGATAAGTTCTATGCAATGAAGTATAAAAAAAGTTCCACAGGGAACGGGAGAAGAGAATCATATCGGTATAAGCCCATTCCGAGGATGAGCAACACCATGATCCTTCCCGGCAAAGATGACCCTGAGAAGATCATCTCGAGCGTGGACGATGGCGTGTTCGTTGTGAAGATGGGTGGGGGGCAGGTGGACACCGTTCGCGGTGACTTTGTCTTTGAGATCTCCGAGGGATATATCATTGAAAAGGGCCGCGTAGGTGAAATGATCAAGAACGCAACCATGATGGGGAATGGCCTCAAGATACTCCAAGAGATCGATATGGTAGGTAATGACCTTGGCTATGGGATTGGAACTTGCGGCAAGGACGGCCAGGGCGTTCCTGTTTCCGATGCCCAACCGACACTCAGGATACCCGAAATTGTGGTAGGCGGTAAAGCCGAAGGTTAGGGACATACAGAATTATAAACACGAATTCTCAATGAGGATGAGCGTGTTTGCGGGGAAAATCCCGACACAGATGCTCATCCTAATGGCGGAGGGAACGTTCTTGAAATGTTGAAATGTAATGATAATGAGGCTCTATAGTGAAGGCCAAACCAAGCAATTTTGTCGTTGTCTTGAAGTCCTCCCTAATTTCTGCGTTAAACTATCATTGATATGATTTGCAAAGTCTCTTTAGGAGGGAAGGGCTGCCGCATGGGCTTGTTGGTAAGAAGATAGAGTATCGATACGAGAACGGTTGGGAATATCATGCCTATTAAGAAAGCGAATAGAAAATATCGTACGAGGTTGTAAGCGGGCCGTTCGGCAGCAGGAAAGCTTCCCAAAAAACCTGAAGCAGGGAAGTGGCTCCTAATGTGTTTATGGTGGGCTGGTATGAAGAGACCGGTAGCCTCAGAGCCGTATACCTCCAGGACCAACTGCCATGATTCTCCTCGGGGATTCTCTTTTTTTTGATTTATGTTATTGATAGTGCTCTAAGACAGTGATAGTATCATCTGTTTACCTGGGGACATAAGCCAGTGCCCCAAATAAAATTACTCAAGAGGGGAACAAATATGAAAAAGTATGTGTGTGTAACATTCTGTATTGCCCTTATCGTTCTTTTCACAACATCTTTCGCCTTCAGTCAGGCGCTGGACGGCCTATGGTTTCAGGCAAAATCTACATACAAGGGCTACACTGTGGACGCAGGTGGCCTTCTCACTAAAGCGAGTGGCAAATTAGTTAATTACATTAACTTTACCTGGGATACTGATGGGTCCAATTATAACATTGTGTTCTACGATGAGGCTGGAAATATGATAACTTCGACCACAAAAGTCGCAATAGGGGCCAACGAGGAGATTATCGAGGATCTCGGCGGAATACTCGGTGATGCAACACAGAATATCTATACGCATCTGACTCCGCTTATTAAAATCAAGAGAGGTAGGGAGGGAGCCCTCAAAAGTGTCACCATCACAAGTATGGGTTGTGAAGTCTATGGTGGGGGGATTGATGGGAATGACTTCTATGGAGGGTGCACTATGAAAGCCAAGTCAATAGAGGCGCCTCCCTTTCCTTTATAAAACCTGCACGAACACTTCGAGAGAAGGCGGTTTCCTCTTTCGTTAAACGAGGTAAGACGGTGAGTATCGTTCGGACAGAGATATTTGGAGAGGACGATAAACTGATTGCTGATGTGACAACTAACCACATATTGGCTAAATGATGAATAAAGGTCTTTCAAGGAGGGAACAGTTATGCCGCATGGGCTTGTTGGTAAGAAGATAAAGTATCGATACGAAAATGGCTGGGAATATCATGTGTTTTATGAAAGCGAACAGAAAGTATCGTACGAGGTTGTGAGCGGGCCGTTCGGCAGCAGGAAAGCCTCACAAAAAACCTGGAGTAGGGAAGTGGCTCCCAATGTGTTTATGGTGGGCTGGTACGAAGAGACAGGTACCATTGTGGTCCAGGTGGTCAATCTCAACAGCATGCAGGTTACGAGTTTCGCCGGTTTTCCCCGCTGGGTTTTTGATAATCCCGTTGTCACGCACGGACAAAAGGAAAACAACCTTGAACGAATAATGCAACTGCGGAAGGCGGGACCGGATGCTCCACGGGAGATATTCTTTGAAAGTGGAACAATTTTCTCTGTGGAACAGATCGGCTAAACTGAGAATCCGTTTAATCAGATGCTAGGCTTGATGCAAATTTGAATATGATGAAAGAAATTGACTGGCTGGAGTTGTGGCGTGAGCTAGTAACGAGAAAGCTCCATCCCAAGACGGAAAAGCTGGTTGAAAGATACAAGGCTCATGGGCAAAGGCAGAAAGAAAGGCCTGACAGCCTGCTGGATTTTATCCTGAAAGAGATAGATGCACAGGATACCGCAATTGATATCGGGCCCGGTACCGGGCGTTGGACTATCCCTCTGGCACAAAAGATAAAAAGTGTAACAGCCGTTGAACCAACATCCGGTATGGCTGAAATGCTGAAAGAAAATCTTGATAATGCCGGACTCAGGAATGTGGAAGTCCTTTCGCAAACCTGGGAGGATGCAACCCCGTCAATGCACGATATAGTCGTCTGTGCCCATGGTATGTACGCCAGTGCTGACCTGGCTTCGTTCGTGCGCAAGATAGAACGTTTTTCGAGTAAGAGATGTTACCTTGCCATAAGGCTACCGCCTGCAGACGGTATCCTCTCGGAATTATCGTTGAAGATCTATGGCTGCAGACATGACAGCCCGGACGGTGTTATCGTTTACAATGCTCTCTATGCCATGGGCATTCATACAAATGTACTGGTTGAAAACAGTATAGTAAACTGGGTCAATGAAACATTGGAAGATGCCTTTATCCGAGCCAAGAGGCATTTACGTCTCGATACATCCGAAACAGCCTATGATGATCTGATCTATTCTACATTGCACCGCAGGCTCACATTCTCCGATGGCGTTTATGCATGGCCGGACGGTATGCGCTCAGAGCTTCTCTGGTGGAGTCCCGGTCACTAATGTTTGATCTATTTGAGGTAGTGGTAGAGCATGTCAAGCCTTCCATGTTTTACAAGATATATCCCGGAGAATTTCATTATTTCCCTGATTTTTGATCGGTATTCGCCCTTATAGCACTGGGTCTTGCACTTCTTGCACATCGGTTTGGGATCATGGGGACACTTGAGGCGCATGGTAAGGCCGTACCTGAGGAGTTTTGTGCATTCCGGGCACAGCAGAAGGTCTTTTTTTCTAATGGATTTTACATCTATCTTGTTGAAGGTAAATGGAGATTTCTCCTGGAGATGCTTCTCCCTGCAATAAATCTCCACAAACCGCATCAGAGTGCGAACGTCTGATTTTTCCCTGGGGGTGAACTCTCGTGTGATTTTTTTTACGGGATGGCCCAGATGACCGTTCATAACGGGGTAGGGTGATCTAATTTTAGGATTTGGACGATGCGAAAATCCCTTCGAGAATCTCTGCAGCATCTTTTACGAACCTGGCACAATGGGTTTCGATGAGTTTTCTGTCTTTGAAATCCTGCAGCCCTTCCGGTGTGCTCATGTCGCAATCAAGCAACTCCCTGCATACAATTGAACCGTGCTTTCCCTTGAAGGCGTTAACAAATTCATCGACAAGACGGTAGGTTTTCTCTTTCGCCTCATCATCGGTAGCCTTGATTTTGCCGTGTTTGAGTCCTATTGCCATCATGGAACCGGTGACGACGCCACAGGTCTCACCCATACGGGCCATGCCTCCGCCAAAGGCGCCGGCCACTTTGAGTGCCAGCTCCCGGTCAAGCCCAAGTTCCTGACCAAACGTGGCCAGTATAGCCTGCGCTCAGCTAAATGTCTCTTTAAAACATTCAATGGCCTGTGTCGCCTTATCCATTATAACCTCTTCATCAAGCGTTATGCCTAACACTTCCTTGCAAAGTCATTGCGAGGAGCATAAGCGACGTGGCAATCTCCCTGAGTTCCCTCGTTTTACTCGGGACAAGCCTTCAAGCTTCACTCGGAATGACACATGGCGGCCTATTTTGCGGAAACCTTTTACTTGTCTCGAGATACTCATCACCAATTATGGTTTACCTTAAATGCGTACTTTTTTTAATCTTTCTATTGCTTCCGCAATCCTCGCTTCATTAATGGTAATAGATATGCGGAAATAACCTTCGCCTTCTTCGCCAAACCCACTGCCGGGTGTTACGACGATGCCATGTTCTTCAATGAGTTTCTCGCAGAAATCAGCACTATTGTACCCTTGAGGAACTTTCGCCCAGATGTAGAACGTAGCGCGGGGTTTTTCAACATGAATTCCAATGGATTTTAGTCCATCAACCACCATATCCCTTCGCTTCTGGAATATCTTCTTTATTTCTTCTACAGAGCTTTGGTCGCCGGTAAGCGCTTCAATGGCTGCGTATTGTACGGCCTGGAACACACCTGAATCAATGTTTGTTTTCAACTTTCCAAGATTAGAGACTGCTTCCTTGTTTCCAACAACAAAACCAATTCTCCAGCCGGTCATGCAATATGTTTTTGACAAGGAATGGAATTCAACGGAAAATTTTTTCTCTTTATCGAATTCGAGGATACTTCTGGGATTATACCCATCATAGGCGATTTCACTATATGCAGCATCATGGCATATAAGAATGTCATGTTTCTTTGCAATCCATAAGGAACGCTCATAGAATTCGTCTTCTGCGTGAGCCCCTGTTGGATTGTTCGGATAATTGAGGAACATGATCTTGGCCTTTTCCAGGATGTTTGTTGGGATTTCATCAAAATTAGGCAAAAACTTGTTCTCCTCTTTCAACGGCATAATATAGGCATTACCGCCCGTAAGAAGTGTCATGATTTTGTAAACGGGATAACCGGGAGAAGGAATAAGGGCAACATCATCTTTGTCAATATACGCCCACGGCATATGGGCTATGCCTTCCTTGGATCCTATAAGGGCAACAACTTCGTCAGTTGGATCCAAATCAACAGCAAACCGTTTTTTATACCAGTCTGCTACCGCCTTTCTGTATTCAAACATTCCTTCGTAGCTCGGATAGCGATGATTTGCAGGATTGTCCACTGCCTCTTTCATTTTTTTGATAATATTTTGAGGAGTAGGGATGTCAGGATCACCGACTCCAAAATCTATGAGGTCAAGACCTTTCTTCCTCGCCTCTGCCTTTTTTTTATCAATGCGAGCAAAAAGATATGGCGGTATGCTCTCAATCCTTGAAGCAGGTTTTACCATGATGTTGTCCTCCTCATTATCCTAAAATCCACTAAGCTTTTGCTTTAACTACATCCGAAAAATTTGACCATATTTTTATACTACAAATGGTGCAATGGTTGCATTTCTTTTTTTGCATTTCTGACCATAGTAAGGGAAACTGTTTTTATTTGCAAACCCCAGGTGTATGTGTAAAAATAGACCCGTGCTCAAGAACATGAATATTATATTGCAAGCTATTCCCTATGATTTTCAGGTGTGTGAGAAGCCGTACGAAGATATTGCCAAAGAGGCCGGAATCAATGAGGGTCAACTCCTTAATATTTTAAAAGACCTTAGGATAAAAGGCGTTATCAGAAGAATTGCAGCCATACTCTATCATAGGAAAGCTGCATATATGTATAATGCCATGGTCGTGTGGGAAGTTCCCGAAGAGGATATTGAAACAATTGGCACAACAATGGCTGGCTTTCCCGAAGTCTCTCATTGTTACGAGCGGGAGAAAGGAAGCTACTGGAGATATAACGTCTTCACCATGATACATTCACGGAGTTTTGAAGGCTGTACCGATATCATCCAGCGTATTGCAGAGAAAACAGGGATTAAAAAATTTGAAATGTTTCTTAGCAAGAGAGAATTCAAAAAAACTTCGTTAATGGTGAATAATGATTAGAGCAAAATCTGAAGCTTTATTCAAAAAGGCAACCAATCTGATCCCCGGTGGTGTCAACAGCCCGGTAAGAGCATTTAAATCAGTAAATGATAGCCCATTCTATGTGAAAAGAGCAAAGGGCGCATATCTATACGATATAGATGGGAATGAATATTTGGACTATGTCTCGTCCTGGGGGGCAATCATTCTCGGCCATGCTGATGATGGCCTTGTTAATGCCATTAAAATGGCTGTTGAGGATGGAACGAGCTACGGAGCCTGCCACCCGGCTGAAGTTGATATTGCACAAATCATTATTGATGCCTTCCCTTCTATGGAACTCCTCAGGCTGACAAGTTCCGGCACTGAAGCGACCATGAGTGCTATCCGCCTGGCGCGGGGCTTTACAAGCAAGCAGGGCATCATCAAGTTCAGGGGATGCTACCATGGTCATGTAGACAGCCTTCTCGTAAAGGCAGGCTCAGGGCTTGCAACGTTTGGCACGCCTGACAGTGGCGGGGTGCCGGAAGATCTCGCAAAGCATACCTATGTGGCCGAGTTTAACCACATTGAAACTGTAAAAAAAATTATTCAGGACCATAATGATATCGCATGCCTTATTGTGGAGCCAATCATGGGCAACATGGGCGTGATTCTTCCTGAGAAAAGTTTTCTGAACGATGTTCAGGATTTGTGTCATCAATCCGGTATTTTATTGATATGTGATGAAGTAATAACCGGTTTCCGGGTGATTTATGGGGGTGCCCAGCATATTTATGCCATTAATCCTGACATAACCTGTCTGGGAAAGATAATTGGCGGAGGTTTTGCCATTGGGGCCTTTGGTGGTAAAAAGAAAATTATGGAGACCCTTGCGCCCCTTGGTGCAACGTATCAGGCAGGAACGCTTTCAGGTAATCCAGTGGCTGTAAAGGCAGGGATTTATACTCTTCAATACCTCCATGACCATAAAGAAGTATATGATCAAATGAAACAAAGAATTGAAATGATGAAAAAAGCAATTCTTAAGATAGCGATGAAATACGACATTCCATATTGCATTAACTCTACATCGGGTATGTTTACAGGCTTTTTTTCTGATATCGACGTAACTGATTATGAATCTGCAGCAGCGTGTAACAAAAAGGCTTACGAGAGCTTCTTTAAGTTTATGCTCGCAGAAGGCATATTTTTTGCACCAAGTCAATTTGAGGCATCGATAGTGACACTATGCCATAAGGAGAGGGAGATTTCAAAAACAATTGATGCGTATGAAAAAGTTTTCAAGACAATGGGTTCCTCGTTGTAAGGTAGGCATGTACCGTGGCAAGTATTAACAGGGCTGTTGCTTATATTGATCTTGGTATCCTTGAGGAAAACTACAAAACAATCAAGTCCAAGCTTTCATCTGAAACGGGAGTTCTTTGTGTTGTAAAAGCAGATGCATACGGTCATGGAGCTGTTGAGGTAAGTCGACGCCTGGAGTCTCTCGGTGTTTTATACCTGGGTGTTGCCACCATCGATGAGGCGGTCGAATTACGGGTTAATAACATTAATAGTCCAATACTTGTCATGAGTGGTATCATGCCTTGGGACGATGTTTCTGTTTTCCATCACCATAGTATTACTCCTGTTATTTATGACTTTTCTGTATTGACAAGGCTTTGCTCCATGGCAAAGGGTTTTCGGACTCCCTTGATGATACATCTAAAGTTTGATTCTGGAATGGGTAGGCTAGGATTCATGCCAGACGATGCTACTGTTGTCATGGATCGATTAGGGCATAGTGAAAACATTCAGGTTGAAGGTATTATGAGTCACTTTTCAAGCTCAGAAACCAGAGATGAATATGGAATTGGGCAGGTAAACACCTTCAAGTCAGTCATGGAACATTTTATAAAAGGAGACTTTAGGCCTGCGATCGTTCACATGGCAAACAGCGGCGCTATCATCAATTACCCAGAGGCCCATTTCAACATGGTACGCACCGGCATTAGCCTTTACGGGTCTCACTCTTCGAAGGAACTCAAAAAGCTGCTGCCAACGAGACCGGTCATGAAATTTGCCTCGAGGGTTGCCCTCATTCGTGAATTCCCGGCGGGATTTGCATTAAGTTACGGCAGAACGTACGTAACCAGGGAAAAAACCAAAGTTGCTTACATTCCTGTTGGATATGCAGACGGGTACCCCAGGGCGCTTTCCAATAAAGGGTCTGTTTTGATTCATGACAGACGCCATAATGTTATCGGAAGAATATGCATGGACTGGTTTTTAGTCGACATTACAGATAACGAAGAAGTAACAGTAAATGACGAGGTAATCCTTCTCGGAGAAAGTATAACAAATTGTATTTCCGCTGATGAGATCGCTGAAATTTCTGAAACGATACCTTACGAAATCCTTTGCAAAATATCAAAGAGGGTTATAAGGAAATATCAATGATAAAAGCGTTTTTTGCACCCCTCGAAAAAATTGTTCGAGAGTTTGGAAGGGTAAGTATGATGCTTGTAGAAAGCATCCTTTTAGCTTTTAGGCCCCCTTTCAAGCTGAATTATATTTTTAAACAAATGGAATTTATTGGGGTTCACTCGGTTTTTGTAGTCATTCTTACAGGGGTATTTACCGGTATGGTGCTTGCGCTTCAATCATACTATGGATTCAGAAAATTTAGTTCAGAAGGGCTTGTTGGGGCTACTGTCGCTTTAAGCATGACTCGGGAATTAGGACCTGTGCTGACAAGCCTTATGGTTACAGGAAGAGCGGGATCGGCAATGGCCGCAGAATTAGGAGCCATGAGAGTCACGGAGCAGATAGATGCCCTTACCGTTATGGCTCTCAACCCGATTAAATATCTCGTTACACCGAGGGTTATTGCTGCTTTCCTCATGCTGCCCCTTCTTACCGTCATTGCTGACTTTGTCGGGATTGTTGGCGGATACCTTGTTGGCGTAAAGCTTTTAGGGATAAACGAAGGGGCTTACATTGACAAAATGATAAAATTTGTGGAACTGAATGATATTTATAATGGGCTTGTCAAGGCAGCAGTTTTCGGGATAATACTGAGTATTGTTTCGTGTTACAAAGGTTTTTACACGAAAGGCGGCGCAGAGGGCGTCGGCAGGTCAACCACAGAAGCGGTTGTTGCATCGAGTGTGACAATTCTCGTGACAGATTATATTTTGACATCCTTTATGTTTTGATATGGAAGAAAAAGCGATACGGATAGTCAACCTTCATAAGAGTTTCGGGACACAGAAAGTTCTCAATGGAATTAATCTTGAAATTGAGAAGGGCAAGACGACTGTCATTATTGGCAAGAGCGGCGGCGGGAAAACAGTCCTCTTGAAACATCTTATCGGTCTCATAAAGCCTGATGAGGGAGAAATCTGGATAAATGGTGCTGAAATTACACAATTGAAAGATAAGGAACTAAATGATATCAGGGTAGGGTTTGGTATGCTTTTTCAGGAAGCAGCACTGTTTGATTCCATGGATGTTTTTGATAACATTGCATTCCCATTGAGAGAACACACAAAAAGGTCAGAAAAGGAAATTGAGAGGATTGTTGAAGAGAAATTAAAACATGTTGGACTGCTTCGCTTCGGAGACAAGATGCCGTCTGAGCTTTCAGGAGGTATGAGAAAAAGGGTTGGTCTTGCGAGAGCCCTTGCCTTGGATCCTGATATAATTTTATTTGATGAGCCTACCAGCGCCCTTGATCCAATCATATCTTTAACAATATTAGATCTTATCAAAGAAACTCAGACTCGTTTAAATAAGACATATGTAGTAATTAGTCATGATATTATGGGGATGTTCAGAATCGCTGACAAGGTAGCGCTTCTTTCAGATGGAAAAATCATTGAATATGGAACTCCTTATGAAGTAAGGAGGAGTAAGAACGAGGTCACAATGGAATTTTTGAATGCCACAAAAATACCTGGCTTTTCAGGAGGTGAGTTATGAAAAAAGCCCTCATCACTACTGAGATAAAAGTGGGAATTCTGGTTCTCATCGGGGTTTTAATCCTTTTCTATATGTCTTTTAAAGTAGAGAAATTCGGCTTCTTCAGGGAGGACGGATATGAGCTTAGCGTTATACTTGACAATGCAAATGGCCTTGATATACGAACTCCGGTCTTTGTAGCCGGGGTACAGGTTGGTAATATTAAGAAAATAAGCCTTGCCGGTTACAAGGCAAAGGTCAGAATGCTTCTGATTAAAAACGTGAAAGTCCCTGTTGACAGCACGATAGCAATAAAATCACAGAGTCTTCTTGGGGATAAGTATATTGAAATAATTCCGGGTGTTGAAAACAAATACTTTGCAGAAGGTGATAAAATCACAAATGTTTCGACTTCACCTGATTTCGACCAGCTTTTTGCACGCTTTGATATAGCAGCAAAAAATATTGGTGATACCATGGGTGAATTCAAGGGTATTTTAGGAGAAAATGATAAAGTCAATATTAAAAAAAGTATTGAGAATATTCAGGTAGCAAGTTCAGATTTCAGGAATATTCTAGGGAAGAACAAAGACGATGTTGATCGCATAATAAGCAGTACTGCAGTTATCACAAATAAAATGGAAACAATTGTAAAGGATGTGGAGCAGGGAAAAGGTACTCTGGGGCTCCTTGTAAAAGACGACAAACTGTATAATGACGCAAAAGATACGGTTACATCATTAAAAAGCATTACCGTCGATATTGAACAAGGGAAGGGCACACTTGGTATGCTGGCAAAAGATGGAGCACTTTATTCGGAAGTAAAAGAAACCTTTTCGAATGTTAGGGAGATAACTGACAGTATTAAGCAAGGCCAAGGTACTCTTGGAAAACTGGCAAAGGATGATAGCCTGTATCTCGAAACTGAGAAAGCACTGAAAAAAGTACAGAAGGGGGCTGAGAGTCTCCAGGAAATGGCTCCTATAACGATTCTGGGAACAATATTTGGATTCTTTTTTTAATGTGCAGAATCCTTTTTATACTTTTTGTTCTCTTTTCTTGTACATCCTGTGCCATTTGGCCTATCTCATGGGAGTTTAACGATGAAAAACGATTTTTAGGGCCATTGATATCGTACCAGAATAAGAACGATGCAGACCATTTGACCTTCAGGCCCCTGTTGGCTACATACGACTCAAGCGATGGAGGCGTCTATAATTATCTTTATCCTTTGGGTCATGTTAGGAAGGAACATTCATATTTTATTCCCTTGTATCGATCGAAACAGTTTGATGATGACTCAGACACATCTTTAACGCTCTTTTTCTGGGGAAAATCAAAGAAGCAGGGAAGGTACGGAGGTGTTTTCCCTTTTTATGGGAAGCTGTATGACAGGTTTGCCAAGGATGAAATGGGTTTTTTGCTGTGGCCTTTCTATAGCTACACCCGGTCAGATGACGCAACAAAAACAAATATAGTTTGGCCCATCTTCACAATTTACGGCGGAGCAGAGTCAGGATTCAAAGCCTTTCCGTTCTATGGGAAGAGGACGCGTCTCGGAGTGAAAAAATCACAGTTTTTTTTATGGCCCATCTTTTTTTCTGAGCACAAAAACCTTGATACTGATGAACCTGTTGATAGCTTTTATGCCTTTCCATTTTATCTTCAGACAACATCCAAGACGATGGCCTCATATAACCTTATGTGGCCTTTTTTTAGTTATGTTGATGGCAAGGATAATAGCGGATGGGGCTTCTTTGCAAATCTTATCTCTGTAACAAAAGGAGAACAAAAACAGGGATACAGTTTTTTCCCATTTTATAGCTACGAGAAAAAAGAAAAAGATACGAGATTTAACATTTTGGGCCCTCTATACCATGAATCAGAATGGTATGTTCGTGAAGAAAGGTTTTTTCACCGTCGCGTTGCAGTAGTGAATAGGTATTTCGAAGAAAAGGATAAGACGTTTTTGAATGTCTGGCCCCTCTTTGAGTATTCATCTGAAAAAGAAGATTACAGCTTCTTATTCCCATCATTACTTCCATTTCGTATTGAAAATTTTAATAGAATTATTAAGCCTTTATATACTCTCTTTGAGAAAAGAAAAGAAGGGGGAAAGGACATGGTGAGTCTTCTCTATGGTCTCTACACAAAGGAGGAGATTGGTGAAAACTGGAGAACACGCTTTGCCTTTCTTTTTGAAATGAAAAGAGACAAAGGTAGAATTGGTTTTGAGGTTCTTTCAGGCCTTTTCGGGTTGGACAATGAGAACGTAAAGATCTTTTTTGTCCCCATTAAAAGGGGTTCAGCAAAAAATGAGCCTTCCTCATGATGTGAACTAGCATTCTTGGGGGGATTTTGCTATATAGCCAAAACGTTCTTTGAACGCCTCAGGTTCCATTCGTGCGGCTTTTGCAATCTTTTTCAAACGATCTCCTTCAAGATCCTGCTCTTCAAGACGGATCATGTACTCTCTCGCTACCTCATAAATCTCGGATCGAATATCTACTTTTCTAACTTTCACAATACCTTTCGAATCAAGCATCTCCACAAAAGGCATGGAAAGGATACGTCCTTCAAAAACAACAATCATTGCGCCGGAACCACCTTTCAATAGATAGCGGATAGCCCCATAGCCAAGATTTTTTGTATACTCTATATCGAAAGGAATAGGGTTGGCAGCCCTCAGCTCATAACCAATGTTCATACTGACAATGGGAATCTTTACCCCTAGCGAGTCCAGGGTATCCTTCACCAAAGGCTTGAGAATTCTTCCGAGTTGAATATCAGAGAGCCTTGTTTTCCCTGTGGTCTCGTCCTTTTCAATATTTTCGCACCGGCTTAGCTCTTCAGGGTCGAATTTTTCTGCAATGCCTTCAGCCATGATCGCTACGCCATGGTCCTTGTCCATAGAAAACCTTTTGATGATTGAACATGTTAAGATATCTGAAATTCTTCTGATGGAAACCTTTTCTTCCGGGAATTCTTCCGGTATAAGGCTTATCGTTGTTCCGGCAGCCTTTCCTATACCCAACGCCAAATGCCCGGTATGTCGTCCCATGGTTGATATAAAATACCATCTGCCCATGGTTCGGGCATCTTCCATGATGTTGCTCACAAGCTCCACACCAACATGTCTGGCTGTTTGAAATCCAAAAGTAGAAAATCCTCCAGGGATAGGGATATCGTTGTCGATTGTTTTCGGTGTATGGACAACATTGATAAGGCCTCTCGCTTCCCGCTCAATCCAATTAGCCATGTAGAGCGTTCCATCTCCACCGATTGTTACAAGATATTTTATCCCGGTTTGCTTAAGAGTGTTCAGAAGATTTTTAAATTTTGCCTGTGCATTATCCGGCCTATCACGGGAAGTGCGTAAGATGGAACCGCCAGTTGTATGGATTCTCGATACATCTTGTATGGTTAGAGGTATAATGGCGTTCTTGTTCCCTTCGAAGAGACTTTTAAAACCTCCCACAATACCAACAACCTTTTTACCGTGGTTGATTGCATCTATAGTGGCAGCCCCTATAACACCGTTAATCCCCGGTGCAGGTCCACCCCCTACGATTATGCCAACAAGTTCTTTTTCCATACGTTAATTATTGTGTAACTTTATTATCGTATTTGCAAGATATTTATAAAGTATTTTATAATCATTGTGTTAAGCGAAGGATGCCCACGAGTGCACATTGGATTCCATATTTCAATAGCAAAAGGTTTCGATTGGACGTTGAAGGAGGCCAATCGACTCGGTTGTGAAGTAATTCAAATCTTCCTAAAAAATCCACGTTCCTGGAAAAGAAAAACATGGACAGACAGTGATCGTGAGGCCGTTAAAAAATTGTTGGGTGCAATCCCGGTTTTTGCCCATCTAACGTACTTGCCAAACTTAGCTAAAATAGATGAAAATGAGCAGAACATGACAGGGCTTATTCATGAAGTTGAACTATGCGTTGAACTTGGATTCACAGTAATGGTTGTTCACTGCGGATCCCATCATGACAAGATAAAAGGCATTAAGGTGGTTGCGAAAGCAATCAATCATGTAACCTCAGAATACGGGATCGATGTTTTTATAGAAAATTCTGCAGGTCAGGGTAATAGTTTAGGAAGCAATTTAGAAGAGCTATCCATGATCTATGAGGGGATTAAGGAAAAAGAAAAAGTCTCTTTGTGCATCGATACGGCCCATCTGTTCGCTGCAGGATATGATATTCGTGCCCTTGAGTCATGGCAAAGGATTATTAGCGACATCCAAGCCCTTTTCGGGTATAAAAAAATCGGTTTTTTTCATCTCAATGATTCCAAAGCAGGACTCGCAAGCAGAATAGACAGACACTGGCACATCGGAAAAGGCGAAATAGGTTCCGATGTATTCAAAAAAATCCTCAATGATGTACGTTTTAAGAATTTAATGGGGGTTATGGAAACCCCCAAGATTAATAAAATGGATGAAGAGAATATGAAAGTTATGAGAGCTTTACTTTCTCCTCTGGTGCCTCGTCCTTCTTCTTAGTTTTCTATATTTGTGTTTCCTGATTTTCTTTTTTCTCCACTTTAAAACACTACCCATTCATCACCTCGTGGTTTATCTTAAATTCACTCGTTATTTTTCTTATGTCGTAAACCCTTAAAACATAACCTTCTTTACATTTTTTTGCAATACTATAATGAAAAAACACACCCATATTTAGTAAGACAATATCCTTTATATGGTAATTGAATCAAACGATAGTATTGAAAATGATGCAAAAAAACCGTTATAATGAGAACCACGCGCCCGTAGCTCAGCTGGATAGAGCAACGGACTTCTAATCCGTAGGCCGCAAGTTCGAATCTTGCCGGGCGCGCATAATAAAGACACTCAAGTCATTCTTGGTGTTTTACCGATTTTACCCCTCCTGATTTTTCAATACCAGGATCAGTAGCCCTTAAAATTGTCAGACTTGTATTGTATAGAGGTTATTTGCCGGTTGAGTCGCCGTATTGGGTAATGACTGTTGCGCAGAGGTATTGAATTATAGCTTCAAGGATCGGGCAATTACCCTGGGAGGCTTTAATTGTTACCTCACGGTTTTGGTTAAGTTGTACCGTGAGATCTAGTCTTGAGCGTGCGTCAAAATCTTTAAAATCATAATCGTTGGCCTTAAGCTTCATAAAACTTAATGGCCTAGCAATACCAAAAACTTCAAGCTCTTCATTATCAATAAATCCTTTGATTCTCATTGCGTAATTCTTTGAAAATATCCAGAGATCTTCACATCCGAGAGAACCATCTTCAAGAACATCCATAATAAAAACATGCTCCGGCTCCTCAATCTCGCGGCAGATTTGCAACCATGTTCTGGCGAGGAGATCAGCCTTTGGCGGTATCTCCCTGTATTGTATCATTCTAGAGTAAAAATCAAGTTCGCTCTTGATGTTCCAATGGTTGACCATAATTATTCCAAAATGTTATCGGAATTGGCATAATTTTACTTTAGTGCTATTTGAATGTTTGCTTATGTGCCTCATTCACACATAAAAAAGTTTCTTGACAAACAATATGGATCAGTTTCAAAATAAGTCCATGCATAAACAAAGTAAGCCTGATGTTTTTGAAGAAGATCACCGTCCTTGGGGTTATTACCAGGTCATATCAGATGAGCCAGATCTTAAGGTTAAAAAAATATTTGTTTACCCTGGCAAGCGTCTTAGCCTACAACGTCATCAACGTAGAACAGAACACTGGTTTATCATTCATGGCCAGGCAATGGTCACGCTCGATTCAAGAGAGACCTGTCTTGAGACCGGCAAGTCACTTGACATTCCTCGAGGAGCCCTCCACCGAATTATGAACACTGGAATGGAAATTCTGGCTTTTATAGAGGTGCAAACCGGCGACTACTTTGGGGAAGATGATATCGAACGCTTGGAAGATGACTATGGGAGGGTTCCTTAGACTTTCCATCAACCAATTTTTTTTAAAAAATATATCAAAAAAGTATTGCATATTTTTTATAATAAGCAGTATAAACTATCTACGAGGGTGGTTATTATGAGAAACCACGAAAAATCAAACCTTATAAGGAGGGGTGGGTATGACAAAAGCTGAATTAATTGGAAAGATGGCAACAGGTGCAAAAATTTCAAAAGCGGCCGCTGGAAAGGCTTTGGATTCTTTTGTTGATGGCGTAAAGGCCTCTTTGAAAAAAGAAGAGAGGGTTACCCTTGTTGGTTTTGGAACCTTCTCTGTGTCCAAGAGAAAGGCGAGAAAAGGGAGAAACCCGAGAACTGGAAAAGAAATAAAGATTCCTGCACGAAAGGTGCCAAAATTTACACCTGGGAAAGCCTTTAAGGACGCTGTTTAACGTATATTTTCAAATATAATAGTCTCTTTATTAAATGCCTCTCATAGCTTGAGAGGCATTTTTTCTTAAAATCTGCATAAATTTAGTTTTACAACGGCACTATTTATCATTCTTTCTGCATATACTATTTCTCCTTCCTGCTTATCCTTCATGAGTATCTCTCCATTTTCCTTACCAAAAACAACATTGAGTATGAGAGTTTTTTCATTAATGGCCGCGTTAATGCCCAGTGGAACATTGCAGCCTCCTCCAATTTTCATTTGAAGATTTCGTTCAATTGAAACTTCTCTGAAACTGTTTTCATCATTAAGAGGCTCAAGCATGGAAAGCACATCCTTCTGTTTTCTCGTCTCCACACCTATTGCCCCTTGCCCTGACGGAGGAACCATCATCTCTAAGGGCAGGACCTCCTTTATTTGGCTGCTAAATCCCATCCTTGCCACACCAGCATAGGCCAATATAATCCCATCAAGATCCTCTGATTCCATCTTTCTAATTCTTGTATCAACGTTTCCACGAATGGGGATTACGTTAATATTGCTATTAAGAAAAAGAATCTGCGATTGCCTTCTTAGGCTGTTTGTGCCTATTCTTCCACCATTGGGAATATCTTCAAATCTTTTATGTTTTAATGAAAGGAAAACATCTCGTGAATCTTCTCTTTTTAAGATTGCACCGATTGTGAGTTTCTGGTCAAGTTCGGTTGGCATGTCTTTCATGCTGTGCACTGCAAAATCTATAGTACCGTTTAATAGTTCTTCTTCAATCTCTTTAACAAAAAGTCCTTTGCCACCTATGAGATGCAAGGGCTTATCCCATACTGTATCACCCATTGTTTTAATTATTTTAATATGAAACATGTTATCCGGATACGTATGCTTCAAGAGATTTATTACTATTTCAGCCTGTTTTAATGCGAGTTTGCTACCCCTCGTGCCAATTGTCCACGTCTTTTTCATCTTCATCCTCGAGTTTGAACAGTTTTTTCATTAGTTCAAGTATTACAGGTGATCCATTCTCCTTAATGATGGCGACATGAGGGTGGATAAGTTTATTCACAATACTCTTCGTTAACAATTCCATGCTTTTTACAGCTTCATCATCAATATTCTGATGTTTTTGTAAAACTTTCTTCAATTCTTTACTTCGTATCGCTTCAACCTTCTCATAGATATTTGAAATTAGTGGATTTTTATCAAGTTGTTTGAGCCAGGTTGTAAACTTTTCTACCTCTTCATCAACGATTGCGCGTGCTTTTTCTGATTCTGCAAGTCTGTTCGAGAGATGTTTTTGAGACAATTCCTTAAGATCATCGATGTCATAAAGGTAAACATTTTCAATATTGTTCACAGAGGATTCAACATCCCTTGGAACGGCTATATCTATGAAAAACAGGGGTTTCTGTTTTCGCTTCTTCATAGTGACGTTGACCAGTTCTTCTTCAATGATGGGCTTCTCCGATCCGGTTGATGAGAGGACCATGTCAACTTTTATAAGAAGATCTTGCAGGTCGCTGAAAGGATACGGGATGCCGGCAATTTCATCAGCAAGCTTCTGGGCATTCTGAAAAGTGCGGTTTGTAATATAGATGTCTCCAACACCATCTTTTTTGAAATATTTCAAGGCAATCTCGCACATTTCTCCTACACCGATAACAAGAATCTTCTTATCTTTTAATTCCCCAAAAATTTTCTTTGCAAGCTCAATAGCCATCGCGCTGATCGAGATAGGATTATAACCTACCTTCGTTTCGGTTCTAATTCTCTTTGCAACATTAAAAGTTCTATGAAACACTTTGTCGAGAAAAAAGCCGGTCGTATTATAATCTGCAGCAAGTCTATATGCGTCTTTAACTTGCCCGAGGATTTGAGGCTCACCAACAACCATTGAATCCAACCCTGATGCAACGAGAAAAAGATGACGGTAAGTATCTTCGTTGGTAAGTATATAAGTATATTTTTTCAACCATTCCTCTTGCATATCAAAATACTTGGAAAGGGTTTGGTAGAATTTTTTGAGGGTTATTTCAAGGTTTTCGCATAAAAAGTAGAATTCGGTTCTATTGCAGGTGGACAGCACAATGTTTTCATCTATGCCCTCATTCTTGAGTTCCCGTGTAAGATTTGGGATTATATCCTCTGAGACATAGAGTTTTTCTCTAATTTCAATGGGTGCAGTGTTATGGCTAAGGCCAAATACGACAATAAGCACGCTAAACTCCAATAAGCGCTGAGGAATAAGATGTATACTTTAGAAAATGAGGACATTTTCCTAAGTATTTATTTTCCTTAAAATGATACCCATGGGTAAGCCTGTGGTACTTAAATGTAAACGCTTTGCGTGAATGCCTAGTCCTCCGCTTGTCTTGTGTCGCCCCTGGGGATCTATACTGTGAGCACAGCGAGCATGAAGGGGAGGCTCTGACAGCTTTTCCTGGCGGAGGGGGCGACGCAAGCCCCAGCAATAGACGAAAGAGAAGTTTAAAGGTAAGAATGGAGGCCTCCTAGGACAAAGTTTATCCCAAGAAAAGTAAACAAAATGGAAAAGAAACCAACAATCATCATATAGGCTGTTTTACGACCCCTCCATCCTATAGTGAGACGATTATGAATAAGAATGGCATAAACAATCCATGTTATAAGGGACCATGTTTCCTTTGGGTCCCAACTCCAGTAAGAGCCCCATGCCATACCAGCCCATAGAGAACCAGTAATGATTCCGATCGTAAGAAAAGGAAAACCGTAAGACATACATCGATAATTAATTGAATCAAGCACTTCAAGAGAAGGAAAACGGGTCGAGATAGGTGAGAATCTTTTTCTTTTGATTCCCCTCTCCAAAAGAAGATAGAGAAGCGACACAAAGAAGCTAACAAAGAAGATTGAATTTCCAATAAAGGCGAAAATGGTATGTACCGGAAGCCAGTAACTCTGGAGAATTGGAGGTAATGGCTTAATATCACCCGGCAATGATAAGGCCCATATAAATATGAGAGATAGAAAAGGAACGATTATAGACCCTAAAATGGATATTTTATATAATCGCTTGAGAAAAAGGAAAAAACCTGCAACGCAAAGAGAAAGAAATGATAAAGACTCATGAAGATTTGTTATGGGTGTATACCCTGCTTGAACATAACGAAAAAAAGTTGAACACAAATGAATAATGAACCCGCTGAGAAGTGAAAAATTACCTATAGCTTCTATGTGTTTTCTATCGATAGCCAGGAAAAGAAGATAAAATATTGTTGAGATGAGATAAAAGCCAAGGGTAATCAAAAAAATAATAAACATCATTTTTCAGACCCAAGAAAAGTTTCCTTCGCTTTTTTGAATCCCATACTATTGATCTCGCTAATATCAGTTCCTGTAATTTCCTTCATAATGCTCTGTCTCAGTTTCTTGTCCTTTACCCTCATAATGATCAGTCTTCTCAACCGTCCCACAATACCGGCGTATCGGACATAGTCACGGGTAATATGTTCGGCAATATCCTTTCTCAATCGCTTTGACAGGAAAGGTAACATGCCTGAAGTAGATATTGCAATCAGGATAGGATCTTTTTTCACGATCGAAGGAACTATAAAATCACAAAGAGAAGGATTGTCGACAACATTAACTGGAATGTTACGTTCACCAGCATCCTTATGTATTTTTTGATTAATTGTCTCAACATTCGTGGCAGCAAAAACAAGAGCAACACCGTTAAGATCATTTGCATCATACTCTTTCAGGTATATGTCGATTTTTCCTTTTTCAGCAAGCTTTTGCAACGTGCACGAAATGCGCGGACTCACCACTTTGATTGTACTGCGAAATTTGAGGAGGATATTTACCTTTCTTTCGGCAACTTTTCCACCTCCGACTACTAGACAAGGTTTCATTGATATATCCAAAAGTATTGGATAATACACATTGCTTTTAATAGGTAATTTGGAATGTTTCGAATTCACCAATGTATTCTTCCCATGTAACCTCTGTCTTGCTGACGAAAGATCCTTCCGGACCTTTCATACACCAATTAACCACACGTTGAACATTGGCCTCCTCGCCTTCACATAATACCTCAACCTTGCCGTCTCTGCGGTTTTTTACCCATCCGTTCACCCCACATTCCAGGGCTTCTTTCATGGTGTTAAATCGAAAAAAAACACCTTGTACAATGCCACTGACAATTATATGGGCTCTAACCATCATGGGTTTCAACTGATAATAATATAACAGACATACACGCCTTGTACAATTAAAACCTTCTGCTTGAACGGCCTGCCCGCAAGGAATTAGCTTGATAAGTAGGACCTTTTTATTATAATTAACATTAGTGTTCAAAAAAGCTCTTCTTTTCTGACGGAGGTGATGTTATGTGCAGGGTAGGGATTGATATAGGCTCTATTAGTATTAACCTCATAGTCATGAGCAAAGAAGGGAATATCCTTAAAAGCCTATATGTTCGCCACAAAGGAAGGCCAATTCAGGTTACAAAAACAATTCTTGAGAACCTATTGAATGAATATGAGATTGATTCTATAGCCGCCACAGGAACAGGGGCAAAAGAGATTTCGCATTTTATTGGAGCATCCTTTGTAAATGAAATTGTTGCACTAGCAAAAGGATTCAGCCATCTTTATCCGCACGCGAGAAGCGTGATTGATATCGGTGGAGAGGATTCGAAGCTCATTATGTTAGAAAAAGACCATAAAAATGGAAGGCTTCGAGTAAAAGATTTTTCGATGAATGCACTGTGTGCTGCAGGAACCGGTTCGTTTCTTGACCAGCAGGCATCGAGACTTTGCTTTACTATAGAGGAGTTTAGCGAAATAGCGTTAAAATCTGTTAACCCTCCAAGGATCGCCGGGAGGTGTACTGTTTTTGCAAAGTCTGACATGATCCATCTCCAGCAGATAGCAACACCTGATTATGAGATTGTAGCGGGTCTCTGTTACGCTCTAGCAAGAAATTTTAAAGGAAATATAGCAAAGGGCAAGGAGGTTGCTCGTCCTGTTGCTTTTATTGGAGGGGTTGCTGCGAACGCGGGGATGAGGCGTGCTATAAAAGACGTTTTTTCGTTAAGTGATGAAGAATTTTTCATTCCAGAACATTTTACTTCCATGGGCGCTTTAGGAGCGTTGTATACCGTTGTTGACGAGCAAGGGTTAGGGAAAAAATTTATTGGTTTGGGGAAACTGAATGAATGTTTAAACAGAGAATTAGGTGCAGAGGCACATGAGCCTTTGAACATTTCCGAAAAAAATCTTCATATATCTTACGATATGAAAAGTATTAAGGAGAAAACAGATATTTACCTTGGTGTGGATGTAGGTTCTATTAGCACCAACTTAGTAGTAATTGATAAAGAGAAAAATTTGCTCGCCAAAAGATACCTTATGACTGAAGGAAGACCCCTTGAAGCTGTCAAAAGAGGGCTTGCAGAGATAGGGGATGAAATTGGAAGTATGGTTGAGGTTATTGGCGCCGGCACAACAGGCTCTGGCCGTTACTTAACCGCTGATTTCATCGGTGCAGATATCGTAAGAAACGAAATAACTGCACAGGCTGAAGCAGCCATCAATATCGATCGAGAAGTTGATACTATATTTGAAATTGGCGGGCAGGATTCCAAATACATCAGCATAGATGATGGGGTTATTGTAGATTTTGAGATGAACAAGGCATGTGCAGCAGGTACCGGCTCTTTCCTTGAGGAGCAGGCTGAAAGGCTCGGAATTTCCATCAAGGAAGAATTTGGCACCCTTGCCCTGGGATCAAAGAAGCCCCTCAGAATGGGAGAACGATGTACAGTTTTCATAGAGTCAGACATAGTACATCATCAACAGCGTGGAGCAAACACTGATGATATTGTCAGTGGTCTATCGTATTCTATCGTTTCTAATTATCTCAATAAGGTAGTTGGTGATAAGAGAATAGGAAATAGAATATTTTTTCAGGGAGGCACAGCGTTTAACAAAGGTGTTGTAGCGGCCTTTGAACAAACCCTGAAAAAGCCGATTAAGGTTCCTTCTCATCACGATGTAACCGGAGCCATAGGCGTAGCAATTCTTGCAATGAAGGAGAAAACGTGGGATAAGAGCTCCTTTAAAGGATTCGATCTGAGTAAAAGACCATACCAGATTGAAACTTTTGAATGTAAAGGCTGCGAAAATCTCTGCGAGATAAGAAAAGTTTCTGTCGAAAACGAAAACCCACTCTTTTACGGAAGTAGATGTGATAAATACGATGTTGTGAGAAGGATTGAAAAAAACGATATTCAGGACCTTTTTAAACTGCGTGATGACTTTCTCAATAATGTCTACGACAAATCAATTGATGGAGAACCGATTGGTGTACCAAAGATTCTCAACATGTGGGAGTTTCTCCCTTTCTGGAAAGCTTTTTTGACAGAACTCGGTTTCTCGCCTGTTTTTTCGGATCCCACTAACAAAAAAACCATTCGGGAAGGGGTCGAAAGCATCATTATCGAAACATGTTTTCCTATCAAATTGACCCATGGCCATATCTTGAATATTATCAACAAAGGTTTAAAAAAGATCTTTATTCCCAGTATTATTACCTTGAAACGACCCTTGACAAACATTTCTAATACATTTGCATGTCCTTATGCACAGTCAATAGCTTATACATCAAAGGCCTCGATTGATTTCCAAGCTTACGGGGCCAATCTCATCTCGCCCGTTGTGTATTTTGGCGGAGGAAGTGAGCAAGCGCTGCAAGATCTTATTTCATTTGGAAGACATATCCAGAGGTCAAAGAGGGATATTCGTAAGGCTTTTAACATTGCCATGGAAGCTCAAGAGCTTTTTTCAAGGAAGTGTGTACAAGCGGGTATAGATACATTGGCTGGTCTTGATACAAAAGAAAAGGCAATGGTCATAATCGGGCGACCTTATAACAGTGCTGACCAGGGCGCAAACTTGAACATCCATAAGAAGTTAATGGACCTTGGCGTCAAGTCATTCCCCATCGATATGCTTCCGGGCATTGATCGAGTCGAATCGGATGAAGATCTGGAAAATATGTATTGGGGATATGGCAACAAGATTCTCCGGGCGGCAAAATTATTGAAAGATCAGAACAACCTGTTTGGTATCTATGTTACAAGTTTTGGATGCGGACCAGATTCCTTTATAACTCATTTTTTTAAAAGATCTATCAATGGAAAACCGTTTCTCCAACTTGAAATTGACGAACACAGCGCAGATGCAGGAATTGTCACAAGACTTGAAGCGTTTCTCGACAGTATCAAAAACTCAAGATCTAAACGAGCAAGTAAAAAAAGAAGGGTTCCGAAATTTGGCACAGACAAGCAAAGCAAAAGAATATATATACCAAACATGTCTGACCACGCACATCCCCTTGCTGGAGCATTCAGGGCATGTGGACAAGAAGCTGTGGTGATGGATGAATCAGATGATGCAACGGTTTACTGGGGTAGAAAGTATACAACCGGTAAGGAGTGTTACCCATGCATTTTGACCACAGGAGACATGGTGAAAGTACTTAAAAAACACGATTTTGAACCTGAAAAAAGTGCTTTTTTCATGCCGTCAGGAAATGGTCCCTGTCGGTTCGGTCAATATAATAGGTTTCACAGAATGGTTCTTGACGAGCTTGGATACGAGAATGTTCCTATTTATGCGCCTAATCAGGATCATCGTCTTTACAAAGAATGCAACATTCTTGGAGGACGTTTTTCAAGGTTGGGCTGGCGAGCTGTGGTTGCAGCCGATTTGCTTTCTAAGATGTTCTATCAGATTAGACCTTATGAAAAAATAAAAGGTGTAACAGAAACAATATACAGAGAAGCATTGAAAAACGTTTCAAAAGCAATCGAACGTGACAATAATGGAGTTGTCGGAGTTCTTGAAGAATCTCTTGGGAAATTATTAAACATAGAACAGATTGTTGTTAAAAAACCAGTTGTTGGCATTGTTGGTGAGATATATGTTCGTTCGAACAATTTCAGTAACAGTGACGTTATCCGCAAAGTTGAAGAATTCGGTGGCCAGGTGTGGCTTGCCCCTGTTTGTGAATGGATTTCATATGTAAACTTTATTAGCAGCCATCGAAAAAATGGACAAGGACCAAATATTAAAGAAAAAATAAGCATGGTCCTCACACAGCATATTCAGCGCAGGGATGAACACATGTTGGAGCAAGTTTTTCGAAAATACCTTCATTATGGAGAAGAACCAAAGGTAGAAACTATCCTGGAAAAAGCCAGCCCCTATATACATGTCAGCTTTGAAGGCGAAGCAATTCTCAGTGTCGGAAAAAGTGTTGATTTTATTGAAAAAGGAGTTTCTGGCATTATCAATGTTATGCCTTTCACCTGTATGCCTGGAACGATATCAAGCGCAATTATGAAACTTTTACAAAAGAAATATGATATACCAATTATTAATATTGCATACGATGGACAAGGTCTAACGAATATTACTACAAGGCTCGAGGCGTTTATGTATCAAGTAAGGGAGCATTTTACGGTTCACCATGGGTAATCCTGTACCAGAAATAATTCTCATTATTGCACTGCTGATCTTAAATGGCATATTCTCGGCAGGTGAGATGGCAATTGTCTCATCACGAAAGAGCAAAATTAAGGAGATGATGAAATCTGAAGAGAACAAGCAGGCAAATGCCCTCTTTGACATGAAAGAAAACCCTGAAAGATTTTTGTCCGCTGTTCAGATCGGAATTACCCTCTTCGGAACTCTCGCATCAGCAATAGGCGGTGTTCTCGCAGTACAATACGTTGAACCCTTGTTTAAGAATATCCCATTTATTGGACGCTTTGCGGATACTATTGCCCTTGCGCTTATTGTTTTGATCATGACATATCTTTTTCTAGTTTTTGGCGAACTGGTGCCTAAATATATCGGTATGAATTACAGAGAAAAAGTTGCTCTTAAGATTGCTCCACTTTTCGAATTAACTTCAAAATTGTTCTTTATCTTTGTAAATTTTCTTACATTTTCGACCATGTTTGTTGTCAAAGGTCTTAATCTAAAAAAAGGCGAAGAGCATATCGGCGAGGGTGAAATAAAAATTCTCCTTGAAGAAGGCAGACGAAAAGGTATTTTTGACAAAACAGAAGAAGAATTAATTCATGGTGTTTTTGAGTTTGCTGATCGATCTGTAAAAGAAATAATGTTGCCAAAACCAAACATATATTCTATCAACATTGATGATGGCAAGGACATTGTTTTAGAGTACATCGTTATAAACGAGTTCTCCCGATATCCTGTTTATAAAGATTATCCGGACAATATTATTGGGATAGTCTATCAAAAAGATATAACTCGCCAAATGTGGCAGAAGGACGAACCCTTTAATCTTCAGAAAATATTAAAAAAGCCTTTCTTTGTTCCTGATACTATGGGAATAAGCCGTCTTTTGAAAGAGATGCAAAAAAAACGTACTCATATGGCGATCGTCGCAGACGAATATGGAGCAACCGTCGGAATAGTCACCCTTGAAGATATAATGGAAGAGATTTTTGGGGAAATTATGGATGAAACAGATGTTGATGATTTAATAGAACGTCGGAAGGATGGTGCTTTTATCATCGATGGTTCATACTCTATAAGAGACCTGAACAATAAACTTCAGCTTGATCTTGAAGAATCACCTGATTATGAGACGCTTGGTGGTTTTATCCTAACAAAGTTACAAGGCATAGCGCGAGGCGGAGAGGTTATCTACCATGGTTCGTATCGTTTTACAATTGGAGATGTTGAAGGTTTAAGAATAAGCAAGGTGAAATTGGAAAGAATAAAACAGAGCGGCAAATCACGATAGGGTTCGGCTGTGCATATCAGGACCTGCCTTATCGTGATTCTTCAAAAATCCCCATTTTTCTAAACTTTTCATATCTTTTTTGCTGAAGTTCTTCAACAGGACCTACCATAACTTCTTTTAAGTGTTTTTTTAGTACAGTTTGAACGTTCAAAAATATCTCGTCCCAGTTTCTATGAGCACCACCAAAGGGTTCCTTGATAATATCATCTATAACATTGAGTTTTAAAAGTTCATAGGACGTTGGTTTTAGGGCCTCAGCAGCCAAAGACCTCTTTGAGCCGTCTCGCCATAGTATTGACGCACAGCCTTCAGGTGAGATCACTGAATATGTTGCATTTTCAAGCATTAACACTCGGTCACCAACGCCAATTGCAAGGGCACCCCCACTGCCACCTTCACCAATAACAATGGTCACAACTGGAACAGACAAAGAAAACATGTAGCAAATACTGCTCGCTATTGCTTCAGCCTGTCCACGCTCCTCAGCGCCAACTCCCGGAAAAGCCCCTGGTGTATCAATAAAGGTTATGATAGGCTTTCCCCATCTGTTGGCCAGTTCCATAACGCGCATAGCCTTTCTGTATCCTTCTGGATGAGCCATACCCAGATTCCTCTTTGCCATTTCCCTTACATCTTGGCCTTTCTGGTGCCCGATAACTGCTAATTTTATCCCATCAAAGCTAGCAAAACCACATACCATGGCAGGGTCGTCTTTATATTTCCGATCACCATGGATCTCGAAAAAATCCGAAAAAAGCTTCAAAATGTAATCAAGCGTATGCGGTCTATTTAAATGTCGAGAAATTTGCGATCTCTGCCAATTTGTTAAATCACCATAAATATCTTTCTCAAGTTTGGATATCTTCTTTGCAAGATAGGAAACTTCTTTTGCATAACGGGGATCTCTAACATTATAAAATCTTTCTATCTCATATAACCGACGTTCGATCGGTTCGAGTTTCTTCTCAAAATCAAGATAATATCTCATCTAAAACCTCAACCTGTAAGCCCTTTGAGAAATGTTTAAATAACACATCGACCTTGTTGTGGTCAATTTTTATTTCGTTAAGCTTAAGGATCTGTTTTTCGCCATTCATTGTAAATTCAAGGAGCACGCAGGCTTTACCATTTAAGCCAACAAGGACGTCTCTTAATTTCTTGAGATCTTCTTTTTTGAAAACCTCGCATTGGATGTTAATTTTAACTGTTTTTTGCATCTCATGAACGATATCTTCGAGGAGACTGATGTTTTTTACTTTAATTTTCGCCGGACCTTCTTCGCTTTTCTCTACCGTCCCAGAGACAACGAGTGGCTTATCACCTTTAATGATGAAAACGTTTTTCGAATACAGATCAGGGAAAACTATGGCCTCTAATATCCCCTTTGTGTCCTCCAGGGTTAGATATGCCATTTTGTCACCCTTTTTTGTAAGAATTTCTTTGCATCCACTTACTATTGCTACAATGCTGACATCCTCTGTAATATCCATTTCTTTTAATGTCAGGCTGTCATGTTTGGTCATCTGTTTGATTATATTCTCGTATGGTTGTAATGGGTGTTGGCTGAAGTAAAACCCAAGAGCTTCCTTTTCTCCGCTTAGTATCTCGCTGTGGGACAATTCGTCCAGGTCTGGAATCTCAAATGTGTTGATGGAAGATGAAGCGTTCCCGAACATATCCATCTGTTGGTAGCCATTCCTCTGATCCTTTTTCTGTAGTTTATCCATCTTGTCCTGAATGATATTGAGAATCTGGGCACGCCTAAGTCCCATTTCATCAAAACATCCAGCCTTTGTAAGGCTCTCAAGCACTTTCTTGTTAACCTTTCGTGTATCGACAGCCCCACAGAATTGAATAAAAGAAGAGAATTCCCCGAGATCCTTTCTTACACTCAGTAATAGGTCTATTGCGGCATCTCCAACATTTTTGATGCCAGACAGACCGAATCTAATCTTGTTATCTACAACTGCGAAAGATTTTTGGCTTTTATTTATATCAGGAGGCAGAATTTCTACACCATTTTCACGACACTCTGTGATGTACTGGATCATTTTGTCAGTGTCGTTTACTTCACTTGTTAATATAGCTGCAAAAAAAGGCACGAAATAATGTGTCTTGAGATATGCAGTTTGGTATGAGATTAATCCGTAAGCGGTACTGTGGGACTTATTGAATCCATATTCTCCAAAACGAAGAATAATTTCATAGATATTTTTTGCAGCACTTGGAGAGACGCCATTCGCAATTGCACCTTTGATAAATTGTTCCTTGTAACTTTCAAGTTGTTCGGGAATCTTTTTGCTCATAGCCTTTCTTAACGCATCAGCATCTTTTATAGAAAAGTTTGCAAGGACAGTGGCAATCTTCATTATCTGTTCCTGGTATACGATCACACCATAGGTATCTTCGAGGATATCTTTAAGAAGGGGCGTTTCATACTTAACCAGGGAAGGGTTGTGTTTTCTTTCGGTAAATTCTTTTACCATACCGCTTTTTAGTGGGCCAGGTCTGTAAAGGGCAATAAGAGGCATGATATCTTCAAATTTAGATGGTTTGAGAGCTACAAGCAGCTCTCTCATCCCTCTACTTTCTAGTTGGAACACACCTGAAGTGTTTCCGGACGATAGAAGATCATACGTCGCTTTATCATCAAGGGGAATCTTGCTTAAATCCAGATCTATACCCTGATCCTTTAATAAAGATATTGTGTCATTAATAATAGTTAGTGTTTCAAGGCCGAGAAAATCTATTTTAATCAGCCCGATCTTCTCGATAACTTTCATGTGATATTGTGTAACTGTTTCATCTTTCTTCCCTTTGCACAACGGAAGATGTTCTGTGAGAAGTTTATTTGAGATTACAATACCGGCTGCATGCGTTGAAGCGTGTCTTGCAAGCCCTTCTAATACCATTGCATTATCGAGAAGTTCTTTGACTCGCTCATCAGTTTTGTAAAGTTCTTTTATTTGGGGTTCTTCATTGATTGCCTTCGAGATGCCATTTTCTCCAGAAGTAATCAACTTTGCTATTTTATCTACTTCCGCATAGGGTATTCCCAAGGCACGTCCCACATCCCTGACTGCGGCCTTGGACTGCATAGTTCCAAATGTAATAATTTGGGCAACGTTATCGGTCCCGTACTTTTCTGTAACGTACTCAATGACCCGGTCTCTTCCTCTTTTGCAAAAATCAACATCTATATCCGGCATACTAATTCTTTCTGGATTTAAGAAACGCTCAAAGATCAGATCATACTTTATTGGATCAATATTAGTGATTCCAAGGCAATATGCCACTAGGCTGCCTGCGGCGGAACCTCTTCCGGGACCCACGGGTATACCAGCTGACTTGGCATATTCAATAAAGTCTGCTACAATAAGAAAATAGCTGGCAAACCCTGTTTTTTTGATTATGTCCAGTTCGTAATAGAGCCTTTTTTTGTATTCTTGTTCGAGTTCTTCTGCAAATACCTCGTATGTTGTCCGGATATATTTGAGTTTGTCATCAAAACCTTTTTTGCAGGTTGTCTCAAAATATTCATTTAACTCCATATCCCCTTGTGGCTTGAACTCAGGAAAATGATAGGTGCCTACGTCAATGTTAACATTACACATCTCGGCAATCTTCAGGGTATTTGACAAAGCCTCAGGGTAATTCGAAAAAGCTTTTGCGATTTCGTCACCCGATTTGAAATAGAATTCATCACCTGTAAAACTCAAGCGATCCTTGTCCAACATTGTCTTGCCAGTTTGTATACAGAGCAATAATTCGTGGGCTTTTGCTTCTTCTTTTTTGAGATAATGGCAATCATTGGTTGCAACAATGGGAATATCATAATATTTAGAGAGATCTATGAGGGTTTCGTTGATCTTTTTTTGTTCGGCTATGCCATTGTCCTGAAGTTCGAAATAGAGTCGGTCACCAAAGATCGAGATGTATTCATCAACAGTTTTTCTGACTGAGATGTCATCGCCCTTCAGGATCTGGTTCGGAATCTCTCCTTTTAAACATGCGGTTAAACATATGAGACCTTCATTATTCTCCCTCAATATTTCCTTGTCAATCCTTGGAACATAGTAAAATCCTTCAAGATGCGCAGAACTGATTATCTTTAAAAGGTTCTTGTAACCCACATTGTTCATTGCAAGCAGAACAATGTGATAAGCGTGGTCTTCACCCCTTGCCTTTGTTTGGTCGAGTCTTGACTTTGGTGCGATATAAGCTTCGCAGCCAATTATGGGTTTTATACCAAAATCGCGAGCGGTGAAATAAAAGTCTATCACTCCATACATGTTTCCATGGTCAGTAATGCTGCACGCTTTCATACCATAAGCATTGGCCTGTTCGAAAAGACGATCAAACCTGATTGCACCATCAAGAAGGCTAAACTGTGTATGGAGATGTAAGTGAACGAATTCTTTCATTTATTCCCATTCAATTGTACTCGGTGGTTTTGAAGAAATATCATAAACAACTCTATTTACTCCATGGACTTCGTTGATTATTCGTCGAGCAACGTTGTCAAGTACTGAATACGGGAGCCTTGCCCAATCAGCTGTCATAGCGTCTTCACTCTCCACAACCCTAAGAGCTATGACGTTGGCATATGTTCTCTCATCACCCATTACGCCAACGGTCTTTACAGGAATAAGAATAGCAAAGGATTGCCATAAATGGCGAAAACTGCCTTTACGTTCGATTTCATCACGGACGATACTGTCTGCTTCCTGCAGTATGAGGAGTCTTTCCTGGGTCACATCACCAATTATTCGTATCGCAAGGCCAGGCCCAGGAAAAGGCTGCCTATAAACAAGGCTGTCAGGTAATCCTAGCTCTTTTCCCACAATTCTTCCTTCATCTTTAAAAAGCTCCCTCAATGGTTCAAGTAATTTCAGCTTCATTCTCCGTGGTAGTCCACCAACATTGTGATGGCTTTTGATTGTGGCCGATGGGCCCTTGAAGGACGTGCTTTCTATGACATCAGGATAGAGTGTACCCTGGGCGAGGTAGTTTACTTTGCCGATTTTGTATGCCTCATCGTTAAAAATCTTAATAAAGAGCCTTCCGATAATTTTTCTCTTCCGTTCAGGATCTTTGACGCCCTTCAACGCATTAAGAAACATCTCGCTGGCGTCCACATAAATAAGGTTGACATGAAGTTTGTCCTTAAACGCCTCCAAAACTTCATTTGCCTCATCCTTTCTCAAAACTCCATTGTTGACGAAGACACAGTAAAGATTGTCTCCAATTGCCCTATGAACGAGAGCTGCCACTACTGACGAATCAACTCCTCCGCTCAGACCACACACAACCTTGCCCTCTCCAACCTCATTTCTGATTTTTTCCGTTGCTAATTCAACAAAAGATTTTGGAGAAAAAAGACCTTTGACTTTGCATACTTTAAAGAGAAAATTTCGGAGTATTCGTTTTCCCTTCGGTGTATGGTGCACCTCGGGGTGAAACTGGACACCATAAATATTGCCTTTTATTGATTTTATGGCAGCATGGGGTGAGTTATCAGAATAAGCTATTGTCTCAAATCCTTTTGGCATTTTCAGCACTTTGTCTTGATGGCTCATCCACACAACATCTCCATCTTTAATACCATCAAGGAGTCTATCCTTTTTTTCAACGAAGATATGCGCCTTTCCATACTCCCTTTTCAAAGACTTCTCTACCTTTCCGCTAAAAATCTTACTGGTAAGCTGAAGACCATAACATATTCCAAGAATAGGAATATCTAAAGCAAAAATGCCCCGGTCACAAACCGGGGCATCCAATTCATTCACACTCCTGGGTCCCCCTGAGAGAATTATTCCTTTAGGTTTTAATAAAGCTATGTCCCGGAGTGGGAAATTATAGGGGAAGATTTCACAGTAAACACCAAGCTCTCTTACTTTACGGGCTATAAGTTGCGTGTATTGTGAGCCAAAATCAAGTATTACAACTATTTCTTTGTGATAGTCCATTGGACTCACTCAATCCTATAATTTGGCGCTTCTTTTGTAATAATAACATCGTGGACATGGCTTTCTTTTAAGCCCGCTGAAGTTATACGGAGAAACCGACTTTTTTGATGCAATTCTTCGATTGTTTTACACCCAACATATCCCATGCCCGCCTTCAACCCTCCAATAAGCTGCTGAATCATTATTGAGAGAGATCCCCTGTAAGGAACGCGGCCCTCGATTCCCTCGGGTACAATTTTGGACTCAATTTCGTTTTCATCTATACAGTAACGATCTCGGGATTTTCCTTCCTTCATAACCTCTAAAGAACCCATTCCACGGTAAACTTTGTATGTTCTCCCCTGATAGAGTACCATTTCTCCTGGCGTTTCATCTGTTCCTGCAAACAAATTACCAATCATGACTGAATGGGCACCGGCTGCGAGAGCCTTGGTGATATCACCTGAAAATTTAATCCCTCCGTCTGCAATGATTGGAATATCATACTTTTTTGCTACTTTTTCCACGTCAAAGATGGCGGATATTTGTGGCACTCCGATCCCGGCTACGATTCTTGTTGTACAAATCGATCCTGGACCAACACCGATTTTTACACCGTCACTCCCTGCCTTTATTAAGGCTTCACATCCATCTGCCGTGGCAATGTTCCCAGCAATCACTTGCACATCTTTGAAATTTCTCTTGGTGTCTTTAATAGCATCAATAACATTTTTGGAATGTCCATGAGCTGTATCGATTACGATAACATCGCATCCTGTTTTGAGGAGTGCATCAATCCTCACCTCTCTGTCTTTAGCTATCCCAACGGCAGCGCCGACACGAAGTCTACCCAGCTGGTCTTTGCAGGCATTTGGATATTTTCTCATCTTCTCAATATCTTTTATGGTAATGAGGCCTCTTAGATTAAAGCTTCTATCGACAACCAAAAGCTTCTCTATTTTATGCTTATGAAGAATGCTTTTCGATTCTTCTAGGTTTATACCCTCCTTGACAGTTACGAGGTTTTCTTTGGTCATAACGTTCTCAACGGTTTCTTCAAGATTCGTCTCAAATCGCAGATCTCTGTTTGTTATTATTCCTACGAGTCTTTTTCCTTTTGTTACCGGGATGCCCGATATTCTGAATCTTGCCATTAGCTCGATAGCATCTCTTATTTTTTGTTCAGGTCGAATTGTTATAGGGTCGACGATCATCCCACTTTCTGATTTCTTTACCTTTTCAACCTCCTGAGCCTGCTCCTCAATTCCCATATTTCTGTGAATAATTCCAATGCCACCCTCCTGGGCAAGACAAATCGCTGCCTTTGCATCGGTTACCGTATCCATGGCAGCGCTCAGAATTGGTATGTGCAACTTGATTGTCTTTGTCAGATAAGTAGAGACATCAGCATCTTTGGGCATCATATCGCTCAAGGATGGTATAAGGAGAACGTCATCGAAGGTAAGGCCTTCTTTTATGTTATGGTCGACCATGGTTGACTCCTTTGCAAAGATCATCGATATAGTCTGTTTGTTTATCTTTCACTGAAGGAAGCTTTATTGATTCTATGATATAAAAAGCTTGCCATTTGGATTTGGTTTAGTATAATGCAAGAGGCCAAAATAATCAAAATATTTTCCCTTGCGGAATCGATGAAATGACAAATTTTGAAAACAATTCATTGCTTACAATGAGCGAAGTAAATGTTGGTTTCTTCACAGGATCGTCTCCTATTAACGCGGTTGACAATGTTAGCCTTTGTATAAATAAAGGAGAAGTGTTCGGTTTAGTTGGCGAGAGCGGGTCAGGTAAAACCATGACGGCGCTCTCAATCATGAGGCTTGTCCTGCCTCCCGGTAGGATAGTGAGCGGAGAGGTACTGTTTGAAGGAGATGATTTGCTTCAGCTGTCTGAAAAGCAGATGGAATTCGTCAGAGGAAGAAAAATCAGCATGATTTTTCAAGAACCAATGACTTCACTGAACCCGGTTTTCAGGGTAGGGGACCAGGTCGCGGAAATCCTTTCTATCCATACTGAATTGACAAAAAAAGAAATTAAGGAAAAAACCATTAATCTTCTGAAAAACGTTGGTTTTGACGAACCGAGGCAAAAATATAACCAGTATCCTCATCAACTTAGTGGTGGACAAAGGCAGAGGATTCTTATTGCAATATCGATGGCTTGTAATCCATCCTTAATCATAGCTGATGAACCGACCACAGCCCTTGACGTAGCTACTGAAGGACAAATTCTTTGCTTACTCCAGGATCTTGTCCAAAAAAACCGAATGTCGATGCTTTTTATTACCCATAATCTTCGCGTAATGAAGAGTATGGGGTCCAGGATAGGAATAATGTATGCCGGAAGAATTGTTGAAGAAAATCTTGTTGACGATTTTTTTCGTGAGTCATTGCATCCATATAGTGAAGGTCTCCTTGATTCAATTGTCAAACTAAAAGGGACTGCAGAAAGGTTGAAAACTATCCCTGGCTCTGTCCCAAAACTCTCTGAATTACCAAGTGGTTGTAAATTTCATCCTCGATGCACGCATGTAATGCAAAAATGTAAAACCGAGGAACCACCTCTTGTAACTATAGAGAAAGACAAGCGGGTTAGATGCTATCTGTTTCAGGATTAGAAAAAACATTTGAGTTAAGAACAGCTTTTTCGAATAAAAAGAAGATCATTAATGCTGTCGATAAAATAAGCTTTGATTTGAATGAAGGAAAAACACTTGGTGTTGTCGGCGAAAGCGGTTCTGGGAAAAGTACCCTTGCCCGGTGTCTCTTGCTTCTGGAAAGACCGGATAGCGGAGTTATTAAATTTTTTGATCGAAATCTGTTGAAAATGAGCGAAAAAGACCTGAAAGTCCTGCGTAAGGATATGCAGATTATCTTCCAAGACCCATATTCCTCGCTTAATCCAAGAAAAAAGGTCTTCGATTCTATCAGCGAACCTTTGCTGTTTCATCATATTACAAATAGCTTACATATCAATGAAAAGGTTGTTGAAATTTTGAAAAATATTGGATTGGATGAGGACTTTCTTAATAAATATCCCCATGAAATGAGCGGTGGTCAAAGACAAAGAGTAGCAATTGGAAGAGCGCTTGCTTTAAACCCATCACTCTTAATTGCCGACGAGCCGGTTTCATCCCTTGATGTTTCGATTCAGGCTCAAATTATCAATCTTTTCATTGATATCAAGAAGCAATCAAGCATTTCCATGATTTTTATCTCCCATGACCTTAATATTGTCCAATTTATATCTGATGACATCCTGGTGTTGTATAAAGGAAAGATCCTTGAAATGGGCAAAAAAGATGAGGTGTTTTTTCACCCACTTCATCCATACACACGTATGCTTATAAAAGCAGCTCAAGGTGAGTTTTGTGCTTTTGAAGAGAAAGTAGATAACTTTAATACCGACGAAGCATGTACGTATTACCAAAGATGTGAACAATGCGAGAAAATTTGTGCTACAAAGATACCAAAACTTGAAGGCACAAAAGATCATTCCGTTGCATGTTTCAAAGTAGCTAACTATTAAATTTAATTATTCTTAAATTGATTAATGACCATTAAGCTGAGGGTAATATCAGGTGTGAGAATTATCATTGACTTACTAAAGTTATCCCATTAAGATACGATACTGTTATATAAATATATCTTAAACGGAGGTGTTACATGTTAAAGGTTCAAAGAAATTCTAAAGGTTTTACGTTGATTGAATTACTTATCGTTATTGCGATCATTGGAATTCTGGCTGCGATCGCAATCCCTGCTTACACTGGTTACACGAGAAAAGCCAGGGTGCAGGAAATCGTCCATTCAATGGGTGCGGTAAAGACAGCGGTCATGGCGTACTACACAGAGAAGAGCGCCGGTCCTGCCAATGCTTTAAGTGCAGCTAATATCAGGGATAACCTCGGCGTTGACATTCCTGTAAAGTATCTTACCTCTATGGCGGTCTCGGCAACCGACAGCGGTGCAATAGGATCGACAATCACTGCGACACTAAACAACGTTATTGGTGGAGATACGAGTGGAACCACTGCTACTCTTCAGTCCGATATCACTTACAAGAATTGGACGTGGGGCGGTTCTCTTCCCACACAGTATATGCCGAAGAACTAGGTTAGTTAGGTCATTCGGTAAAGGGGGCATTCTATGTGCCCCCTTTTTTAAACCTTTTATTTAGTAAGATTTGATTGCTGAGGACTTCCAGATGAGATTAAGCGCTTGTTGGGAATCAAAATTGGTTGGTAATTCCGGCCAGGCATATACGATAATTAATCCTGATTTCAACAAAAAAAGGTACGGATGTTGATGGGAGTAATTGTCCAGATATTTTTTTTTCTCCTGGGAAGCGTGATTGGAAGCTTTCTTAATGTCTGCATTTATCGAATTCCCAGAGAGAAGTCGATTGTTAATCCACCTTCAGCCTGTCCGGGTTGCGAAAAATCAATCAGGTTTTATGACAATATCCCAGTTCTTAGCTATATTTTGCTAAAAGGTAAATGCAGGGATTGCGGATCAAAAATTTCCATCCGTTATCCTTTAGTAGAACTTTTAACAGGCTTTTTTTTTCTTATTCTTTACCGACAATTTGGATTCTCTTTTGAATTAATTGTTTTCATAATTTTCTTATCATTATTAGTTGTTATCTCCTTTATCGATCTTGATTTTCAGATTATTCCTGATGTTTTGAGTATTGGTGGCGTTGTGCTCGGATTTATTCTGGCTATTATAAGGCCACTCTTCCGTGATCTTGATCCAAAATTTGGGATACTTGATTCCCTTTATGGTATAGGGCTTGGTGGTGGTCTCCTTTTTGCAATAGCATGGTTATATCAATTCTTTACCAAACGCGAGGGTATGGGTGGTGGTGACATAAAGCTCCTTGGAATGATTGGGGCATTCTGTGGATGGAAAGGCGTTGTTTTTAGCCTTGTATCAGGCTCAGTTCTTGGAACATTTGTTGGAATACCCCTTATGTTGGCAAAAGGTGCTGGTACAAAATATGCCATTCCTTTTGGGCCATTTCTTTCTCTTGGCGCTCTTGCTTATGTTTTTGTTGGTAATACAGTGATAAGATCAACCATCAATTTTCTTGTGGAGAGGTAAAATGGAAAAAATTATAATCATGTTTTTCCATCAAAAGCGAAAATCAAGACACCTACTGCCGGTAACGATCTTTTTAATATTGCTGTCGTTTACTTCAATATGCGCTGATAATAATCGTCGATCTAATGACGGTAACATTGAGGGTTGGGTGTCTTCAATAAATCAGGAAGTTCTGTATATCGATGGCCAGGAATACAAATTATCTGAAAATACAAGGGTCTTCATTGGCTCGGAAAATGGGTGGGAAATCACCCTTAGCACAATAACTGATGTAGGTTATATCAATAAAGCAAAGGTCCACGTTGACAAAGGGCTCGTGCAAAAAATAGTTATACTGGAGGTACAGCAATGAGGAGATGTCCAATAACAATTTCTTTCTCTATCATTATTGCTTTGTTCTCCATTATTAGTATTTCTTTGTCAGAGGCTGCTATGACAGATTACTGCAGCATTCCTCCTTTTGTTTCCACATCTGTTCCACCAAATGTAATGATCATGCTCTCCATCGAGACCCCGATGCAGGGAGCTATGCATCCTGACCAGACGTGCACAGGTGATCCTACAGACGATAACCCGGCATATGGATGTTCACCTTCGAGTTGCCGAACTACCTCAAGTGGAAGGCATATTAGTGACTGCTATGACAACTCAAGGGATTACACAGGATATTTTAATTCCAGCAAATGTTACACATACAGTAGTGATCAGTTCAACGTCTCAGGAAATGCAAGCAGTCATCAGTGTGGTGGCACTGCCTGGAGTGGCAATTTTTTGAACTGGGCAACTATGACTGCCCTTGATGGTTTTCGGAGATCCTTGACCGGGGGTAATAGGGATTCCGATACGTCTTCATTAACAAGGCTTCTTGGCGCGCGGCAAACACTTGGGACAGGGGACTCATGGTTCCCCATGAAAAAGACAACAACTGCCGCGTTATACACACCGTTTTCAGGCACAAAATATATAGTTCGTCATGCAAATGGGTTCTCGGTGTGTAGTGCGTCAAACTGCACGGTTAGTTCTTCTGGTTCCGGCGAAACGAGATGGCCAACCTTGACAGGTACATCCCTAGTTGATGCCGTTTACCGTCTAAGGGTAAAGGTGTGCGACACGACGTCAGGCCTTGAATCAAATTGCAACACATCGACAAATAAACCGGAGGGCCTATTACAGCACTATGCCCGACAAATGCGTTTTTCCCTTATCTCATATGCCATGACAGGCAACGCTAATATTAATAGAGATGGTGGAGTCATAAGATCGAACATGAAGTGGATATCGAACAAGGTTCCCTATGGTCTTAAATACCACAATAGTGGTGGAACAGTCGTTGATTGTACTGATGCGAATGGCTGCACAAACCCTGAGGCCGAGATAAACACTGATGGCTCGTTTGTTAGCAACCCAGAAGCAGTTACTGGTGGTAATAGCGGTGTTATAAATTACATCAATAAGTTCGGTTATGCGAATGGGTACAAGACTTATGACCCCATAAGTGAAATGTATTATGAAATTGTAAGATACTTTAAAAACCTGGGTCCTTCAACAGACACTTACTGTAGTGGACTAACGAGTGCCACCGATGATGGATTTAAACTATTTTGCGGTACATACAATGGGCAGAACTGGAGGGATCCTTACCTTTATACATGTCAGAATAGTGTCGTCCTGGCTATTAATGATGCTAACCCCTGGTGTGATAAACGAGTTCCTGGAACTCCCTGGGTTGCGCCAACTGGCGGACCAAGCTGTACTAATGATGGTGGGGCGCCGAGCAATGCCAATACGTTCACCGACGCAACTACAGGTACCGCCATCAACACGGAGACATGGACAAATAAAGTAGGAAACTATGAGTTTGGATCCTCTATTACCTTTAATGTTGGGTGCGTTCTGGGTGGAACTTGTGATTGGAGTAATACTTCTAAAACTTTTACAGATCTTGGGCGGGTTTCCGGCACGGCCCCTTATGCAGCAAAGCAAAACTCTTATTATATTGCAGGGTTGTCCTACTATGCTCATACAAATGACCTCAGGTCTGACCTCACAGGTACCCAGACCCTGACGACTTACATGATAGACACACAGGAATCGAATGCTACAATGCTTGTTGGCAGAAAAAGTATGCTCTTCCTGGCTGCAAAATACGGTGGATTCACAAATGTAAATGGTACAAATGCCAATGGCGATATGGTTCCTGATCAGACTGTCGAATGGGATAAGGATGGGGATGGTTTCCCTGACAATTACCTCCTTGCATCGTCAGACCCGTCCACGATGGAACAAGGTTTTGCAAGGTTTTTCCTGGATATTATGAACAGGGCATCGTCTGGCACCGCTGCATCAGTTCTAGCATCAAGTGAGGGAAGTGGCGCGAATATCCTTCAGGCCCTTTTTTATCCAAAAAGGCCTTTTGGAACACAAGAAATTTCATGGACAGGGGAAATGCAGAACCTTTGGTACTATGTTGATCCATATCTGCAAAATGCCAATATCAGGGAAGATTCTGACTCAGACAAGACACTTAATCTGATTAATGACAATGTGATTCAATTCTACTTTGACTCTACCGACAACCAGGTTAAGGTTAGAAAATATTCAGACAGCGATGGCAACGGAAGTCCTGATAATTTTGTTGGAGTTTCACAACTGGAAGATATCAAAAATCTCTGGGAAGTTGGAACACTCATGTGGTCAAGAGACCTCGGTTCTTCACCAAGAACCATATATACTACAGTAAACGGCACTTCTTTTCTTTCTGGCAATTTTTCAACATCCAATGCATCAACGCTCGCGCCTTATATGCTGGCATCTGCAGACACAACTGAAACGACAAAAATAATTTCATATATACATGGTGCTGATCAGACAGGATATCGGAGCAGGAATGTGACCATTGCATCCACTTCCAATGTCTGGAAGTTAGGTGATATTATCAATTCAACGCCACGCACCCAATCTTCCAATCCTTTGAACAGCTATCATCTGCAACCACCAAATGGTTATCTGGATACAACGTATTATGAGTATATCAATCAGACTGCTTACAGGAATAGAGGTATGGCCTATGTAGGAGGCAATGATGGAATGCTCCATGCTTTCAAAACAGGGAAGCTCGTCCAGTTGCAAAGCGCTGCAGATAAGGCAAGGTTGGATAATCCCGATGCGAGTACTCCTCTTGGCTCAGAAGTTTGGGCCTTCATTCCTAAGAACACGCTCCCATACCTGCAATATTTGGCTGATCCTAACTACTGTCATTTATTTTATGTAGATGCCCCGGTATACCTCGTAGACGCAAGTGTGCAGGGCAGCACAACGGATACAAAAACAGCGAGTAGTTGGAAAACCATTCTTATTGGTTCAAGCGGGATGGGTGGTGCATGCAGAAATGCAAGTGCCTCATGTACTGATTGTGTTAAAACGCCAATCACAGATGTGGGCTATTCCTCGTATTTTGCACTCGATGTTACTGACCCCAACAATCCAGTGCTATTATGGGAATTTTCTGATCCGACCCTTGGTTTTTCAACATCAGGACCAGCCGTTGTTAGAGTGGGCGAATCTTACAAAAATGGTCAATGGTTCGTTGTCCTTGCATCTGGGCCAACTGGACCGATTGATACAACATATCACCAGTACCTTGGAAAATCAGATCAAAATCTTAAACTTTTTATCCTCGATTTAAAGACAGGCGCATTGCTTAGAGATATTGATACCGGCATCGCGTATGCATTTGGCGGTTCTTTATACAATGCCACCCTCGATACGGAGAGGGGTGCCCCGCAAACATTAGGTCATTACAACGATGATGTTTTATACCTTGGCTATACGAAGAAGGATTCCACATCTGGAACATGGACAGACGGCGGGGTACTAAGAATCCTTACAAAAGAAGATGCAGACCCGGGACAGTGGGCCGTCAGTATGGTAATTGACAATGTCGGACCGGTAACGTCTTCTGTTGCAAAGCTCCAGGATAGAAAACGTGGGCATCTCTGGCTCTATTTTGGCTCTGGAAGGTTCTACTATAAGATGGGTTCAGATATTGACGACCCTGATGGACAAAGAGCTATTTATGGCTTGAAGGACCCTTGTTACTCTGTGCTGAATGATATGGACAATACATGCAGCGACACTTTAAGTATATCAGATCTTCAGCCGCAAACAACTTCACCAACGTCTCTGCTGCCGGCGACTAAATCCGGCTGGTATATAGATCTTGATTCTAGCTCCGTACTGCCGGGGTATAAGGCAGAAAGAGTTATCACAGATCCTTTGGCTGCTTTTAACGGGGTTGTATTTTTTACAACCTTTGCGCCGAATGGCGATGCGTGCGCTTTAGGAGGAAATACCTATATTTGGGCGTTAAACTATAGCTCAGGAAGTCAGGCAACCAATTTAGCAGGTAAAGCAATACTTCAGGTTTCTACGGGAGAAATCAAGGAATTCAACCTTGGAACTGCCTTTACTGGCAAGGATGGCAGGAGAACAGCGGCAATTTCAGGCGTACCTCCTAAAGGGCAAGGTTTGTCGGTGTTAATTGGACCAAGACCATTGCAAAAAGTATTACACATACAGGAAAAATGAAAAAGGACGGTTTTTCTCTCATAGAGCTATTAGTGGTAGTGATCATCCTAGGTATCGTTGCTTCTTTAGGTACGGTGAGCTACAGAGGATGGATAAGAAAAAACGAACTTGAGAGCCAGGTCAAGGAAATGTATACTGACATGATGAATGCTCGATTAACCGCTATGCATCGAAACACAACCCATCTTATCTCTCTGTCAGCCAACCAAATCAGGGGATCTGAAGACACGAATGGAGATGGGGTAGGGGACAATGCCCTCTGCATATGGAACCGTAACAAAGGGGACGCTGCCGATGCAAGCTGCCCCAACGATAAGTCTTTATCATACAAAAATCTTACATTCCAAGCAGCCTGGAGTGGCACTAATACATTAGAATTTAATTCACGAGGTCTTTCTAATACAAATAATACTATTTGTGTTTTTTCAACTCACAACCCTTCCTATGACTGTATAGTTGTTTCTTCAACAAGAATAAGAATGGGGAAGCTAATTAATCAAAGTGGGTGCAATAGTGCGAATTGTGCAGCAAAAAAATAGAGGTTTTACACTCGTAGAAGTACTTGTTGCTATAGCTTTTCTCACTATATCGATGCTTGCCGTATTGCATGCCTTAGGACTTTCCGTTGAACATAATATGAAAAACATCATTATGGATGAAGCGGTGAGGATTGCCGAGCAAAAGATGAATGAACTGAGAAATACGCCAGTCGCATCTTTAGCAAGCTCCACTGAGTCTCCAACGCTGCGTACCTTTAGAAATGTTACAATAAGCTACAACGTGAACTGGATAGTCCAAAACCTCTCTGCCAACAGCCGTACAATCCAGGTTCTCGTTCAATGGAGATGGAAGAATATTGATCATCAACATTCAGCCACTTCAATCGTGAGTATGGGAATATGAGAAAGAAGCACTCGATATTACTGGAACAAAAAGGTGTAAGTTTTATTGAACTCCTCGTCGTTATGACACTTGTGGTCATAGTCCTTATGATGAACACCGACACTCTTGGAGTCATTTTTCGTCAATCAAGGCAGCAGACTCAATCCGTTGGTGCCCAGATGGATCGAGTCGTTGGCCTTGAAATGCTCCGGACAGATCTTGAACATGCGGGCTTTGGATTACCGTGGTCCTTTCAAGGAGCAATTGCTTATAGTGAGGCAACGGGAAGCCCCCAGAGCACATATAATGATTCGCCATCCAATCCTCCGCGGGCTTTGGTGAGTGACAACAACCCCACCACCTTCACCCTGAATAATTCTGACTATCTGGTAATTAAATCCACAATTGTCGCTACGAATGAAGCATCGCAACAATGGACGTATATTACGGGAGGTCAACAACCGCATGTATGGGGTTCAAACGATCTGTCAAACGGAGACAGGGTGACGGTAATATGGCCCAGAAGTGTAACAGGTTTTAATAAAGAATTGGTAATGGATGGCACCAATTTTTTTACTACATACTCATCAAGCGCATTTCCTGCTTCGTTTTCTCCCAACGCCAGTGCTACAACAACAAGATTTGTTATATACGGGGTAGATCCGGATACCAATCTCCGAATGCCTTTTAACAGGGCAGATTATTACATCCAACGACCGGCTTCAATTCCACAAGCCTGTGCTGCTAACACCGGTGTACTTTATAAAGCCACGGTCAATCAAGGCAATGGAGCTCTTAACCCTGATCCCCTTATTGACTGCGTTGCAGACATGCAGGTGATTTACCGTCTTGACACAAATAATGATGGAACGATTGATTCTGCCGTGGATACCATATCAGCTTTAACAGCTCAACAAATTAGAGAACAGTTAAGAGAGGTCAGGGTTTATATTTTGAGTCATGAAGGTCAAAGGGATAGCGCGTTCCAATATCAGAGCAGCACAATTACCGTTGGCGAATTTGGTCTAGGAAGGACCTTTAATCTTTCATCAATAATCGGGGCAGGATGGGAAAACTATCGCTGGAAAGTGAGTACTTTGGTAATTAAGCCGAGGAACCTTGCAAACTAAGAGGAGATCGAGCGTGATACGCTTTCTTACAAAAAAAGGAGCTGCACTAATTACTGTGATAGCCCTTGTAGTAGTGACATCATTGATAGTTGCAACTGTGTATTACTTCATCCGCAGAGGCATAGAAGTAACGGGGCTTCAGAAAAAATATCAGACTGCCCGTGAAGCTTCCCTGGGCGGACTTGATGTCTTTACCAAGGAGGTTCTTCCAATGGCAATCGGTGGAACTAATTTGTCAGATGTGGTTGCGAGTTTTAATACTATTACAAGCGCCCAGGTACAGCAGTCTGCAACAAATACTTGTTTCAGTGATAAGTTGCTTAAAACTACCATAAACTGGGCAGGAGGTTGTAGCAATACTCTGGACGCAAAATCCAGTCCAGACATAAGATTTACATTATCAGGCATTGCTCCGGCAACACCTTTTGTTGTTTACACAAAAATTATTGACACAGTTTCGGGGAACTCCAACACGAGTGGCATAACACTGGAAGGGCAGGGAACTGCAGAAAGTCAATCAGGTATTATTACCGCTCAGCATTTCCCATACATGTATAGAATGGAATTACAATCGGAGAGACAAAATGACGCAACCGAAAAGGCCAATTTCACGGTCCTCTACGCATATTGAATTTGCACCTCTCATCTTAGATCTTGAGCCTGAGATCAAGGAAGAGCCAAAGAAAAAACGCGGTAGCGCAAAGCTTTTCTCAACAATCGTTGGAATCGTCATTGTAATTGGAACCGTTGGCTATTGGGTTTTTAAGAATGATAATATCGAGAGTAAGACAAAAAAAGAAGCACATGCTAAAAAAAGTACAGCTCTAATAATTTCTGACACCAGCGTATCACCCGACGAAAAGAAACGAGTCTTCACCCATGGAGTAAAAAACGCTAAACTAATGCTCGAAAGCCTGAATGGACAGGATATAATAAAGGTTTTTATTCAGGACAAAGCGCCGGAAGGTACTACATTTGTTTATGAATGGACTAAGAATAATGAGCCTTTTGGAAAAGACGACAGCGTCAGAGGGTTCAAGCGTGGCGACAGTGTTGCAGTCAAAATATTACCATTTGACGGAGAAAATTACGGTGCCGCTAAGATATTGGAAACTGAGATCAAGAATACACCTCCTCGTGTAGTCGAAGGTCAGTCTGCCACATTAGATGGCAAGCAGCTTACATACCACCTCAAAGTAGTCGATGCAGATGGCGACACCTTGACTTATTCACTGGTGGAAGGACCACCAGGCGTTACTGTAGATCAAAAAAGCGGGGTTATTACTTGGCTCAATGTCCCTGAAGACCAACAAAAACTCGATCTTAAAATAAAAATAAACGACGGGCATAACGGTGAAATTATATACCCGGCAACTGTCAATTTTTCGAAAGTCGAAAAGGAAAAATTGACAGC